>SMTZ1_10001797_pt1 | contig 33122 bp, 31 predicted proteins | sample DeeMarSWOR136_30_FD_25667 | JGI IMG/M metagenome (IMG submission 25667) | reverse complement strand
TAGCGGTGAAGCAAAAACCGGTCCGGACAGACCACTAAGCCGATCGATTTCGCCACCAACCTGTCCTGGGAGGATTCCCAGGGCAGGTTTTTTTCTGTAATTGCTGACGGAATCGGCAGTTTTTATGAATAATTCAGCTTGATCAAGCTGGCGGCTCGCCCTCTAATACAATTTCTGTCACTACTCTTCTTGTATACAGAAAACACTGGTTTTCTTCCTGTATCAATTCGACTTCAAAACCATCATTTTCGTATTTTTGTTTCACTTCTTGGGCATCTTTTTCAGATTCATAAACTCCGCCATCCCACATGAATTTTTTTCCGTCGATGACTTTGGAAGTATCAGGCATGAGAAACTCCTCTTATTTTACATTTTGTAAGGGCTTGGCCCCAACTTCTTAATTTGCTCTGTAAACTCTTTAACCACCTGAGCAAATCTTGGGCCTTCGGATGCCGAAACCCATTCTAATCGAAATCTTTCCTCTTCCAGGCCAAAATCTTCTAACATAAGGCCGATGGCTTCAGCTCTTTTTTCTGTTTTTAGGTTTCCGTCTTCATAATGACAATCGCCTGGATGACAACCGCAGATTAAGACACCATCCGCTCCTTTTGTTAACGCATCGACCACTAAATTGAGATGGACCATGCTTGAACACATCACTCTTATGATTCTGATATTGGGAGGGTACTGCAGCCTGGACACACCTGCCAAGTCGGCTCCGGTATAGGAACACCAGTTGCAGCAAAAGCTGACTATCAAAGGCTCGAATTCATCTTGCATTATTGCACTCCTAAGGCGGCCATAACCTGTGCGTTAAGTTGTTCCAGTGTAAATCCTTTCACAAAAATGCCTTTCTTCGGACAGGTTGCCATGCAACACCCACAGCCTTTACAGGCACTTTCATTAACCTGAACCGTCTTTTTAACAGAGCCTTTACTCATGTATTCGATCAAAGTGATGGCCTGATAAGGGCAAGGTTCAACACAGTATGCGCAGCCATCACAATTTTCATCTACGACATGAGAAATTGTGGCTTCCAGCTCAAAATTGTCTTTCGAGAGTATCGTTGCTGCTCTTGAGGCGGTTGCCTGGGCCTGGATGATGCTTTCAGCTACTGCTTTTGGTGAATGGGCTAAGCCGCATAAATAGACTCCATCATTAGCAAAATCAACCGGACGAAGCTTCATGTGCGCCTCAAGAAAAAATTTGTCCTGGTTTAACGGAACTTTCAAAAATTGGGCGATTTCTTCGTTTCCTTCACCAGCAACAATCCCTGCCGACAACACAACAAGACCCGCAGGTATCTCGATAGATGTCCTTAAGGACTGGTCAAAAACTTCCACCCGCAGCCCATCGCCATTTTGTCTGACTTCGGGCTTCCGGTCCTTTTCATACCTGATAAACCTTACGTTCTGTTCTCTCGCTTTTGTGTAATAGCTTTCAATAAATCCGTAAGTCCTAATATCTCGGTATAGTATGTATACATTCGTCTCAGGTGACAGTTCCTTTATTTTTAAGGCGTTTTTCACAGCTTCGGAACAGCAGATCCTCGAACAGTACGGCCTTTCATCATCCCGAGAACCCACACATTGAATCATCACGATGTTATTCGGGATAAGATTTTTTTCTGGAGATGACCACTCACCGTTTGTTCCCAGGCGCTCTTCCAGTTCAATCTGGGTTACAACGTTGCCATTCTGACCGTATAAATACTCTTTCGGATGATATTCTTGGGCACCGGTTGCAACGACAACAACTCCATGTTCTAACTCTCCCGATTTCCCGTTCATGGATATCGTTGTTTTAAAATTTCCGACCGATCCTTCTATATTTTCAATCTTGGTTTCTGTGTACATATGAATGTTATCGCTCTCTTCTACCTGTTTGATGAGTTTTTGTAATCCATTTTGGACGTCTGTTCCATCCAGCAAATACCGCAGGCGTTTTAGGTTTCCGCCCAGTTCCTTCTCTTTCTCCACCAGGTAGACATCATATCCTTGACCTGCCAGTTCAATAGCAGAGGACATGCCGGAAAGCCCACCACCGATAACCAAGGCAGACTTAATTATCGGGACATATCTTTTCTGAAGAGGTTCCAATAATCGTGCTTTGGCCACAGCCATTCTGACCAAATCTTTTGATTTCTCGGATGCCTTTTCCGGTTCCTGCATATGCACCCATGAGCACTGATCTCTGATATTCGCCATTTCAAAAAGATATGGATTTAGCCCGGCTTCGCGAATTGTGTTTCTGAATAGAGGTTCGTGAGTTCTTGGTGTGCATGAGGCAACCACGACACGATTCAATTGGTGTTCTTTGATGACTTCTTTTATGATCTCTTGGGTATCATTGGAACAGGTATATAAATTATTGTTGGCATACACGACATCAGGAAGGGTTTTGGCATATTCAACCACATCGGGAACATTGACTACCGCGGCAATATTCGTTCCGCAGTGGCAGACAAACACACCGATCCTTGGTTTTTGTCCTGTCACATCTATTTCCGGTGGAAATTCCTTTTTGGTGATTAAACTGCCTCTCACATCCTTTAAAAGCGATAAAACTTTTGACGCCGCACCTGACGCCTGCATTACGGTCTCAGGGATATCTTTGGGTTCAGTGAAGGGGCCAGACACATAAATTCCCTCACGGGCTGATTCAACCGGGCTAAACGGTTCGGTCTTGCAGAAATTGAATTCATTCAATTCTATGCCAAATTTTTGGGCAATCTCTTCTGCGGATTCTGGGGGGACAATGCCGACGGATAATACAACCATGTCATATTCACGAGATACCTTTCGATCATTTTCATCTACATATTGGACCGCAAGGTTCTTTGTCTCAGGGATCTCCTCAATAGCCGGAGGACGACAGCGAATATAATTAACTCCGAGCTTTTTACCTTTTTCGTAGTACTCATCGAAGCCCTTACTGAAGGCGCGCATATCCATGATGTAAATATCACATTCCAGATCTTCACCTGCATGCTCTTTAGCAATAATGGCTTCTTTCGTTGCATACATACAGCAAACCGAGGAACAATAATCCCTCTCACAATCCCGTGAGCCGACACATTGGATAAATCCGATTTTTTTCGGCTCTTTTTGATCACCGGGCCTTAAAACATGACCTAGATACGGACCTGTTGAAGATAAAATCCTTTCAAACTCGATCGATGTGACAACATTTGGATAATGTCCATATCCTAAGTCTTCTTTGATCTTTGCATCAAAGACATCAAAGCCCGGAGACAAGACGACAGCCCCGACATTCAAGTTGATCTTCTTTTCTTCCTGTTCGAAATTAATGGCATCTGCCTCACAAACCTCCTCGCAGATTTTGCATTCGCCCTTGAGTTTGTGGACACAGTATCGTTCATCAATCGTAGCTTTGTTCGGAATGGCCTGTGGATAAGGGATGAAAGCAGCCGATCTCTGATTCAATCTTTCATTATATTCATCCTGGATAGGATGCACTTCGTGCTTGCTGATCTCCTTAAGCTTGATCCTTTCTGTAGGACAAATAAATGCACACGTACCGCAGGTCTGGCAGACATCCGAAAGCACATCAAAAGGAGGAGTGACTTTGCGCCTGGAACCGCGATGGACAAAGCTTATCGCCTTGATCCCCATTCTCTCTTCACACATCCTCACGCACAGCCCACAAAGGAAACAATCCTCATTTTTCTTCGGCAGCCGTGTTTCCTTGACACCATATTCTGCGGCGATATTTTGTATGGCTTTCGAATCGGGACATAAGGCCCATAACAGCTCAATCATATTTTTCCGAGCCTTCACGACTCTCTCAGACTCAGTCTGAATGACCAAACCATCAAGGGCTGGGTAAGTGCATGAAGTCTGAATTGTTGATCTGCCATTCTGGCTGATTTCTACTAGACATAATCTGCAGGCCCCATACGGAACCAGAGCTTTATGATGGCAAAGAGTCGGAACTTTTATTCCAGTACTCTCGATGCATTCCAATAGTGTTTTGCCTTCAGGGAATTCTCCCACATTACCGTTTATAGTCAGCTTAATCACGCCGACCCTCCATCTATAATATAATTATTTATTTTTTCGACGCTTGATATTCCAAGTCTCTTGTCATTTCTATTTATGCTCAGCCCAATCCTCCTCTATTCCTCTGTTACTTCCAAATCACAGCGCAGGCAGCGTTTTGCTTCAGAAATGGCGGCGGCTTCGCTAAAACCTAATTCCACTTCTTCGAAGCTTTTTCCCCTTTGATCCACAGGGATGGATGGCATTGCGGGCCTTTTAAGAGCCTTAACTTCTTTCTCTGAAAGTTCCATGGCCTCAACTCGAGCGGCTGGACGGGTGACTTTATACTTTCTTTCTAATTTCTCTCCGCGGACATACTTATCGATCATCTGAGCAGCTATTTTTCCATGAGACATCGCCGCGGTCACTGTATTCGGACCGGATACAACGTCACCTCCTGCGAATATCCCTTCCACATTCGTGAGAAGAGTCTCTGGGTTAACTTCAAGAGTGTTCCAAGCCGATACGTCCAGTCCGTTTTCAGCTACGAGTAAAGAGACTTCAGGTTCCTGGCTTATGGCCAGGATTAAAGTATCGACATCAACCTTGAATTCAGATCCTTCAATCGGAACCGGCCTTCTTCTGCCGCTCTCATCAACATCGCTGAGTTTCATCCGGATACACTCGATCCCCTTAATTTTGCCGTTATCCGACAGGACTTTGATCGGAGCGGCCAAAAATTGTATCTCAATCCCCTCCAGAAGAGCTTCTTCAATTTCGCTCTTAATCGCAGGCATCTCTGCCCTTGTCCTCCGGTAGAGTATCGCTGTTTCTTTTCCTAATCGTTTAACCACTCGGGCCGCATCTATCGCTGAATTGCCGCCGCCGACGACTATAACCTTATCTCCGATGTTCACCTCGTGTCCCAGGTTGAAATTCCGGAGGAATTCCACGGCATCTAGAACTCCTTCTGAATCTTCGTTGGGTATTCTCATTTTTAAGCCTTTATGCGCTCCGATAGCAATGAAGACGGCTTTATATTCTTCCTTGAGCTTTTCAAGCGGAATATCTTTTCCGATGGTCGTTTTGGTTTTGATTTCAACTCCTAATTTCTTGATCCTTTCAATTTCATGATTCAATATGTCTTTGGGCAATCTGAATTCCGGAATACCTACGGCCAGCATCCCACCGGCAACAGGAAGACTTTCAAACACAGTGACTCTATACCCTTCAAGGGCAAGGTAATAGGCACAGGTCAACCCTCCAGGTCCGGAGCCGACGACAGCAATGCGTTCCTCTCTTCCAGGTTTTGGTTTTTGGTCGGGCTCCACATTGTGCTTCATTTCATAATCAGCAAGAAAACGTTTGAGGGCTCTGATCGCTATCGGGTCGTCCCATTCCCCGGCGACACATCTTTCCTCGCAGGGTGTGTCACAGACACGGCCGCAGATGGCCGGGAGAGGATTTTCTTTTAAGACGATTTTGACGGCTTCTTCAAACTTTCCTTGAGCAAGATACCCGATATAGCTGGGGACATCCTGTGAAATCGGACAGGAGTGTTGACAGGCAGAAGAAATGATTCCTTTACACACGAGAGCGGGACATCTTTTATATTTGGTGTGTTGGATGTATTCATCCCTAAAATATCTTAAAGTACTCAACACTGGATTGGGCAGCGTCTGACCCAATCCACACATAGACGCATCTTTTATGGTTTCGCCGAATTCTTCAAGGATCTGAAGGTCGTTTTCGTCACCATCGCCTTTGCATATTTTTCTAAGCACCTCGAGTAAAACGGCCGACCCTTCTCGACAGGAAGTGCATTTCCCGCAGGATTCATCATTCGTGAACTCGATAAAATACTTAGCGACATCCACCACACACGTATCCTCGTCCATCACAATCAAACCACCCGATCCCATAATCGAACCGGCTTCGGTCAGCCTTTCATAATCGACTGGCAAATCCATCAAACTGGCTGGAATACATCCTCCCGAAGGCCCTCCTGTCTGGACGGCTTTAAATTTCTTGTTCTTCGGAATCCCGCCTCCGATGTCATAAACGATCTCTTTTAGAGTTATGCCCATCGGGACTTCAACCAAACCGGTGTTGTTAATCTTTCCCACGAGAGAAAACACTTTTGTGCCCTTGCTTCTTTCCGTGCCTATGCTCGAAAACCACTCTGCTCCCCTATTAATGATCGGAGGAATCGTTGCCCAAGTTTCGACATTATTAATATTGGTCGGCTTTCCCCATAATCCCGACTCAACAGGATAGGGAGGTCTCTGCCTCGGTTCAGGGGGACGGCCCTCAATAGAGGCAATAAGGGAAGTTTCCTCGCCGCAGACAAAGGCCCCGGCTCCCTGTTTGATATGAATATCAAAACTAAAATCCGTATCGAATATATTTTCGCCGATAAGTCCGTATTCTCTGGCCTGGTCGATAGCGATTTTTAATCTTTCCATAGCCAGAGGATATTCTGCTCTGATATAGACATACCCTTCAGAGGCACCGATGGCTCTCGCTCCGATCAGCATCCCTTCCAAGACCGAATGGGGATCCGCTTCGACAATACTTCTATCCATGTACGCCCCAGGATCCCCCTCATCCGCATTACATATGATATATTTGGTATCACCCGGCTGCCTTCTGCATAGCTCCCATTTTAAGCCGGTGGGAAATCCTCCTCCCCCTCGGCCTCGAAGACCTGAATTCGAGACTTCTCTTATGATGTCTTCCGGAGTCATTTCTGTCAGAGCTTTAGCTAATGCCTTATATCCATCTCTGGCTATATATTCATCGATGACTTCGGGATCAATCATACCTCTGTTTCTAAGAGCAATTAATGTTTGGCGGGCAAAAAAACCTATATCCATCATCTTGGGAATGACAATCTCTTCTTTTTCTGGAGTAAACATGAGTTTTTTTACCGGTCTGCCCTTCAAAAAATGTTCTTCCACAAGATGAGGGATAATGTCTTCGGTTAAGTTTTGATAGAATATTCCATCCGGCATAACGACCATGACAGGGCCTACCGCGCAAAATCCATTACAACCTGTCATGACAACCAGAACTTCATCCTCCAGGTCTTGTTTCTTTAGCTCGTCTTCTAATACTTCCCTTATTCTAAAAGACTTATTAGAAACACAGGCTGTCCCAGCACAAATCATTAAATGCAATCGGTATTTATCTGGATTGTATTCGTTCATGATCTATTTGACCTCTATAAAAATCCTTAATTTTTTTTGGAGCATAATTTAAAAACAATTCAGTTCGTTGACTATTCAGGACATCCTCTCGCTACCTTTTGCCAAGGCATATTCTTCAACAATTTTTCCACCCAGAACATGTTCTGATAATATTCTCCGCGCTTTTTCAGGCGTCAAATCAACGTATTTGACCGGTGCTTCGTCTTTCAATTCCACTGTTATCATTGGCTCCTTGCTGCATAATCCCGCACAGCCTGAGTTTGTTAGGATAACATCATCTAGTTTATTCCTCTCAACTTCCTCCATTAACGTGTTCATAATTTTTCTTGCTCCAGCAGCAATTCCGCAGGTCCCCATATGGACGGTAATTTTTGCCTTCCCAGCCCCTTCCCGCAGAAGAACCGTCTTCCTGACTCTCTGACTAATCTTGTCTAAATCCTCAATTTTTAATTTTGGCATTGTTTTTACCCATTAAAATGATTATCCCTATGCCTTTTGATAAAAATTCAACAATTCTGGGACTTTATTCTTGTTCATCTGACCATGGATCTCTTCACCGACTTTTAATACCGGTGCCAGCCCACAGCATCCGATGCAGCGAACAGCCTCGATTGTAAAAAGCATGTCTTTTGTTGTTGATCCTCTTTTTATCCCGAGTTCACCTTCGAAAGTTGCGGCAATCCTCTCGGCACCTTTCACATGGCAGGCCGTTCCCAGACAGATGGTGATGATATGTTTACCTCTCGGCTCCAGGCTAAAAGCATTGTAAAAAGTCGCAATTCGGCACACCACACTCAACGGCATATTCAATTGGTCAGCGATATATTTTAAAACTGGTTCTGGTAAATAATTATAAGTATTATTAGCTCTCTGCAGGATGGGAACTAAAGAGCTTTCCGAGAGTTCAAAATCTTTAATGATATTCTGCACGATTTCCATATCTTTAACAGAAATATCGATTTTATCTCTTTCTGGTGTAACGTAGATGATGTTTTGGACTGGACAATTCGTGACACAGGTGCCACAGCCCGTGCACTTATCTTCTTCTATAAACCGGGGTCGTTTTCTTATTTCTATCTCAAAGTTTCCAGCATTCCCTGTTATCTTTTCGACATCAGCGAGTGTGATCACTTCTATATCTTTATGTCTTCCAATTTCAACCAATCTGGGCGCCATAGTACACATGGCACAGTCATTGGTGGGAAAAGTTTTATCAAGCTGGGCCATCACGCCACCGATAGAAGGTTTATGATCAACCAGATAAACCTTTATTCCAGATTCCGCTAAATCGAGTGCTGCCTGCATACCGCCAATCCCACCGCCCAAAACCATGGCGGCACCAATCTTCCTGTTTTCTGTTTTGTTATTATGCATTTTCTAAGACCGCCTCTTCAGGCACTTCCTGTTGCTGCTCCAGTGCCCTTTCTCTGACCGCTTGAAAGTAAACGGCGAGTGGGCGGTACAAAAGGTGCGCCCACTTGCCGAACGGCACCTCCACCGCCAGCATGGCTACAGCTATGACCAGATGAACGGCATAGGTGTAGTAAGTAGCCAGCGGTAACCCCATATACCTGAAAATATGGACCAAAATCCCCGTCACTGTGGTGAGCAATAAAAGGACTGGGAACATCCAGTCACTGAAGTCTGAAAACCTATGGATTTGTTCTCTCTTTTTGATGCGGCCCACAATGATTTCTACCGTGCAGAACAGGAGAACAGCCGTAGCGTAATACCCCAACCATCTTTGAGGATGATAAATTGGATAAATGTTGTCCGTTTGAAACCAGAGCAGCAAGGCGACAACCAGAATGAGCATGAGTACATATCCTGAAACGAGCAAGAAGTGTTTGAGCCAACGCCACGTATTTTTTTTACAGCTTAGGAATAGTTTCTGAGTGAAGAAATTCACTATTATCGTTTTTATTTCGGCGAGGAATACGGAGAGGGGAATCCTGACTTTCTGGCCATTCTGTTCGGTGAATCCAAACCCATCCTCTTTGAAGCCGCGGATGATATCAAATATCCCTATGCTTCTGCCCAGGTGCATGCTGAACCAGTACATGCGAAAGGAATTGGTGAACAGAAAGAAAGCCAGAACGCAAAATAGGGCCAGATCAAAATAATGGACCATGTGAACGGGAGCAAACGTGTTAAGCTCAACCCGTTGCGTCACCAAAGGACCATGGAAAAACCATATCAAAAGCGACATGAAAGCGCCAACCGCAAACAGTGCTCCCAGTTCCCATGCTTTGGATTTATACATTTTTGCCGAGAGGCCTGTCCAATCATACTGGGCCGTGAGCCAGCGCCGGAGCGTCATCATGGCCTCCCCTGGCTCTGTTTCTCTAGGGCAGGTTGTCGCGCAATCTCCACAGTAATAGCATATCCACGGCTCTATGCTGCCTCTCAACATTTTTCTCAGGCCGAACAGACCATACTGAAGCATTTTGCGCGGAAATGACGCCGAGTTTTTGGCTAAATCGCAGACAACCGTGCAACTTCCGCATTGATAACAGGCATTGGTATCAAAATGTCCATACTTTCGAATTTCAGATACCAACGTAGGATCACTTACATTTTTTTCCATGCTTACACCATTTCACTAAAGACGATCTCTCTTTCTGGTCCGCAGAGTATCCTCAATATGTTTCTAGTTAGGGGAATCAACATTGGAGGGGCAGACGGATTATTTCCTCAATTTCTTTGTATGAGAGCATCGCTTTATAAGTAAAAAATGAATACTATTAATATCAACTGTTCCGACAACGCGAAACAAATTATATTACAGATAATAAAAACCAATGTCAAGAATCCTTTCATCCCAAAAATGCCGAGAGGATCGGCATTTTTGGGGAGATCGGGATTCTAGCGGTCGCGGCCAAAAACATGTATAATCTCTGGGAAGAAATGAGTCCGAAGATAAGATAAAGAAATGCAGAAGAAGGAAATACTGGTTTTGGAGGAGCTCCTCGGGTCCAACAAAAAAATTGCCGCAGAAATTCGAGGGGCACTGACGGAGAGGGGCATCCTCACCATAAATCTCCTCAGCTCTCCCGGGGCGGGGAAGACTACCCTCCTCGAACGGATGGCAGAAAGACTGAAGCCTGAATTCAAGATGGCCGTTATCGAAGGGGATATCGAGACGGAGAGGGATGCCGAACGAATCAGAGCCAAAGGAATCCCGGCTTGGCAGATCATCACAGGGGGCGCCTGTCATCTTGAAGCCAAGATGCTGGGGAAAATTATTCCCCAGATCCCCCCGGATTTGGACTTCCTGTTCATCGAAAACGTCGGAAACCTCGTCTGTCCGGCAAGTTATGATTTGGGTGAGGCCCTCAGATGTGTCCTCCTCTCCACTCCTGAAGGGGACGACAAACCGAAGAAATACCCCAAGGCTTTCACGACGGCCGATTGTCTTATCCTCACCAAAGCCGACCTTGTCCCTCATCTCCCGTTTGACATCGAGCGGGCAACGAAAGAAGCCCTCGATATCAACCCGAAGCTTAAGACTTTCGTCACCTCAGCCCTTAAAGGAATAGGGATGGATGCGGTGGCCGATTTTTTTATTTCTTCCCTCCTCACCTTACGGAAACAGGATGCATGAACTCTCCATCATCGCCAACCTCTTCGAAATTCTCGAAGAAAAGGCCGAGGAAAAAAAAGCCAAAAAGATCACTCTGGTGAAACTGCAAGTGGGTGCTCTCTCGGGAGTGGTGCCTGAATTCCTGAAGACGGCCTTCGACATCTACAAAAAAGACACCATCGCCGCGGAAGCGAAACTGGAGATAGAGAACATCCCCCTTAAGATCAAATGCCTGAAGTGTGGGCAGGAGGAGGTCAAGGAAGACTTCATCTTCATCTGCGAGAAATGCGCTTCCCGGGATCTCAAGACCCTAGCCGGCACAGAACTGCTCTTAGAGAAGGTCAAGCTGGAAATTTAACCACTGATTATGATACATTAACCTCATGTCTAACGCTGGGGAAGATCAATGAGCTTACTGGAAATCGCCTTAAAACTTCTTCTGGCCGTCGGCCTCGGAGGCCTGATCGGCCTGGAAAGGGAATCAAGTCAAAAACCCGCCGGGTTCAGGACAAACATCCTCATCTGTGTTGGCTCAGCCATGATGATGATTGTCTCCGCCCTCGTTCTTCAAGGGAAGGAGGGGTCTGCTGGTGATCTCACCCGAATTGCTGCGGGAGTGATTACGGGCATCGGGTTTATCGGTGCCGGGACGATCGTCCAAGCCAGAGGGAGTGTCATCGGGTTGACGACAGCAGCCACTCTCTGGGCTGTCGGAGGGCTGGGCCTGGTCATCGGGGCAGGACACTATATCCCTGCCCTTCTCTTTACAGGAATTATCATTCTGACTCTCGTCATCTTCCGGCAGATCGAAAGCCAGTACATGAAGCAAACCATCTACCGGTATCATCTCAAGACTAAGTATTCCAAGGAAGTCCTTATTCACATCAAAAAATTGGCCCTCCACGAGGGAATAAGAATTCGAGAACTCACCCTCAAAAGAGAAAAGGACCTGTCCATCGCTGATTTCGCCTTCTCCTGCACCCAAGAAAAAGAGCAGAAGTTTAATCAAGGACTCTTCGAACTCGAGGATATTCTAGAAATTAAGATTGTCTGAGAATACGCTTCTTGTCGCCACGACGAATCCGGGAAAAGCTAAGGAAATTCAGACTTTTCTTTCCTCACTGAAGGTCAAAGTCTTTTCGCTCTGCGATATCCAACTTGAACCATCTTATCCAGAGGATAAGGAGACCTTCATCGAGAACGCTCGAGGTAAAAGCCTGTTTTACAGTGGATTTTGGCCTGGTCTGACCTTGGCCGAAGATTCAGGACTTGAAATCAAACACCTAAAAGGAGCCCCCGGAGTTTTGTCAGCCCGATTCTCAGGCCCTCAAGCTACGGATGAGAAGAATATTCAGAAAGTCCTCAACCTGATGAAAGGAGTTCCCTTCGAGAGGAGAAAAGCCCGATTCGTCTCCGCTGTCGTCCTTTCGAAAAAAAAAGAGATCCTTAAAGAAGTCGAAGAATGGGCCGAGGGCTTTATCACCTTCGAGAAAAAAGGTCGGTCTGGATTTGGGTATGATCCGATTTTTTTCTACCCTCCTTTGGACAAAACATTTGCCGAGCTGAGGCCAGAAGAGAAGAACAAAGTCAGTCACCGCGGCCGGGCACTCGAAAAGCTGAAAGCCTATCTGGGCTGGCATGCAGAAGACGCGGCTAAGACCGATGAAGGCTAACCATCCAGAGTCATTATTTAGGACCATCAATTAAACATCGACTTCATTCCGTTTTTTCCCGCCAATTCTTGGCTGGGCTGAAAGGCCATTAATCTAAATGCCCCCCTGTCTGTTCCGCGGTTCAGGGTAGAGAAGGGGCAGGGCCCCTTCTCTTACTCTTTCTTCGGTTTCTCCCCCACTGTAATCAAGTCTTTCAGGCTTGAGAAAATGCTCTCCCCGATTCCATTGACTTTCATCAGGTCCTCGATCCTGTTGAACCTCCCATGCTCTTTCCTGAAATCGACGATTCTCTGGGCCACTTTAGCTCCGATGCGAGGAAGCTTCTGGAGCTCTTCGACTGAAGCTGTGTTGATATTGATCTTCTTACTGCTCGTGTTCTGCATGGCCTGAATATGGCCCACCCAAAGACAGGAAAACATGAAGGCAAGAACAACAGCCACGGCTAAAACTCTTGTCCTAAAATCTCTCATGATAACCTCCTTTCACGCTTTTTTATGCAACATCCAGGCCAAACTTACTTTTTTTCTATCTTTATTATTTTCTTATATTTAAATATTGCGCCGGGAGAGTAAAAGTCAACAGGCATTGACAGGACACCTGTTCGAGTGACAACAGAAGTTTCCGATCAGTTACTCAGTAACTGTTTCATGAGCGGGGATGGCTTTTGCGGTAGACATCCAGCAGCTGCCCCAGATCGATATGGGTGTATTTCTGAGTGGTGGCCAAGCTTTCATGCCCTAGAAGCTCCTGGATGACTCTCAAATCGGCCCCTCGACTCAGGAGATGGGAGGCAAAGGAATGGCGCAGGGAATGAGGGCTTATCTTTCTCTTCAGGGCAGCCCGGTGGATGTATTTATTGACGATCCTCTCGACAGAACGAGAAGTGAGCCGCTTCCCTCGATAATTCAAGAAGAGCGGCTTTTCCTCTACCTGACCTTTGTTTATGAGATCTTTTTTTCTGATGTAAGCTTGAAGACTCTCCACCGCTTTGCTCCCGAAGGGAAGCAGTCTCTCCTTTTTTCCCTTTCCTCGAACCATGATCAGACGCTCATCGAAATTCACATCATCCACATTCATTCCCACAAGCTCTCCTACTCGAATTCCTGTAGCGTAAAGAAGCTCGAGAAGGGCTCTGTCCCTAAAGTCCAGGACTCTCTTCAGCTTCTGGGGAAGGTCCAAGAAGTGTCTCATCTCTTCTTCAGAAAGGAAAGAGGGCACATGTCTATCTTGTTTCGGTGTCGCCACAACTTTGGCCGGGTTGTCCTCCAGCCACTTTTCCCTCAGACAAAACTGGAGAAACGAACGAATCGAGGCCAATTTGCGGGCGATTGTCGATTTCTTGTTGTTCTTTTCGTGGAGCCTGGCTAAAAAACCTCTTAGGATGAAATTGTCAATATCTGTTAACCGGACTCGTCTTTCTTCCAGAAACTCGGCCAGCTGGTTCAAATCTCTCCTGTAACCCGCGATGGTGTGAGGAGAGGCGTTTTTTTCGTGGCGAAGAAAGCTGAGAAAATCTGCCAGCTCTTTTCTCATCGTCCTCAAATCTCAAGAAAAAAAGGTGATAGACGACTTCTCTAAAAAAGACTTTTTTTCTTTCTTGTCAAGCCCCGGCGAAGGTTGGAGTCTGAGAAAACCGTTTGAAGGCTGAGCGGGCACGGCTCCTCTTCCACTGGAAGAGGAGAGTGATGTCTGAAACCGAGCAGGCTTTGACTCGCTGGGGCAAAGCCTGCGTGTTTTCGAGGCATCCAACCGCAGCCTTCCTTCAAAGGTCCTCTGGGTCTGATTTCTTCTCCCAAATTTTCTCCTGCTCGATGGTTTCCTTGTAGTCACATTCCTCACTTTGACAGTAGACGTAGGCCTTTCCCTTTATGGTATTCTTCCGGAGGATAAATGGCCGTCCACACTTGGGGCAGGGCTTGGGTATCGGCTCGTCCCAGGTCGCAAATGTACACCTCGGATAGGTGCTGCAGCCGTAAAAAATTTTTCCTTTCTTTGTCTTTTTACGGACGATAGTTCCCCCACAGTCCTGAGGACAGGGAATGCCGGTATCCTTTTTTTCAGTTTTCGTGTACTTGCATTGAGGGTAATTAGAACAGGCGATGAATGGCCCGTACCGGCCGGAACGCAAGACCAAATTCGACCCGCATTGAGGGCACTTCTCATCCAAAGGTTTGGCCTCCTTCTTGAGAAGGCTCTCCTTGTAGTTGCACTCTGGGTAGCCCGAGCAAGCCCGGAAGGGTCCGTAGCGGCCTTTCTTGATGACGAGAGCCTGGCCACACAAAGGACAGGCTTCCTCCAAGGGTATGCCCCTTTCCATAACGCCTCCGTCCTTTTCCGCCTGTTCCAGGTCTTTCTCGAGTAAGGCATAATAGGACCTCAAGTACTCCAACCAGTCCAGCTGCCTTTCGCTGATGCGGTCAAGCTCTTCTTCTAATTTGGCGGTGAACTCAAACATCATCAAGTCGGGAAAATTCTTGATTAAATAGTCTGTGATGAAAAGGCCTAAATCGGTCGGGATAAATTTTCCTTTCTCTCTGATGACATAAACCCGATCCTGCAGAGTGGAAATGATGGGGGCGTAGGTGCTGGGCCGACCAATCCCTTTAGCTTCGAGTTCCTTGACGAGGCTCCCCTCGGTATACCTGGCTGGGGGTTGAGTGAAGTTTTGTTTCGGCTCCAGACCGAGAAGCTCTAGCCTCTCCCCCTTCTCAGCTTTCGGCAGGATGTTTTCCTCTTTTTTCTGTTTGGGATTGAGGACGAAATAGCCATCGAACTTAATGACTTCACCTTTAGCGCTGAACTGATACCGAGAGGCTCTGATATCAAATTCTGTCTCCTCAACCAAGGCCGGGCTCATCTGGGAGGCCAGGAAGCGATTCCAGATCAACGAATAAAGCCTGAATTCTTCTTTTTCCAGATACGGTTTGACGGCCTCTGGCGGGAGGGAAAAGGTTGTGGGTCGGATTGCTTCATGAGCATCCTGAGCCTTTTTCTTGTTCTTGTACAGACGGGGGCGTCTGGGGAGATAATCCGGAGCGAAGTTTTCTTTAATGAATTGTCTGGCTTGGGAAAGAGCATCATCAGAGACACGCACAGAGTCGGTTCTCATGTAGGTGATCAAACCCACCAACCCTCTCTGCCCGATCTCAAGACCCTCATAAAGACTCTGGGCAATGGCCATCGTCCTTTTCACCGACCAGTGAAAGAGACGGAAGCTATCCTGCTGGAGAGAGCTGGTGATGTAAGGTGGAGGAGGGTATCTCAGCTTCTCTTGAACTGTGATATTTTCCAACGAAAAAGGAATGTGACGTAGCTCAGAAGTGATTTCGTTGGCTGTTTGTTCGCTCTCAACCTTGGCCTTCTGGCCATCGATTTTGTTCAAGGAAGCCTTGAAGGAAGGAGGGTGACTGGCCTGCAGATGGGCGGTTATCGTCCAGTACTCTTCGGGAATGAAATCCTTAATTTCCCTCTCTCGCTCACAGATCAGACGCAGAGCGATGGATTGAACCCGTCCTGCGCTCAGTCCTCTTCCGACCTTCTTCCATAACAACGGGCTGATGCGATAGCCGACCAATCTATCCAGAATTCTTCTTGTCTGCTGAGCAGAGAACATCCCCTCATCTATATTTCCTAAGTTCTGAAGAGCTGCCCGAATGGCCTTTTCGGTAATTTCATGAAAAAGAATACGGTGGATATTGTGGTTTGAATCCTTCAGGATTTGACCCAAATGCCAACAAATGGCTTCTCCCTCTCTGTCTGGATCGGCAGCCAACAGGACCCCTTCACACTGTTTGGCAAACTTGCGAAGTTCGGCCACAGTCCCTTTCCTATCTGGAATGATTTCATACTCGGGCTCAAAATCATGCCTGACATCCACCCCCAATCTCCCCTTGGGGAGATCACGGATATGGCCCATCGAGGCCTTGACTAAAAAACCCGAACCCAAGTACCGGTTAATCGTTCTCGCCTTTGCAGGAGACTCAACGATGACCAGGCGTTTCTCCATCACCATCTCCTATGATAATATTTTCCCGGGCTCTGGTAAATCAATCCCTTCAGCTCCAGGTTGAGCAAAAGCGAGAGAGCCTCTGAGACGGAATAATCACTTTTATCTAAAATCTCATCGATATGCACCAGTGAATCCGGCTTCAAAAGATCATAGACCTCTTTCTCCCGCGAACTCAAAGAAGGAGGGCCTTTTCCCTCTTCCTGAGAAAGAAGCTCCTCCCTCAGTGGCGAAGGAAGCTCTTCTGCAACATCCTCCCATCTGGCCACAGGCTTTGCTCCGGATTTTATTAACCAGTTGGTCCCCTGACTGAGTTCAGAGGTGACATTTCCTGGAACGGATAAGACGGTCCTGTTTTGATCGAGGGCCAATCGGGCTGAGATCAGTGATCCGCTTCTCATCGTGGCTTCCACAACGATGAGGGCTAAGGAAAGTCCGCTGATGATCCTGTTTCTTATCGGAAAATGATGTCCTAGAGGCTTTGATCCTAAGGGAAATTCAGTCACCACCGCTCCCTGTTCGATAATCTTCCCAAAAAGGGCTCGGTTTTCTCGTGGATATATATTGTCTAATCCTGAACCCAGCACAGCCACTGTTCGACCTTTTTTTAAGGCGCCCTGATGAGCGGTCGAGTCAATCCCTCGGGCCAGACCGCTGACGATAACCACTCCCTTTGACCCGAGGTCCTCAGCCAGCCGAGCGGCCACGTTCCTCCCATAGGCAGATGGCTTTCGCGAACCCACGATAGAAACGGCGGGCCCTTTCAGCGCCTCAACCTGACCCACACCGTAAAGGACGATGGGAGGGTAAAAAATTTCTCTTAAATAGCTCGGGTAGGATTCATCTTCAAGAGTGACAACAAAATATCCGCGTTTTTCGAGCTGTTCAATCTCTGCAGAAGCCTGATCAAGAATCGAGGACGAACTCAGAAGACCGGCGTCGTCCTCAGCCAAGCCTAAGGCAACGAGATCAATTTTGGCTGCCGTAAATATATCTTGGATGCGGGAAAACCGATCTAATACTTTCTTAGCTGCCCTTAAATTTTCGGCTAAGACGAGGTTAAGAGCGACCCAATATCTTCTTGTTTCTTCCACCTTCAGCGAGCACATTCGTAGGGAGGAATAGCAAAGACGGGAATGTGGGAACTGGAGAGAACTTTCTCGGTCGTGCTTCCTAAAAAAAATCGCTCCAGCTTGCTCTGGGTACAGGTGGAGATCACAATCAGGTCATAGTGATGGGTCTCCGCATAATCGATGATCCCAGCAGAGGCAGTGATGGCCCTGTAGATCTCTTCTGTCACCTTAACGCCTTTCTTCTCCTCTCTTTTTCTCTGCTTGAATCTCTTCATGACCGAGTTAAACATATCATCCAAGACTCTCGGGGTGAATTCATAGTCATGGAGTTCGAGGACATGGAGGAGGGTGATTTGGGAAGCAGCCAAACCTGTCGCCAGTCTCCAGGCGTAGTCTCTTTCCACTTCCTCCCGGGCTGAAAAGTCTGTAGGGACGAGAATTTTATCAAACCGCGGCTTCCCCTCCTTTTTTTTCGTCACCAGGACCGGGACACGGGAATTTCTCAGGACCTGATTGGCCACGCTCCCGATGAAGAGTTTCTCTATCACCGACAGCCCGCGTCTGCCGATGACGATGAGATCCACATTTTTCTCTTCGGCGACTTCGATGATCTTCTTGGAAGCTGTCCCTTCTTTAACAACGATCTCGAAAGAAATGCCTGTTGACTTTTTTATGGCCTCGAGTTGCTTCTTGGCCTTTATCGTCATCGACCTTAGCCTTTTTGCCAACTCTCCCTTGATCACATTGCTCACATCGTAGGAAGCCGGGCCCAGATCAGGAATGACGTTGAGTCCAATGATGCGGGCCTTGAAGGCTCTCCGGAAGGCATCGGCGAAGAGAAGCGCCTCTTGAGCCTCGTCCGAGAAATCTGTAGCCCAGAGAATTTTTTTTATGAATCCAGCCATCTCTATCACCTCGTCTTAGAAACGCTTGGAGATTGTAACGCCTATTTTAACAGTAAAAAAGAAAAACACAAGGAAAGAAAGCCTCCTGATGCTTTCACCTTGCGGTCTATATCTTAAATGCTTTTATCCTCCGAAAAGGATCGATCCCTCGCGGAAAAAAACTCCAGCCACGGCCCCCGTCATCAGACAAGCCAGCGTGGCTGCAAGGAGGGCTCGAAAGCCCAAGCGCGAGAGATCTTTAAGCCGCTGCGGCGCTAGGGCTCCTATCCCCCCGACAAAAATGGCCAGAGAGGCGATGTGAGCGAAGCCACAGAGAGCATAGGAAGCGATGATGGCCGAGCGCGGATGCAGAAGTCTGCCCCCGGCGATCAACTGAGCAAGGTGCTGGTAGGAAACAACCTCAGTGGCCACGGTTCTTTCTCCAACAACCTTGGCCACTTCGAGAGCATCGGCCGGAGGAACTCCCAAAATCAGAGTAAAAGGATAAAAAACATAACCTAAGAGAGATTTAAAGGACCACTCGAAGTTCCATCCAAACCAGGAATTGACGGTGCCGCCCACTCCTCCCAGGATAAGATCGAGGAGAGCGAGAATGCCCAGGAAGGCGAGGAGGAGGGCCACGATGCCGACGAGATAGCGGACACCGCTGTTAGCCCCGTTGATGATGGCTAGGATGAGGTTATCCTCTCGCTCATAATCGGGCTTGACATCCATACCCAGAGTCTTTGGCTCCTCTGTCTCCGGAACGATGAGTTTGGCCATAATCACAGCGGCTGGAGCTGACAGAAAAGAAGCTGAGATGAGATGTCCGGCGATCGTGGGCAGTTCTCCCTGGAGGAAAAACACATAGAGAGCCAGGACGGTGGAGGCGATGGTTCCCATGCCGGCGGTCAGGATGGTGACCAGCTCAGATCGGGTCATCTCCTGAATATGGGGTCTTACTACCAGAGCCGATTCCACTCCCACAAAGATGTTGCTGGAAGCACACAGAGATTCGGCCCCAGAAATCCTCATCAACTTCGTGAAGACGTAGGCAAAACCTCTGATGAGCAGGGGCATGATTTTCAGGTAGTACAGAGCTCCAACCAGGGCCGCAAAAAAGATGATGGTGGGCAGGGCCTGGAAGGCCAGGATGTTGCCCAGAGAGGTTTCTCCCGCTTCGTTGACTGCCCCTGCGGGAAGAGCGAGCCGGCCGAACAGAAATTTTGTTCCAGCTGTCGCACTCTCCAGGACGACCACCACCCCCCTGTTGATGAGCAGGAAAACCTTGGCTCCGATGGGAATCACAAAAATAAAAAAGGCGAAGACAATCTGGATGAGAACTCCCCAAAAGATGACCCGCCAGTTGACCACCCGCCTGTTGGCCGAGCACAACCAGGCAAATCCGGCCAGGACAAAGATACCGAGAAGGCTCAAAAAATTATAAATATCCATTCTTGTCAATCCTCATCCGAATAATTTTCATTTCTAAGCCTCAAGGCTTTCTTGCCTTCGACTTCAAGACAGACCACTTTCTGGCGAGACTTTTCTCCCTTGATGATCCTGATCCCGGATTTGGGGAGGTTAAAGGCTGCGGCGAGGATCTCGATGAGTTCTTTGTTGGCTCTTCCTCGAGTAGGAGGCGAGAGAAGGCGCGCTTGAAACTCAGCCGGGCCGATTTCTTCTAGACTGCGTCTTCGCGCCCGGGGTTTGACTTTGACAGAAATCGTCATCTTTTCTCGCTCTTTCACAGAGCCTCCTCAAGTAAAGACGTTCGAAACGAGGGAAATCTATCAAAAGGGCAATGTCTGTTTTCTCAACAACTGGTGGGCATACAAGGAGAGAGACTTGACGAGAAAAGAATCCAAGAACAAGATGATCAAGACGATGAGGATCGGGCTGATATCAATTCCCCCTAATCTGGATGGGGGAACAATCCGGCGCAAAGGCCTCATCGCGGGTTCGGTTATGTAATACAGGATAACCCGAATCTGGTACAGGGAAGGCACATTCACCCAGGAGAGGACCGCTCGGACGATAACAACCCAAACATAGATCATCAGCAGGATGTGAAGGACTCGGGCAAGGGCACTCAAGAAATTGGCTAAAAGAATCATGAAAAACTATCCTCTTTCAAGAATGAATAAACCGGACTAGAGAGGCCTTCAAAAACGATATTCCGCAGCCAACGGCGCTTTCTCGGTCCCCGAGGAGGAAGGATTTTCTTCCCCTTTTGAGCCAGAGCCTAATCGATGACATCCTTGTACTTGGCGAAAAGCGCCTTGAGCTGTTCCTTCGAGATAACATAGCCGCTGAGGTACAGGGAAAGGGACTGTCGGTAGGGATCATTAGACTTGACCAGGATATACTCTCTCATCAAGCCTTTTCTCGGACGAGGGGAGAGCCTGATTTCAATCTCAGCCTCCTTTCCCGCCGGGATCTTAAGAGGAAAAGCTGCTTTTTCCCCTTGACTGAAAAAGACCGCATCCTTGTGAGAGCATTCCACGCTTAATTCCAGCTGACCCCGATTCATGATCTTGGCTTTGGCTTGAATCTCTTCGGTATCCAGGAGCAGACCGACATCCAGGCTGTAATGGTCTAGGTCTATCCTGGGTCGAGGAGGGACATCGATCGAAGCTGTCACGGTCAGCTGGGCTTGAGGCTGTTCCGGGTCGTTGGTCTCTATGAAGACATCCTTGCTCAATCGTCCTTCATATCCTCTAGTATTCAAGGTGACTTCGATCTTTCCACTCTTTCCTGGTTCAATCTTCTTGTCGGAGACAACAGCCGCCGTACAGCCGCAGGTTGTCCGGACCCTATTGATAACTAAAGGGGCACCGCCTTCGTTTGTGATGCTAAATACATGAGTGAGGACTTCCCCCTGATCTACCTTTCCAAAGTCCCAGGAATTCTCCTTAACGTTGATCCGAGGCGCCTTCTCTCCCCAAAGCCAGAGCGAAGAGAAAACAAAGACAGATAACAGAACAATAAATTTTATCGCTCTCACTCGTTTGAACAGCTGGTCCATTGCTTCCTCCTCAAGTTTTTTTAAATAGTAGCATGTTTTTTCAAAAACAGCAAAAGGGTGAGGGTGGGGGGTCGTCAGCACGCTGATTTCCCCAGCGAGGAAATCAGCTCCCGTTCGGACTTCGCTCTCCTCTCCCTTCGGGAGAGGAGCCGTGCCCGCTCAGTCCTCACAGGGGCTTCCTCACCCCCCATCCCTCACCCTTTTCAACTCAATATAGATATTTTGTTCATCACGTATTTAGGGATGCTTCCTTACATAATCCATGTCGGCGTTTCCTTGACAGGGTGAGATGTCTCCTCTATAATTTGACTGGCGTTTAAAACATTTTTGCTCATGAAAGCAAAAATAAAAAATATCCTTCACCTCATCTTCCTCCTTTCTTTCATCCCCCTCGCATCCCAAGCGCCCCCCGCTAAAATCAAAGTCGTCGCCGAACAGGCCAACATCCGACTCAGACCAGACATCGGAAGTGTCATCATCCAGCAAGTACCCAAGGGGACCATCCTCGAATCCTGGGAAAAGACGGGGGAATGGCACAAGGTCAAGATAGAGGAAGAAGAGCCAGAACAGGTCTACGGGTATGTCCATGAGAGCCTGGTCATTTTGATCAGCCCCCCTCCATCAGAAAAGGATGAACAAGAAACCAAACAGGAAGTCGAGGGAAAAGAGGTGAGAGAGCCGACCCAACCTAGGTTCATTCCCCCCAGCCTTCCCCCTTCAAAACCGGAAACACCTCTTTTTGATCTATATCTATCTGGAGGAGGCCGTTTCGTCACAGGGGGAGACATCAACACCGGAGCTCAGGGGTTGGCCGACTTCTACCGCGAAGCTCTGGCTGTAGAAGGAACGGGTGGTGTGGATCCTGTCCGTCTTGGTCTTGTCTATGGAGCTGAATTGAGCTTTCCGCTTTTTCCGAAGCTTTTCATCGGACTGGGAGGGGATTATTTTCAGAGTGAAGAGACCAGTCGGGTGGAATTTTCGAGTTCCGAAATCCCGGATGTCTTCATCACCCAGCCTAAAATCCAGGCCCTTCCCCTGCGGGCCTTCATCTCTTTCTACCCGGCCCCCTCCTTCTATCTAAAGGCAGGGGTGGAGTACTATTTCGCTAAGGCTTTCTACTTCTACCGGTTCGAAACAGAGACCTCCTGGCAGGAATGGAAGGGGGAAGCCGAGGCTCAAGATTTTGGTTTCCTGGGCGGTTTTGGGTTCGAATGGAAGCTCTTTAAACCCTTCTCCATCGTCATCGAGGCTCTGGGCCGTTATGCCCGGATCAAGGGATTCGAGGGGACGAACACATACAGGGATATCAACAGCATCACCACAGAAAAGGGAAAGCTCTACATCTACCAGGGTCAAACCCCGAGTGAGAAGGTCGTCTCTCTCCTTTTTATCCGGGAGACAGAGCCGTCAGATCCTGATATCTTTGACTTGAAGGAAGCCACGGTGAATTTCTCTGGAATCGGCCTTAAGGTGGGACTTAAGATCAGGTTTTAATCCTTCCTCAACAGCACCAGATGCTGAGCATGCAGGCCCCGGAAAAGGGGACAGATGTTGATGATTTCCAAGCCAGCTCGGCCGGCTTCCTCCTGAAACCTTTCTCTCGAGATCATCCGGATCCGTGTCTTCGTCCTCTTGATTTGTCTCCTCAGTTTTCGCTGAATCAGGTGGAAAAAAGACCTCCTGTAAAAAGAAAGGATGACCCACTTCGAGGAGACCGCGGCGAATTCCTTCAGGATAAACTCACGATCTTCCTTGCTGTGCAGATGATGGAAGAACCGCATGGAGAGTAGAACAGAGAAGGCCTGATTCTGGAAGGGGAGGCCTTTCTTGGCATCGGCGACGACTCCGGAGTGCGCTCCTGCGGTCCTTCGCCTCTCCAGGGATCGCTCAACCATAGGGAAGGAAAGATCGCTGCTGACAAGGCCTTGTCCTCGTGAAAGAAGGAGTTCGGAGAAGCGGCCATACCCGCAGGGAATATCCAGAATCAACCCGGAAGGCATTCTGGTTTTATCCAGCAAGCTCTTCAGGATCTTCTTTTCGCGCCAGTCGACTAACCTTTGGTCCAAACCTCGATACCTCTTCCTTTCATAATCTTCAACCTCGTGCCTCTGGAAGGGGACAGCCGGGGACTGGTTTTTATTCATTTGAAAAACACATACTTGGGGCTGCCGTCAATCTGAACGCTATTTTCATGTTTAGTGAGCTCCTGTCCATTCCTGCTCAAGACTCGGCTGATTTCTCTTGAAAACCGATGCTGCAGGGTCGGACCTGTCGTCCAACAGACGACCAGATCCTTCTCCCCGGTGGTGAACGAGAACAGCTCCGCCTCAGGATGAGGAACACGGCCTGAGAAGGTCCTCTCCTGGAGCAAGACGATCAGCGTCTTGAGAGCCTGATAACTCGGCCTTTTTCTCCAAGGGCGCTCACGGCTGTCCACGAGTCCGTAGCCTGGAGCGACGAGCTGCCACCAATAAATCCTTTCCACAAACCCGCTGGCCAGACAAAGGATATAGTAGCGCACCAAAAAATCAGCCTGTTCTTCCTCCGAGACGTTGGGCTTGCCTGAAGCGGGGGAGTATTTTCCTGTTCCCTTCAACGGCCAATTGACTTCAGTGATCCAGATCCGCTGGTTGGTGTGGGTGACAACGTCCACTATGGCTTTCAGCAGGGCCAGCTTACGTGAGGTGTTCCAACCATACTGCTTATTTTCAGGGGCTCCCATTCTGTCAACGTACAGAAGAGAGCTTATCCGGTCGAAGGAAACCTTTTCTAGGACGGGCGGGTAGAGATGAAATTCAAAATCGATGACTGCGGGTCCGACGGTTTTCGTCTGATATTTTTCGGCCATGACAGAGGCAGGACGAGCCAGACTCAAATATTCCTGGTAATCCCAGACTCCCCATTTTGTCCGGTTCCAGGCATGACCGATCTCAAAAAAATCGACCACCTGGTTGAAGCGAGAAAAAACTTCCTCCAGAAAGGATGTCCAGCGTTGAGGATCGGTGACATCCTCCCTGTTCTGGAGCAAGGCGGCCGTCAGTTTGACTCCCTGGGAAAACAGCCCCTTGGCAAACCTCTCGTAGAAGTCCAGGTTCTCTCTCTCCCAAGAAGGAATTCTTAACAAGGCCTTCTGCGCGTTCATCTCCCGAAGAAGCGTCAAAATCTCTTCTTCTCTTCCCTCTTCAGGCGAGACAGAGACACCAAACGGATCCCCCAACTTCACCTCCTGTTGGTACATCCTCCTCCAGTAACGGCGATAAAGAGCCAGAACAGGACGCATCTGGCAGAGGTTCGCCGCAAGCAGGCTGAAGTAGGTTCCTCCGTGTCTGATGTGATGTCGAAGCCGTTCTTTTCGAGGGGCCACGTTATGGGGCTGATCTGCAAACGGATTCCATTCAAACCTGAACGCCATCTTATTGAATCCTCAACTTTTGAGCCAGTTTTCTGAGCTTAAGCTTCTTCTTCAGTTCTATATACCATGAAAACGTCCTCTTGTTCAGCAGGTACCACCACCAGAGATATCGTTTGACCTTCGGGTCACCGAGATACCGAGATAAAAAAATGGACTGGACCTGAGCCGGAACGCCCAGGCGGATCAGGTTTTTTATCCTCTGGAGAATCCCGAGGCGCCGCTTGACCTTGATCCGGTTGGTGTCGATAAGGTAAAAACAGAATGTTCCTTCAGCTTCCCCCCTGACCAGGATGTTTCCATCTGAAAGATCGCGGTGAAGAATCCCTCCGGCATGGACGGAGCGGAGGAAGGCGGTCAGGGAATCAAGCATCCTCTGAAGCTGGGGTAAGGAAAGCTTCCGGAATAAAGAGCGGATTTCCTCAACCTTCTCTATCCTTTCGCTCAGAAAAAAGCCTTGCTCCAGAAAAAAACGCCCTCTTTTCTCGAGGTAGGCGACGGGAAAGGGAGTGCCGACCGATCGCGCTTTGAGGGCCTGGGCTCCCGACCACGCTTTCAGAGCTTTACTGCTGAAGCAGAGGCTCTTCAGCCTGTCGACACCCCGAGGGCAAAACTCTTTAACCACGATTTCGGCTTGGCCGCCATCCCGGTGGGGAAGAGCAAGAACTCCGACTCGGTTCCGCCCTTCATGCAGGAGACGACAGTTCGACCTATCCAGGAGATCCTTACAGTCTGACAGAGCCTCTAAGAAGCGGCGAAAATTATATTTTGATTCGAGTCTTCCTCTGAACGGGGGCAGAGAGACAGCCTGTCCGAATTCCTTCTTCAAGGGGCTGCCTCCTCAGAAAGCAGGTTAAAATGTCTCTCCAAGATTCCAATCAGGAGACGTCCGATGGCTTCGGGTGAAAAGTGTTGACTCACAAGAAGATGTCCTTCTTGAGCAATCTCCTTCCTCAAGCAAGAATCTCTCTTCAGTTCGAGGATAGCCTGGGCCAGCTCGAAGGAGTCAGGCTGAGAACACAAGAATATGTTCTTTCGATGAGTGAACACCTCCTCCGCAGCGGGAGTTCGAAGGGTGATGACAGGTTTCTTCATCCCCATCGCTTGGAAGACTTTATGGGGAATCACGCGCTGCGTCTTTTCTCCTTCTCCAAAAACACCAAGGCAGATATCGGCCGTGGCGATTTTTGAGCGAAGAGTGGACAGCGGCAGCCAGCCCTCAAAACGAACATTGGCTAAGGAAAGGGAGGAGGCTAAAGCTTTGGCCTCAGGCTGTGTCTGTCCTGATCCGATAAACAGAAACCGGAGGCTCGGGTCCTCCTCAGCCACAATCTTGGCTGCTCGAATGATCGTCTTCACCCCGTGCAGAGGAAGAAAGGAGCCAAAAAAAAGGGCAGTAAACGCATCTTCCGTTGCTTTTTCTTCGGGTGCTGGGTGAAACAGTTCGTTGTCGAACCCGACAGGAAGCACTTCGACTTTTTCGGCGTTAAGACTGTATTGATGACAATAGTATTCCTTATGGACCTGAGTGTCGGCCAAGACGAGATCTCCGTGTTTTAAGGCCCAGGCATCGATCTTGAAGTTCCACCTGGCCTGCCAAGAGTCGGGTGGTTTCCTCCTCCAATCCATGATTTTCGTCTCGAAGCGGGCGGCTAAGGGATCAAACACGATTCTCTTCCCGGTCAGAGAGCCAAGGAACCGGGCCAACGGCATATCCTTTTGGCCGAATTCGGGAACGAAAAGGAGATCGCAACCTTTGAAATCTCGCCAAAAGCGAAAAAAAAGCAAAGGGTAGCGGAGCCAAAACTTGAACTTCGGAGGAAGCCCGCACTCGAGGACCTCGATGCCGTTAGCCTTCAATCCCTTCCGGATAATCGAATTCCGGGGATAATCGGGATCATAGGCACCAAAAAAACACAGCTTCATGGGTGGGATAAAAATAACACCCCTGCCAGGGCTCTGTCAAACCCGGATTGACGGATTGAACGCAGATAGGTTATGATAGCCTGAAGGAGTAAAACGATGGTCCTCGATCCTCAACTTCTTGCCATCCTTGCCTGCCCTCTTTGCAAGACCGATGTCAAGCTGACCGCTGATGAAAAAGGCTTGAAGTGTGTCAAATGCGACCGGGTTTACCCGATAAGAAATGACATCCCGGTGATGCTCATCGAAGAGGCAAGCATTGAACCAGAAAGGGAAACCAAAGATTGATCCCTCCCTCATAAACAAGATTCTGCTCATCAGGCTGAGAAGAATCGGAGATATCACGATGACCACGCCTGCCCTCCGCGTCCTCAGAAAATCCTTTCCTGACGCCCACCTCTCTTATGTTGTGGAGCAGCCCTATCAGAACCTCGTCGAAGGAAATCCAGATCTGGACCAAGTGTACGTAGTGCCGAAGAAACAGAAGACAAAGGATTTTCTCCAGTTTTGCCGCGACCTGAGAAAAAACAAATATGATGTGGTCCTTGATTTTCACGGAGGTCCTCGGGCCTCTTGGATGACTTTCCTCACCAAAGCTCGACTGAAAATTGGGTATAAAATTAAATACAGACATTTCATCTATGACATTTCCCTCCCGAGAAGCCCCAAAAACGGCTACTACCACAGCGTGGAAAACCATCTAAACCTGGTGAAAGCGCTCGGTGTATCTGTTGCCACCGCTCCTGATCTCTTCCTGCCGTCAGCCAACGAGGCAGAGATCAGTAAGATTTCTAAATTCATCGACGACCAGGGCCTCGCTGATTCCAGAAGGGTTATCCTTCATATCGTAGCGGGAAACCAGTTCCGGAACTGGGGAGAAGACAATATCATCAAGCTGACAACCCTCCTCTCCCGACTTCCCACTGTCAAGACTATTCTCATCGGAGCTGAAGAAGACAAGGGAGCTGCCAAGACCATCCTGGAACGAGGTCCATCCGGACTCCTCTCGTTGGTCGGACAGCTCAACCTGAGGGAATTAAGAGAGCTTATCTTGAAGGCCTCGCTGTTTGTCGGGCCTGATAGCGGCCCGATGCACATCGCCGCCTCCACCTCCACTCCCATAATCGCTTATTTCGGTCCCAACCTTCCCGCCTATAATTCTCCTTGGAAGTCCGAGTTCCTGGTGGTTGAAAAAAAACTGGACTGCCGTCCTTGCCCCCAAAGACATTGCCTCTACAAAGATTTCAGATGTTTGCGCACGATCAGCCCGGAGGAGGTCTTCCAGGCCTGCTGCACCCTGTTGGAAAAGAGTTCAAAGAAACCAGAACAAGAAAATGCCTGAACAGATAAAACAACGGCCTGTCTTCATCTCGACAGCTCTGTCCCTGTCCATCGTCCTTTTCCTTCTGTTCTCGATGGTCTCCATCAGCCTCAGTCAGATCTTCCTTTTCTTGGCCTTTGTCTTCTGGCTCTTGATTCTGGTCCGGGAAAAACAGCGGCCCCGCTTCCCTTCTTTCTTCTGGCCTCTTTTGGTCTACAGCCTCCTTTCCCTGCTGTCATCCTTCTTCTCTGTCAACCCGGAAATAAGCCTAAAAGACAGCCGCGAACTCCTTCTTTTTCTCATCGTCCCCATAGTCTACTGGGGCTTTACTGAGGAGAAAACACTCCTCAAAGCTCAACTGGCCTTCTTAGGCTCGGCTTACCTCAGTATCCTGTATTCTTTTTTTGTCTTCTTCTTCAGCTCATCCCCTGGAGAGAGGAGCACCGGGTTCATGGGACATTATATGACTCAGGCCGGGCTTCTGCTCCTCTTCAGCACGATGGCTTTGAGTGTCTTTCTCTTCTCCCGGGATAAATTCCGTTACCTCTGGGGGATCGGTTTTTTCCTCGCCCTCTGGGCTCTCGGCCTCACCTTGACAAGAAGTGCCTGGCTGGGTCTCATCATAGCTGTCAGTATCCTCCTGCTCCTGTATCGCCCTCTGAGTCTTATTGTCGTGCCCGTGGCTCTGGGCCTCTTCCTCATCCTCAGCCCCGGAAATATCCGACAGAGAGCTCTCAGCACCTTCAGCTCGAAGACCCCATCGAACCAATGGAGGATGGAATACATAAAGGCAGGGGTAAAGATCATCAAGGAATACCCTCTGTTCGGCACCGGGCCTGACACGGTCGATATGGTGTTTCAGAATCCCAAGTATGAGCTCTCCGATTTGGCCAAGCAGAACGTCCATCTGCACAGCAATATCATCCAGATCGCTGCCGAGAGGGGTATCCCGGCTCTTGTCGTTTGGGTCACGTTCCTGATCTGGACCTTTCTTTCCCTGCTGAAACAACTGAAAAAAAAGCTGCCCCCACTCTATCCTTTTGCTGCGGCCGGCATAGCTGCTATCGGGGGGCTGTTCACGGCCGGCCTGTTCGAGTATAACTTCGCCGATTCTGAAATCATCACTCTGTTCCTTTATATGATGACCATCCCGTTTGCCTTCGATCGAATCCTGACGACAAAGACTGCCAAAGGGGACAACTTCCAGTGAAGAAGCCGCGGCTTAAAAAAATCCTCTTCGTTCTTCTGGCCCTCCTCCTGCTGTATGTTCTTTGGTTAGGTTACCATCTGCTCAGGTTCCAGCCCCGCAAAGGAGATCTTTCAAAGGCTTCTGAGCTGGAGATCCAGGGGGCTTATCACATCCACTCTGTCCATTCCGACGGCCGCAAAACCATCGATGAAATCTCCGAGTTGGCCTCTCAAGCGGCCCTTGACTTTATCATCATCACCGACCACGGCAACCCGAACAAAGAATCGCTGGCTGAACAAGGCTGGAAGGCGGGTGTGCTCGTGCTGGTCGGTTCCGAGCTCTCGACCAACCGAGGCCACCTTGTGGCCCTCGGGTTCAATCCTCCGGACCAACCTTTTTCCCGAGTTGCCGAGAGGGCGGTCGAAGAAATAACGGCTGCCGGGGGGATGTCGATTATCGCCCACCCTGACTCCAAGGTGCGCTGGACCTGGGGCCCGCAGGTCGAATACTCCGGGATAGAGATATTAAACTCCTATTCCCCTCTCCAAAAAAAATTCGTCTCGATGATTCCCTATCTTCCCCTACTCCTCGTCCGCCCCCACTATTGGCTCCTTAAAATTCTCGATGCCCCTGTGAATAACTTGAAAAAATGGGACGAGCTGAACACCACTCATCCCGTCCACGGCTTCTTCGCCATAGACGCTCACCTCCTCTACCGACCGCTCTTGACCTTTTTCCATCTCCACCTTCGTCTGCGACAGCCTCTCTCTCCCTCTTTTGAGGAAGCCCGAGAGCAGGTCAACAGCGTTTTAAAGAAGGGGCGTTTTTACTGCGCCATCGAGGCCGCAGCAGAGGCCAGAGGATTCAGGTTTTGGGCGGAGACTGAGGAAGGAAATATCCCGATGGGCAGCCGGACTCAATTCCGCTCTCCCCTCCGGCTGAGGATAAAGGCTCCGTTTCCGTTTGCCAAGGAGATCCATCTGATCCATGACGGAAAAAAAATCCTGAGTTCCAGTCAGAAAAACATCAGCTATGAGGTAACAGAACCCGGAATATACAGAGTTGAAGTCTACCTCAGAGAAAGATCTCCCCTCGGAAAAAACGTCCCCTGGATCATCTCCAATTCGATTCTTCTGCGAAGGGACCAGCCATGAAAGCGACCGACATAAAAAAAATGGAAAAAATCATAAGCAACTTCTCCAAAAAAACCGTCCTTGTTCTGGGGGATCTGATGATGGACAAGTATATCTGGGGGGATGTCTCCCGCATCTCTCCGGAGGCGCCCGTGCCTGTGGTCGAAGTCAGAAAGGACACGCGCTGCTTGGGCGGAGCGGGGAACGTGAGCCATAACCTCGAAAGCCTCGGGGCCACCCCTCTTCAAGTGGGTGTTGTCGGGAAGGATGAAGAAGGCGAATGGATCAAGAACAGACTTCCCGAAAACAAAGGCATCTTTGTCGACGAGAGAAGGCCGACTATAGTCAAAACTCGGATTATCGCCCACCACCAGCAGGTCGTGCGGGTCGACCTGGAACAGAAAAGCTCTATCCCGGCGAAGATAGAAAACCAGATCCTCCGGTTCGTCCAGGAGGAAAAATACGACGGCCTCCTCCTCTCTGATTATAACAAAGGCACCCTCACCAAAGCTCTGATGAAAAGGCTCCTCCCCTATGCTGCGGCCAGACGGATCCCGGTCTTTGTCGATCCTAAGATCGAAAATTTCTTCTTGTTTTCTCCTGTAACCCTGATCGCTCCTAACCACCGCGAAGCCGAACAAATCGTTCATCATCCCTGTCGTTCAGACTTAGATGTGGAGAAGGCGGGAGCTAAAATTCTCTCCCGGATCTCTGCCTGGTATCTCATCCTTAAGAGAGGGGAACAGGGGATGACGGTCTTCGAAAAAGGGAAGCGGCCCTACCATATCCCGACCACAGCCCGGGAAGTCTACGATGTCACTGGAGCCGGAGACACAGTCATCGCCGTGGCCGCTTTAGCCCTTCTGGCCGGAGCTTCGATAAGAGAAGCGGCCATTCTCTCCAACGCAGCGGCAGGGATCGTGGTCGGCAAACTCGGCACGGCTGCCCTGACGTCCGGTGAACTCCTCTCAAGCCTCAAGCTCATCAGCTGAAGGAAACCTCCCCGAAAGCGGCTTCATTTCATCAGAAAAAACGACTATAATATCAGGTGAGTCTGATATGTGCGGTATTGTCGGGATTTTCGGAAACGATGATGTCTTCAAAGACCTCTATCAAGGGCTTCTAGCCATCCAACACAGAGGCCAAGATTCCGCCGGCATCATCACCTACGACGGCCGCTTTCACACAAAAAAGGGAAATGGACTGGTTCGAGACATCTTTACTGCCGAGCATACCTTCCGCCTGAGAGGAAACATCGGCCTTGGCCATACCCGGTATCCCACTATCGGGGGAGGACGAGGCGAAGATGCCCAGCCCTTTCTCGTCAATTCTCCATTCGGGATTATGATGGCCCACAACGGGAATGTCATTAACTACGCTCAGCTCAAAAAAATCTTGTTTGATCAATACCACCGCCTTCTCAACTCGGATAACGATGTCGAGGCTATCCTCAATGTTTTCGCCCAGGAACTGGCCGAGAAAAAAGTCAAAACGCTCAAGCCTCAAACCGTGTTCCAAGCTGTGGAGGGTGTTTTTCAAAAAGTCAAAGGCAGCTATTCCGTCGTCGCCTATATCGCTGAGCAGGGTCTGGTCGCCTTCAGGGATCCGTACGGGATCAAGCCCCTGGTGTACGGGAGGCGGAATGATGGGCTTCTCCCTTCTTACGCGATTGCTTCTGAGAGCGTCTCGCTCAACATCATGAATTTCTCCCACATCCACGATGTGGAAGCGGGAGAGGCCCTGTTTATCGACAACAACAGGCATGTCCACAGTCAAAAAATCACAAAATGTCCTCATACACCCTGCCTCTTTGAGTGGGTCTACTTTGCTCGTCCTGATTCCCTCATCGACAATGTTAATGTCTACGATTGCCGGGTTCACCTGGGACGTTTCTTGGCTAACGAGATAAAAAAGCACAACCTGAAGATCGATGTTGTCGTCCCCGTGCCCGATTCAGCCCGGGATGCGGCCATCGAGATTGCCAGAAAGCTCCACCTCAAATACAGGGAAGCCCTGGTCAAGAACCGCTATATCGGTCGCACCTTCATCATGCCGGCCGATCAAGCCCGAAAGACCTCAGTCCGCCATAAATTGAACCCGATCATATCAGAGCTGGCCGGCAAGAATGTCCTTCTCGTGGATGACAGCATCGTCAGAGGAAACACGTCCAAATCTATCATCCAACTTGTCCGCGAATGCGACGCGAAAAAAGTCTACTTCGCTTCCTATTCTCCACCCCTGAGATTTCCCTGTGTCTACGGCATCGATATGCAAACGAAAACCGAATTCGTTGCCCGGGACGCAAATCCCGATCAAGTCGCCAAAAAAATCGGGGCGGACAAGGTGATTTACCAGACTCTCGAATCGCTCAAAAAGGCCGTCCGGCTCGGGAACGCAAACCTCAAAGATTTCTGCGGCGCCTGTTTTGAGGGCCTTTATCCGACTGGTGATGTCACACCGGAAATCCTGGAGGCCATCGAAAAAGATAGGAAGATGGCTCAAGAACGTCAACTCGAGCTCGACATCCGATAAACAGGACTATTACGAATCTAATAAATGATGTGGCAATCTATATGCGGCCCTGGGGCCGCTCTGAAGCCCCCGTAGCGGAGGGGGGCCCCCTGGCTTGGAGGGGACTTTGAGTCCCCTTCCAACGCTCGAAGACTCGCTGCCTCCCCTTCTCGGCCTCC
>SMTZ1_10000826_pt1 | contig 33124 bp, 34 predicted proteins | sample DeeMarSWOR136_30_FD_25667 | JGI IMG/M metagenome (IMG submission 25667) | reverse complement strand
GCCCATCATCGGCGAGACGAAGCTGGCCGCCGGCGCGATGGCGACGAGCCCGGCCACCGCTCCGGTAGCCGTGCCCAGCATGGTAGGTCGGCGGTAAATCCAGTCCAGCACCATCCAGGTAAAGGCCGCCGCTGCGGCCGAGGCATTGGTGGCAACGAAGGCACTGGCGGCCAGCCCCCCTGAAGTAAGGGCACTGCCGGCATTGAAACCGAACCAGCCAAACCAGAGCAGCCCGGCACCGAGCACAACCATCGGGATGTTGTGCGGCTCCATGGGCTGACCATCGCGGAAGCCCTTGCGCGGACCGAGTACCAGTGCCAGCGCCAGTGCCGAAACGCCGGCGCAGATGTGGACCACAGTGCCGCCGGCGAAGTCAAGCGCTCCCAGTTCTGCCAGCCACCCGCCATCACCCCAGACCCAGTGTGCTACCGGGGCGTAGACAAAGGTCAGCCACAGCGCCGAGAAGAGAAGGAGCGAGCTGAACTTGATTCGCTCCACTACCGCTCCGGTGATAAGGGCGACGGTGATGATGGCGAACATTCCCTGAAAGACCATGAAGGCGAGATGGGGTACCGTGCTGGCGTAAACGGGCGAAGGCTCCTGGCCGACCCCGCGCAGGCCGATAAAGTCCAACCGGCCGAGAAGGCCGCCGATGTCAGGGCCAAAACTCAGACTGTAACCGTAGAGAATCCAGAGCAGTCCCACCAGCCCCAGCGCGGCAAAGCTCATCATCAGGGTGGAGAGGACGTTTTTTCTCCGCACCATGCCGCCATAGAAGAGGGCGACTCCCGGCGTCATGAGCATGACCAGCGCCGAGGAAATCAGAATCCAGGCGGTATCACCGGAACTTATTGACATCTCAGAACTCCTGTTTACGCTTATCTGCCTTCATTTTAAGCCTGGATTGTTTCCAAAAGATTACAGGCAATTTAAATTTAGGTTACAAGGTTCAAAAAAGGTGGCTCCACGGCTAATGGCGAATGAACCACCCCTATTAATAAGATTCGCGCTACTGAGATTTGGTAAGGAATGAATTTCAGGATGATAAAAACTCGGTAAATTAATTTTCTACCGTCACTTCCACCACGTTCTGGCGGGCAATTGCCTTTTCTCTATCGCCACTTTTAATGAAAACGTGCATCAGGCCTAATACTTCGTACTGGCCGTTTTCCAGCTTTGTGGTGTCCCACCTCACCGGGAAATTCTCGCTTCTCTCTTCCGACTCGCCAATTTTTACCCAGGTACCGGCACCTTTCTTGCGGTAGTACCAGGGGTTGGCTATTTTCTCTATCGTTCCGGAGATGCCAAGCGACTCCATTTCCTTAAATATAAGGTCTTCGTCGAAGGTTTCCCGCAGCTGCACGGCGCCGGAATATTTTTTGATAACCTCGGTCGGAACCAGATAAAACGGCCCCCAGTTGTATGACATTTTAATTACCTCCCCCGATGAGTCATTTCTTATTCTCAGGATTGCTTTCTCTTCTGTCCGGCGGTTTGCTTTAGCTGCTTCAGGCCCGCTTTGTTCTTCTGGGATTTCAGCGGAGGGGATTTGCTCTCACTGCTTATTTTGGGAGAGAGGCTGGCCCACAGGTAGGTTTTTTGGTAAATATCCACGGTTTTCCCCGCCCTCGGTTATTTGGGGTGAATTGCGGTCAAAAATTATATCTCCCCCATGTTAAAAATATAAAGGATAAATGTTACAGGAGTATTACGGGCATGTTAAATCTGTGCCGCAGATAAGGCAGAAAGGCGGGCTTACTGATTGCAGTTGAGGCGGTAGCCGATGTTACGCACTGTCTCGACAAAGGTATGGCCTAGGACCTCAATCTTGCTCCGGAGACGCCTGACGTGGACATCGACGGTCCGGTCGCCGCCGAAATAATCATAGCCCCAGACTTGGTTCAGCAGGGCATCGCGGGTATAGACCCGGCCGGGATGGCTGGCGAGGAACCGCAGCAGCTCGTATTCTTTGAAGGTGAGTTCAATGCGTCGACCGCTTATCGATACCTCGTATTTGTCCAGGTCGATCGCGAGGTCGCCGCATCTGATGACCTCGCCTGATTCGGCACTGCCGGCCTTTTTCAGGAGCCGCTCAATCCGCAGCACCAGTTCACTGGCGTCACCCGGCTCCATGACGAAGTCGTCGATGGCCTCCAGGTCAATACCAGGACGGTCAATAACCCGTCTGTTTATCAGCGCCATAACCGGCAGCTGTCTTTTGCTTTTTATCTTCTGAGACAGCCCGGCCAGTTCCGGGCCGCGCTTGCCCCTTATTCCCAGCATTACCAGGTCCGGGGATTGTTCACTGACCTGCTTCATTACATCATCCTGCGCAGAAGCAAGCGAGCAGTAGAACCCGCTCTGGGTAAGCCCGGAATAAACGCCGTTCAGGCTATGGCCTTCATCAGTGATAATAAGAATGCGGGGCAAAGTGCCACCTCACCTTCAGGGTGCGTAGATTCTGCCATACGGTCTCAGGTAGAGAGGGAAGAGCTTGATGAATTCACCCTTCAGTATCTCATCAGCATTATATTTGAAGTGGCCGGCGAACTCAACGACCAGTTTTTTTATCAGTTGCCAGTCGTCTTCACTTGGCCTAGCCATGCCTACTTCTCTGCCCAGCTGATACTTCTCCACATTGCCCTTGAGATAGACGGCGCCGCCGTGCATGCCGGTGCCGATGAAATTGGCCCTGTGTTCGCCTCCCCCGTTCAGTCCCAGGAGGACCAGCACGCCTCCGGCCATGTATTCGCCGAGGAAGTCCTGCGCCGTGCCCCCGATGACCACCGTTGGCTTCTTTTCCTGATATTCCTTCATATGTATGCCTGCCCGGTAACCGACGCTATCCCGGACGAAGATTCTGCCGCCGCGCGCCGAGAGGCCGATGATATCGCCGGCGTGGCCGTGAACGATGATTTCCCCGTCGTTCATGGTGTTGCCGCAGCCGTCCTGGGCATTGCCGTAAACGGTAATTCTGGGCCCGTCCATGAAAGCGCCTAGGTCATTGCCGGGCGTCCCGTGGATCTCGATTTCCAGGGGCGCATTCAGGCTGGTGCCGATGTAGCGCTGGCCGTATACGTTATGGAGTTCAACTTGCCTCGTGCCATTGTTGGCCAGCTCCTTCAGGCGTTCGTTGAGCTCGCGGTAGTACAGGCCGCTGGCGTCAATCGATATCTTTGGCTCGTTCACCTGCGTGGTCATTTCAACTTCCCGCCATCCTTACGCCGAGGGTATCGAGTTCGTTTTCGTTGAGGCCCACGCCCCTCAGGGCAAGGCGGTTGCCACGGAGGCTTTCCAGAGCATTGATGCCCATGCCGCCCAGCATCTCCTTCAGCTCCAGGCTCCAGCCGCGCAGCAGGTTGGCCAGGCGGCGTGCGCCAATCTCCGGATTAATCCGCTTGGAGAGGAAGAGGTCGCTGGTGCAGATGCCCCAGGCACACTTGCCGGTATGGCACTGCTGGCAGAGGCGACAGCCCAGCGCAATAAGCGCGGCCGTGCCGATGTACACCGCATCGGCGCCGAGGGCAACTGCTTTGGCCACGTCGGCGCTGCCCCGTATGCCGCCGGAGATTACAATCGAGGCACGATTGCGGATGCCCTCCTGACGGAGGCGACTGTCCACCGAGGCCAGGGCCAGCTCTATCGGGATGCCGACGTTGTCCCGGATTACTTTTGGGGCAGCCCCAGTGGCCCCCCGCAGCCCGTCGAGGACGATGATGTCGGCGCCGGCGCGGACCATACCGCTGGCGATGGCCGCCGAGTTATGCACGGCGGCGATTTTCACCGATACCGGCTTCTGGTAATGGGTGGCCTCTTTCAGTGCGTAGACCAGCTGTGCCAGGTCCTCGATGGAGTAGATATCGTGCTGCGGCGCCGGGGAGAGGGCATCGGTGCCCTGGGGAATCATGCGGGTGGTGGAGACCTCGGCGCTGACCTTCTCGCCGGGAAGATGGCCGCCGATGCCGGGCTTGGCCCCCTGGCCGATTTTAATCTCAACCACGCGGGCGGTATCAAGATATTCCGGGTGCACGCCGAAGCGTCCCGAGGCCACCTGAACGATGGTATTCTTTCCATATTTATAGAGAGTGGGGTGCAGGCCGCCCTCGCCGGTGTTCCAAAGCGTGCCCATCTCGGTAGCCGCCCGGGCCAGCGACTGGTGCACGTTGAGGCTTACCGCACCGTAAGACATGGCGGCGAACATAACCGGCACCTCCAGCCTGACCTGAGGTGTCAGCTTAGTTTTCAGCTTCCGGTCCGCATCAAGCTCCAGCCGGTCCGGCTTGCCGCCCAGAAAGGTGGTCAGCTCCATCGGCTCACGCAGCGGGTCGATGGAAGGGTTGGTCACCTGGCTGGCGTTGAGCACCAGATGGTCCCAATAGATGCGCTGTCCCTTGTCATTGCCCATGCCAGTGAGGAGGATGCTGCCGGTCTCCGCCTGCTTGATGATGTCCTCGATATACTCCGGGCGCCAGTTATAGTTGTCCCGGTACTCCAGCGGGTTGCGCCGCACCGTCAGTGCTCCGGTGGGGCAGAAGGTGACGCAGCGATGGCAGCCGGCACAGTTCTCGGTGCGGCTCTTCATCTCGTCGTCTTCCGCGTCATAATAATGGTTATCAAAGGAGCACTGGTTGACGCAGACCTCGCATTTGATGCAGCGCTCTAGGTCTCGTTCCACTAAAAACTTGGGCGGTAAATATGTCTTCATCCTTCCTCACCCCTCAATGCGTATCGCTATTCCCTTTTTCGCCAGATATTCTTTCGTCTCTGGAATGGAGTGCATGCCGTAGTGGAAGATGCTGGCCGCCAGCACCGCATCTGCCCTGCCGGCCACCAGTGCCTGGTAGAGGTCTTCCAGCGCGCCGGCGCCGCCGCTGGCGATAACCGGCACCGTAACCGCCTCCGAGATGGTGCGGGTCAGTTCAATATCGTAGCCAGCGCGGTGTCCGTCAGCGTCAATGCTGGTCAGCAGTATCTCCCCCGCCCCCATGGCAACGGCCTGCTGCGCCCAGAACAGGGCATCTATCCCCGTCGGCTGCTGGCCGCTGTGGGTGTAGACCTCCCACTTGGCCCGCGGGCCATTCTCCACACGCTTGGCGTCAATGGCCACCACGATGCACTGGCTGCCGAATTTGGCCGCGCCCTCCCGTATCAGTTCTGGAGTGAGCACCGCCGCCGTATTGATGGATACTTTGTCCGCGCCTGCTTTCAGCATGCGGCGCATGTCATCGGTGGTGCGCAGGCCGCCGCCCACGGTGAGTGGTATGAACACCTGCTCCGAGATGCGCTCGACAACGTCCACCAGCGTATCCCGCCCTTCCGGCGTGGCGCTGATGTCCAGAAAGACCAGCTCGTCGGCGCCCTGCTCGTAGTAGAAAGCGGACAGTTCCACCGGGTTGCCGGCGTCGCGCAGCCGGACGAAACTGGTTCCCTTGACCACGCGCCCGTCCTTGACGTCGAGGCAGGGTATAATGCGCTTAGTGAGCATGAGCAACCATCTCCTCGACATCGACTTTTATAGGCGCCTGCAGGCTGCCGATTATCGGTTCGCCTCCGGCCGGAATCCAGGCGTCGTCAAGGTCGGGGCAGACCAGGCGGATGGCCGACTCTTCAGACGAGAGGTAGAGCATGCTGCCCTTTGTGCCCACGGTCAGCGGGCGCAGCCGGATGCGGTCGGTGAGGCCTATCATCTCCCCGTGGTGGGCAATGATGACGGTGAACGGTCCGTTCAGGAGCAGGCTGCCATAGACCTGGCGCAGGGTGCGAAGAAGTTCCTGTTCTGCCGGCGGCCGCCGCTCGATATCCGACCACAGCGGGGCGGCCAGGACGCGGGCCGCAATCTCAACCGGCAGGTTGTGCTTCCGTATCAGCAGGTCGACGGCGTAGGCTACCACTTCCGTATCGGTCTGCATGGTGCAGTGGTAGCCGTACTGCTCCAGATAGCGCCGGTTTATGCCGTAGGATGAAATTTCCCCGTTGTGCACCACCGTCCAGTCCAGGATGCAGAAGGGGTGGGCACCACCCCACCACCCGGGGCTATTGGTCGGGAAGCGGCCGTGCGCTGTCCACAGGTAACCCTCGTACTGCTCCAGGCAGAAATACTCGGCGATATCCTCCGGATAGCCAACCCCCTTGAAAGCTCCCATGTTCTTGCCGCTGGAAAAGACAAAGGCGTCCTGAAGCTGGGTATTGATATTCATTACCTGCTCGACCACGTAGTCATCATCCGATTTGCCCTCAGGTTTCAGCTCATTTATTTCCAGGAAATAGCGCCAGACCGCAGGCGGGTCGGTGATGGCCGGTGTCGGCTGAGTTGGTATCTCTTCCTGGTGGATGAGGTGAAATTTTTTCCGGAGCAGCGACTCTACCTCTTCCTGCCCTTTTTTGGTCAGGTATATGATGTGGAAGGCGTAGCGGTCAGCGTAATCGGGGTACAGGCCGTAGACGGCGAACCCGCCGCCGAGCCCGTTGCCGCGGTCGTGCATGTTGGCGATGGCCCTGATGATATCTTTTCCCGAGAACCTTTTGCCGGACGTGTCCATCATGCCGAATATGGAGCAGGCATCGATTACCTTATCGTCCCGGTACGGGTTCTGTATTCGGTCAAGGTCTTTCATAATGTATCTCCAAAGAAGAATAAATTATTCGCCGGCAATCACTTCCTCGGGTTCTTCTGCGGCCACGGGCGAGACCACCGCTCCGGCGGGCACTTCCAGTTCCGGCCGCCACAGCTTTCCGGGCAGGAAAGCCAGGCCGAAATCGTCCGCCACCAGCGACTGCTTGAATTCAGACACGTTTATCTGATTCTGCACCAGACCCCGGATGATGCCTGCCTGCTCTATATCTCCGGCAAAGATAAGGCCGACAGCCACGCCATTCTTCAGGATGACTTTGCGGTAGGTGCCGTTTTTGTTCGATGTGATAACTTCATAGCTCTCATCCGGTGGCACCACCATTCCGGCTGAGACCACGTTCAGGCCGAAGTATTTCATCGAGTTCATAGCCATGCCGCCCGGGTACTCTGTGGGCCGTCCGGCCATATTGAAGCCGGCGGTGCGCCCGCCGATGTAGGCATTGGGCCATATCGGAGTGAGGCGGCATTCCCCATAGGGGATATCATAGGCTTCGGCGACGTCACCGCAGGCGTAAGCATCGGGATGGGAGGTGGTCATGTGGCGGTCAACGACGATGCCCCGGTTCACCTTTATGCCGGTGCCGTTGACCAACTCGAGGCGCGGGCGGACGCCGATGGCAATTATCACCATGCGGCAGGGAATCTTGCTGCCGTCGTCCAGGGTGACGCCGTGCACCCTTTTTCCCCCGCCGTTTATTTCCGAAACAACGTGGCCGGTGATGATATCCACTCCAGCCTGACGCAGCGCGGTATCCTCAAGGGCGGAGACCTCTTCATCGAGGATGGTATTGAGCACGCGATCCTTCATCTCGACGATGGTTACTGTGGCACCGCGCTTGACCAGCGCTTCGGTCACGCTGACGCCGATGAGGCCGCCCCCGATGACCACGGCCCGCTCTGCTCCGCCGAGGTATTGGTTAATGGCCCTGGCATCATCCAGCCTGGTGAAAGTGAAAACACCTTCCCGGTCGATGCCCTTCATGGGGGGGACGATGGGCAGGCCGCCGGTCGTCAGCAGCAGCTTCTGCCATGAAATGGTGCTCTTTGATTCCAGCTTCAGGGTATGCTCGGCCAGGTCAAGGCTGACCGCTTTCTGCCCTAGAATGGTGCTGATGCGGTTGCGCTCGTAGAAATCGGCCGGCCGGTAAAGCATACGCTCCAGCGAGCATCCTTCCGCCAAGTGCTCGGAGATGAGCGGCCGCGAGTAAACCGGGTAAGGCTCGTCAGAGACGATGGCTATACTGCCGTGCTCGTCCACCTCGCGTATCGCTTCCGCGGCACCGATGCCGCCGGCGGAGTTGCCGATAATCAGATATTTCGCTTCCGTCAGATTATCTGCCATCTTGTCTTTCTTCCTGATTACGCATTTTTGCCGTTCCGGGCGTGCCGGAGGAAATTCTGGTACATTTTCAGCCCGTAATCTCCGCTCTTCTCCGGGTGGAACTGTGTCGCCACTAGGTTGCCGCGCGCGATGACGCTTCCCATGGTGACACCGTATTCCGTTTCCCCGATGGCCAGTGATTTATCGTCCGGCTCCCCGTAATAGCTGTGCACGAAGTAGAAGTTCGCCCCATCAGGTATGCCTTCAAATACAGGGTGGCTTACGCGCTGCCTCACCTGGTTCCAGCCCATATGGGGTACTTTCCGCCCGGCGGGCAGTTTTTTCACCCGGCCGGGAATAATTCCGAGGCAGTCATGCCCGCCGCCTTCTTCGGTGCCGGTGAAGAGCACCTGCAGCCCGACGCAGACGCCGAAGAAAGGCCGGTCTTCGGCGATGAGTTGCTTTATCGGCTCTATCAGCCCTAGCTTTCTCAGGCTGTCCATGGTATCGCCGGCGGCACCGACGCCGGGCAGGATAACCGCCTGAGCTTTTTGTATTTCCTCCGCACGGCTGGTTATTCTGGACTGATGGCCCAGCTTGGCCATGGCATTGGCCACGCTGCGCAGGTTGCCGGCACCGTAATCGATTATGGCAATCATTTATATCTCTCTATCGCTTATTTCAATAACGGTGTTCCTATTTTACCGGTATTTCTATTCTGTGGAAACAGGGGATTCAATTTCAGTATACACCAGAGCCTCGTTAGGGCAGTGGGCCACGCACGCCGGCGTACCGCTGGAATAGCAGAGGTCGCACTTGGCAATCGTGCCCCGTTCGGTATCCCGCCGGATAACACCGAAAGGGCAAGAGAGGACACAGGTCCAGCAGCCCATGCACTTATCCGTATCCACCAGCACTGTGCCGCTTTCTGGGTCGCGCTGCAGGGCACCGGTGAGGCAGGCATAGACGCAGTATGGTTCATCGCAGTGCCGGCATTGCAGGGCAAAGGAAACGGGCGCTTTCCGCTGCACTACCACGCGCGGCACAGAGCGAGGTGAGTCTCCTTTCAGGGCCTTTATCATGTCTTTCGATGCCGCTTGCTCCAGACGACAGTAGACCTCGCAGAGGCCGCAGCCCATACACGCTTCCTCAATAATATACACCCTTTTCACATCGATCACCAGCAATAAGCGGAAAACGGTTGCCGTATTCCATTATAAGGTGCTGGTATACTAAATGTCAATATAATGATGATAAATATTTCATTATTATTTCAATAAAAAACTTGTTATATGCGGCAATTACAAGGTAGTATATTGCCGCATTGACATTAATCTGTTATCATTCTTTAATGGCAGAGAGTGTACTGATCCCGGAGATAGAAATGGGGATAGCTTTTCATATAGGTCCGCTGGCCATACACTGGTACGGCATAATGCTGGCGCTGGGAGTAATCAGCACGCTCGTCATCGCTGTTATCGAGGCAAGGAGAAGGGGCGAAAACAGTGAGCACGTGCTCGGTGCAGCGCTGATAGTTATTCCGCTGGGGATTATCGGTGCCCGACTCTATCATGTGATTGACCAGCTGGACTTTTACCTGCAAAACCCGACGGCCATCATCGGCGGCGCTGGACTGGGCATCTTCGGTGCGGTAATCGGTGGAGCCGTTGGCCTCATCATTTACACCAGGTGGAAAAAGCTCGTTACCCTGCGCTGGATGGACATCGTCGCACCCGGCCTCATTCTGGCTCAGGCGATAGGCCGCTGGGGTAATTTCTTCAATCAGGAGCTCTACGGTTACCCGACCGACCTGCCCTGGGCTATCTATATAGACCCTGCGCATCGCCTCCCCGGCTATGAAGCGTTCAGCCATTTTCACCCCCTCTTCCTTTACGAATCTCTCTGGAACCTCATCGGCTTCGCACTGCTCATGATATTGGGACGGAAAATGAGAAGTCGTCTTCTGGACGGGGACATCTTTTTCGGATATGCTATTTACTACAGCCTAGGACGATTTTTCCTCGAGATGCTCAAGATAGAAGTCTGGACCGTCGCTGGCGTGCCCACAGCGCAGTGGCTATGTGGCATTACCATCGTTGCTTCAATCACTGTCATGCTCTATCGGAGGTATCGCCTTCGCCGGTCAAAGTGATGCGAGAAAAGGAGAAGAGTGAAGAGATTTGCCAGAACGAGCCGCCTGTTTTTCACCCTTGCGCTGGTTCCAGTGCTGATATTCTCAGCTGTGGCCTGTGCCCCTGAGAAGGAAGCGAGCGACCGGGTGGGGGTGGTGGTTACCATTCTGCCGCAGGCCGAGTTTGTGGAAAATGTAGGTGGGACAAAGGTCAAAGTAACGGTAATGGTGCCGCCGGGGGCCAGCCCCCATACTTATGAACCGAAGCCGACGCAGATGACGGCGCTGGCCGAGGCGGAAATGTACGCCAAGGTAGGCTCGGGGGTAGAATTTGAGCTCGTCTGGATGGACAAATTGATTGCGACCAATAAGGAGATGGTGGTGGTTGATTGTTCAGAAGGGGTGAAACTGCAGGAAATGGTTGCGGAAGATGGAAATGCGGAAGATGAGCATGAGGAAGAACACCACGGCGGAATGGACCCTCATATCTGGATGTCTCCGCTGAATGCCCAGATAATGGTGCGCAACATCTGTGCTGGACTGATTACGGTAGACCCGGAAAACAGGAGCTATTACGAACAAAACAGGGACGCCTATCTAAAACAGCTGGCTGAGATTGACGGCGAAATGAGAGACGGCCTGTCTGAGGTAAAAAATAGGCGGTTCATGGTCTATCACCCGGCATTCGGCTATTTTGCCAGAGAATACAACCTGACCATGCTGCCCATTGAATGGGAGGGGAAAGAGCCGACCGCAGCTGGTCTGGCGAGCTTGATCGAACAGGCAAAGGCGCATGACATCAGGGTTATCTTCGCCGAACCACAGTTTGACCCCAAAAGCGCTGAGGTTATCGCCGAAGCCATCGGGGGAAGGGTGGTGTTGATTGACCCGCTGGCCAGAGACTACATTGCCAACCTGCGCCTGATTATGAATGAGATGCTCCCGGTTATGGAGTGATGACAGGGTCTGGAAGAAATGAGTACCGGATAATTCATTATCAAAATGTACAAAACGTGATAAGATAAATATAGCTGGAAAAAGGAGGATATCTTTGGAAAACGAACTGGAGACAAAGATTAAATCATCGGTGGTAAACGGCAGGCTGCCCTGTGCCATCGCTTTCAAGATTGCCAAAGAGCTGAAGGTCAGCCCCCGTGACGTGGGCGAGGCAGCCAACCGGTTGTCCGTGAAGATAGTTAGCTGTCAACTGGGATGTTTTCCATAAATGAATAAAATAGGACAGAAACTCTCAGGATAGACTAACCTTTGGCTTGCGCTGTCGTTTTATAGAGTGAATGCAGCGAATAGGAGGCGAATATGAAAAGATTACTGATAGCAACTATCTTAATAATGCTGGTTGCGGTGTTGGGTGCCTGTGCTGCACCGGCGCCAGTCCCGGCCCCGGCGCCAACTCCAGCTCCGGCCCCTGCACCAGCCCCAGCCCCCGCGGCACCGCCCGGAATTATCGTCGAAACACCACCGGTAGCACCCAGCGAAGAGGGCGCGTCGGCACCAAAGCCAGCTCCAGCACCAGCACCGGAACCAATGCCCTCACCGGCCAATGGTGGGGACCAGTACATTACTACCGACCGCATGATTATCCGCACCGCCAACATGCAGCTGGTGGTGGATGACGTCCGCAACACCATAGATAAAATCACCGAACTTTCTCAGAACCTGGAAGGGTACGTGGTCAATTCGAGCAGCTGGAAAGAGGGGGAACGCGTTGTCGGGCAGATAACGGTTCGGGTGCCATCATCGGACTTCAACTACGTCATGGGTATCCTGCGCAGCATGGCGGTGGAGGTGACCTCCGAGACCACGTCAGCACAGGACGTTACTGAGGAATACGTTGACCTGGAGGCGACGCTCCGCAACCTGGAAGCCACTGAAGCACAGCTTCTGAAACTCATGGAGAAGGCGGTGCAGGTGGAAGATATTCTCGACGTTCAGCGTGAGCTGTCCCGGGTGCAGCAGGACATCGAGCGGACCAAGGGCCGCATGCAGTATCTGGAGCGGACCTCGGCGATGTCGCTCATCCAGGTTTTGCTGGAGCAGTCCAAGCTTGAGGTCTATTTAAACGCCAATACGGTTACGGTTAAAGAAGGGGAGGAGATTCGTTTCAATAGTGATGTGGGCGGTGGCATCCGGCCGTACAGCTACGAGTGGGACTTCGGCGACGGCAATACCAGCAATGACAGCAATCCAAGGCATAAATACAAGTCAACAGGAACCTATAGCGTTACCCTGACGGTGACCGATGACCGCGGCAACCAGGATACGGAAAAGAGGAGCGACTATATTACTGTTCTGCCCGGCTGGAGCGCCGGCAGCATCGTTGACAGCGCCTGGAACGGGCTCATCGGCTTCGGGCGGGTGCTGGCCAATATCTTCATCTGGCTCGGTATTTTCAGCCCGGTGTGGATAGTAATCGGTGTTATTCTGTACTTCGCCTGGTGGCGCCGCAGAAAGAAGCGCGCGCAATAGAAAGGAGAGCAGCAGGTATGAATCTGTCCCGGTTTTCTCTGGAGGGTAAGGTCGCCCTGGTCACCGGGGGCAGCAGAGGCATCGGCCGTGCCATTGCCCTGGCCTTTGCCGATGCCGGGGCCGATGTTGCCATCAGCAGCCGGAAGCTTCCTGAACTGGAGTCAGTGGCGGATGAAATAAGGAAGAAGGGTGTGAAAAGCCTGGCGGTTGCCAGCCATGTGGCCAAAGGAGAAGACTCAAGGGCCCTGGTGGACAGGATAACCGGAGAGTGGGGAAAAATCGATATCTTGGTTAATAACGCTGGTACCAACCCGTACGCCGGGCCGCTGCTGGAGGCCGAGGAATGGGCCTGGGATGTAACCATGAACGTCAATCTCAAGGGGCCTTTTCTCCTGAGCCAGCTGGTCGCCAGAGTGATGAAGGGGCAGGGCGGCGGCAGCATAATCAATATGACATCTATCATGGGCTTAGCTCCCAGCGAGCTCGGCTTTTACAGTGTGACCAAGGCGGGCCTGATAATGCTCACCCAGGTCCTGGCCAAGGAACTGGGACAGTACAAAATCAGGGTGAACGCGATTGCCCCGGGAGTGGTCAAGACCAGGTTGAGCGAGGCGCTGTGGAAGGATCCGGCCAAGGCAGCGGAAGCAGCCAGGAGCAAGGCACTGGGTTATATCGGTGTGCCAGATGATATTGCTGGTGCGGCGCTTTTCCTCGCCTCCGAGGCATCAAGCTACGTAACCGGAGAGGTTATCGTCGTTGATGGTGGTGAGCTCGTCGGACCGGCACCAGATTATACCACCTGAGCTAATTCTCAGCAGAGGAAAAGGATTTGACCTTTTGTACCACCCGAGCGGTCAAGTCTTTTTCCGCGACCGGTACAAGGTCAATCGTTTCTCCGGCCACGACGATGCAGTGAACAGCTCTTTTCCTGATTCGTTTCTTATCGCCGCAGGCTCTGGGACACCCGCACAGGATTACCATTACATCTATCGGCTTGCTTCTTCGTGAGACAACATTGATGCCCGGCGCTTCCTGAAGCGCCCTTTCTATCTTATGGCCGACATCGGAAAGCGCAATCTCTGGATTACACGAGCCGCAGTATTTGACCGCCACCTTCATGCTTGGTCGCTTACACCAGTTTTGGTTGCTCTCCGATTTTGGCCAGCTTCTGGGCCAGCCGCTTCTTGCGTTCCCAGTTGGAACGCCGCATAATCATAATCCGCTGCGCCTGTGGCGAACCAGCACCGTGCATCGATTCGGCGAGGGCGGTGCCGCAGGTCATCCCCTCGATAAGCCTCAGCAGGCGCATTCGGGTCTCAGCGGGCACATCGGTCACACCTTTGAGGTACTTGTCCACATATTTGCCCACCTTGGTATTGCCCCAGTCCAGTTCTGAGGGCATGGTCGCAAGCAAGCCGCCGGCTATATCCTGGGCAATTCTGGCCATCTCATAGATGTAACGGGTGACATTGAGCTTGGTGACATTGGCCAGTAGGGGGTCGGCCATGAAATTACCCGCCGGCAGTGCGTACCCCTGGCAGGAGCAGGCGATGGAGCAGCAGTACAGCGTCTCGGCAAGATGAACCATCTCCACCAGCTTGTCTCTTATATGTGAGGCAGTGGCGGTGCCTTGGACCTCGGCCAGCGCATAGGTGGCGCCGGTCAGAACATCGGCCAGACCGACCTTGCAGCCACCGTAGTTCTGACGGTGGGCGGTGGCAAAGCGCTCGACCAGCTCGAAGGCGAAATCGTACTCGCCGCACATAAATACCTGTTCCCGGGGTACGAAGACATCGTCAAAGACCACCAGTGCCTCTCCGCCGACGATGCCGTATTCTGGGTTACCCTGGTCCATCAGACAGCCGCTGCATTTCCGGTCGTCGTTGGTCTGGCGGCCGAAGATATGAACCAGTCCCGGCGCATCAACCGGCACGTAACAACACACGGCGTAGTCGGCGTCCGCCTCTTTCAGTGAGGTAGTCGGCATGACAAGATGCCCTAGGGCATTGACCGCACCGGTGATATGAGCCTTGGCACCCCTGATAACGATGCCGTCCTTCTTTCGCTCAACGACGTGGACATACTGGTCGGCGTCAGCCTGCTGGCTGGGAGGGAGGCTGCGGTCACCTTTGGGGTCGGTCATGGCCCCGGAGATGAACCGGTCTTCTTTCTGCACCTCCTTTAGGAAGTTGACAAAGCTCTTATGATACTCAGTGCCATTCTTCTGGTCCATGTCATAAGTGACCGAATAGATGGCATTCAAGGCATCGTGTCCGACGCAGCGCGCGAAGCAGCTTCCTGTCTGCTGCCCCAGTGCACGCAGGGCTTTCACCTTCTGCACCAGATCATTGGTGCTGTGGTGCACATGGGTGAAGAGGTTGATCTTCTCTCCCGTCAGGTGGGACTCAGTGGTCAGCAATTCTTCAAACTCGGGCGCCCACGCCATATCATAGGTCAGGGCGGCAGCATTGATATGGGGGATAAAGGCAGGGTGGTCCGCCACGCTATCGATTTTCTCCCCCATATAGTAAACCTCCGGTTTAACCCGTCTTAAACTTTCACGGTAGTCGTCACCATGTATCATACCCATAGCCAGAAACCTCGCCTTTTTTTCTTAATACGTGACTTCAAAGAGGATGTACATTATTCCATATAACTGCGCCCGACGGCAAAGGCGATGGCGCCCAGAACCAGAAGCCCCGAAAGCGCGAACCAGAAAGTCCAGGTTAACTGAGGCATGATTGGTGCGACTACGTCGGCGGCGGTTACGATGCCCATTACGGCGCTGAGCGCACCGATGAGGCCCAGAATGACAGCTGTTAAGCCCATTGCTTACCCTCCTGATTTATTTTTTTCATTACGCCTAGTTTAGTATATAATTGAGGAATGAACAAGCCCAGTTATCTCGAAATCATAGCCGCGAAAAATAGATAATTTTTATAGTATATTTATATAAGAAAGGCCAGTATGCCTAGCATCGAGCAGGAAATCGGCGATTTATTACGACAGCGGGGGATGACACTGGGGGTGGTTGAGTCGGCTACCGGCGGGCTCATCTCCCACCGCATAACCAATGTTCCGGGAAGCTCCGATTACTATAAGGGTTCGGTGACTGCCTACAGTAACGAAGCGAAGGTCGGGGTGGTGGGCGTGAAACAGGAGACCATAGACCGGTACGGTGCGGTGAGTGCCCGGGCAGCCGAGGAGATGGCGGAGGGGGGCCGGAAACTGCTGGCGGTAGACATATGCCTTGCCGATACGGGGATTGCCGGGCCGGGCGGGGCTACCGCGGAAAAGCCGGTTGGCTTATTCTACCTCGGCCTGTCGCATCGGGGCGGGACATACAGCCGGCAGCACACCTTCTCGGGAAGCCGCGAGCGCAACAAACAGGACGCCGCCGAGGCCGCTTTGAGGTGGCTCAGGGAATATCTGTCCGACCTGGACTAGGGGTTCAAAACCCATATCGATATATTCAGGGCAGAAGCGAAGCTCACCCACAGGATATAGGGCACCAGTAGCCACGCCGCCGCTGATGATATTCGGGCAAAACTCAGTATCGTCAGCAGTATCGTAAGCCACAGAAGGATGATGACGATAAACCCGTATAGCGGTGACTGGAGTCCGAAGAAGGCCACGGACCACAGCGCATTCAGCACCAGCTGTATCAGGAAAATCATGAGGGCTACTCTTACGCGGCGGTCATCCAGCCCGACCCGCCAGACCAGAAAGGCGGCTATCCCCATAAGCAGGTAGAGGGTAATCCAGGCTGGGGCGAAGAGCCAGTTGGGTGGGGTGAAGGGAGGTTTTTGCAAGGCGGCGTACCAGTTGGGAATCGCCGGTGTGGTGAATGCCGAGCCGATAAGTCCGGCGCACTGGCTGACTACCAGGCTGGTAACAAGCTTCAGCATATTGATTTTTTTGCTGCTTTTCATCGTTTCATCTCCATTTATGGCTGGTGTGCATTTCTATCATATAATCAGCTAGGTTGTCAATACTTATAAAGACCTGTATTTGCCGAGCATACGTTGTCAATCTTGAGCGCTGATGTTATACTCTGACATATTGCGGGTAGATGGGGAGACATCAGGTGAAAAGAGTCGATGGACGTGCCTATAACGAGCTCCGCCCGGTAAGCATCGCTCCGGGTTTTCTGCTGTATGCCGAGGGCTCGGCGCTGATTGAACTGGGCAAGACCCGGGTGCTGTGTTCGGTCAGCGTGGACGACCGGGTACCCAACTTCCTCAAGAACAGCGGCACCGGGTGGATCACTGCGGAATATGCTATGCTGCCCCGGGCTACGGTGACCCGTACTCCGCGTGACTCAGCGATAGGAAGGGTGGGAGGTAGGAACCAGGAAATTCAGCGCTTCATTGGGCGCTCTCTGCGGGCGGTGGCTGACCTCGCTGCCCTTGGCGAACGGACTTTAATTGTCGATTGCGACGTAATTCAGGCTGACGGCGGCACCAGGACCGCCGCCGTTACCGGCGCCTATGTGGCCCTTTATAAAGCCCTCCACAATCTCTCCGATATGGGCATCATCTCATCAGTGCCGCTCAGGAGCGCGGTAGCGGCAACCAGCGTTGGCATTGTGCACGGCAATATGATGCTCGACCTGTGCTATGACGAGGATGGCGCGGCCTCGGTGGACTTCAACGTGGTCATGACCAGCAAGGGCGAGTTCGTCGAAGTACAGGGCACCGCCGAGGGCAAGCCGTTCTCCCGAAAGACCATTGATGAGTTGCTTTCCCTGGCTGAGTCGGGGATTCAGCAGCTCTTCCAGGTTCAGCAGACGGCCCTCGAAAAATATAAGTAGGAGATAAATCTCACGTTCTTATCTGGCCGCTGCCGTAGATAATCCACTTGTATGTGGTCAGCTCCTTCAGTCCCAGAGGGCCGCGGGCGTGGAATTTCTGGGTGCTGATGCCAACCTCCGCGCCCAGCCCGAACTGCGCCCCATCGGTGAAGCGGGTGCTGGCATTGACATACACGCAGGCAGCATCAACTTCGTTGAGGAAGCGCATTGCCGAGGAGTAATCCTCGGTCACAATCGCTTCGGAGTGACCGGAACCATAATGTTCAATATGTTCCAGCGCCTCATCGAGAGAATCAACCACCCTGATGGCGGCTACCAGGGATAAAAACTCCTTGCCCCAGTCCCCATCCGTTGCCGGAATGAGCCTGAGCCCGGGTTGGGTCTTCAGGATGGCCTGTGTCCGCTGGTCACTGTGCAGTTCCACGCCGGCTTTTCCCAGCTCCGCGGCAAGCAATGGCAGGTAGACCCCGGCGATTTCAGCGTGTACCAGCACCGTGTCCAGAGCATTGCAGACGGTGGGGCGCTGCACCTTGGCGTTGTGGACGATGGCCACTGCCTGTTCAATATCGGCGCTTTTATCAACGTAAGTATGGCAGACGCCGATGCCGCCGGTAACCACGGGCATACTGGCCTTTTCCGCTACCGAGCGTATCAGTCCCGAACCGCCGCGCGGTATGATGAGGTCGATGACGCCTCTCATGGATAGCAGGTGGTCGACGAGGGCACGGTCGGTATTCTCCACGAACTGGACGGCACCATCGGGCATGCCGGCGTTTATCGAAGCTTCCTGTACCACCCTGGCCAGGGCACTGTTGGAGCGCACCGCCTCTTTGCCTCCCCTGAGGAGCACCGCGTTGCCCGACTTCAGGCAGAGCGAGGAGATGTCTATGGTCACGTTGGGGCGGCTCTCGTAGATGGCACCGATGACGCTCAGCGGCACCCGTTTCTTGCCAATCTGAAGGCCGTTGGGCTGGGTGCGCATATCGAAAATTTCGCCGACGGGATCGGGCAGGGCGGCGATGTTGAGCACGTCCCCGGCGATGGCCTCCAGGCGACTCCCGTTGAGCATGAGGCGGTCGAGCATATGAGCGCTCATGCCGGACGCTTCCGCTTCTTTATAATCCTCTTTATTGGCCGCCAGTATCTCGGCTTTTCTGGCCAGCAGGTCACGGCTGATATTGCCCAGCGCCCGGTTTTTAACGTCCGTGGAGAGGTAAGCCAGCCGTTTTGAGGCTTCCCTGGCGGCTTTTCCCTTGGCTTCCAGTTCTGCAATGGCTGATTTCATATGGGACTCCATAGTTCGTTCTGCAGCTACGATTAGCTATGGCGACAATGAATCTAATACTGCTAAATATCTCTGATGTGGTTATTCCGGCTGCTTCAGCTCACTGATGCCGGTGAACTGGTACACGTAGCGGGGCGGGACACCGCTCACCGCCCGGTTCACCCGCTTGCGCAGGCGGCATCTGCCCCAGCGATTGTCATCCAGTTCAATGAGGTAAATATCGTTATCATTGATGCGTTTGTAATCGGTGAGGGTGAGTTCTCCCCACCAGCCCGTCTCGGATTCGTCCTGGAACTTGTAATTGACTTCCGTGATGAATTCATTGTCGCTAACTCGGTAGAGCTTACCTATAGTCATTTTGCTACCTCCTGAAGAACGGCTAGGTTATCCCGGTGCACCACCTCTGGCCCGAAGTCCATACCGAGCAGCGTGGCAATTTCCCCGGAATGAGCGCCTTTAATAAGATTTACCTCATGGGAACTGTAATTCACCAGACCGCAGCCGAAATAATGGCCCTCAGCGTCATAAATCTCGACGAGGTCACCGCGGTCGAAATCGCCTTCCGTTTCCTTGATGCCAGCGGCGAGCAGGCTCCGGTTCTGCTTCTTCAGCGCCAGAGCCGCCCCGGAATCCACCACCAGCTTGCCGCGATGGCACAGACCGCTCAGGAGCCATCGTTTGCGACTCTCAAGCTTGGTGGAGGCCGGCAGAAAGCGGGTGCCGACCACTTCCCCTCTGGCCAACCTCAGGATAATGTCCGGCTCCCGGCCGTCGGCGATAATCACGGTTACGCCCGAGGCGGTGGCCAGCCTAGCGGCCTCTATCTTGGTGACCATCCCGCCGATGCCCAGCGCCCCGGCTCTGTCAGCCAGGCGTTCGATCTCGGCGTCAATGTGCTTTACCTCAGGGATGAGGCGGGCATCGGGGTCACGCCGCGGGTCGGCAGTGTACAGGCCAGCGGTGTCCGTCAGCAGCAGCAGAAGGTCGGCATCGACTAGGTTGGCCACCATGGCCGACAGGTTGTCGTTGTCCCCGAACTTGGCCTCATCGAGCTCGTCAACCGCCACCACGTCGTTTTCGTTGACAATGCAGACCACCCGGAGCTGGAGCAGAGCAAGCAGCGTGTTGCGGGCATTGAGGTATCCGGAGCGGTCAGAGAGGTCAGCCTTGGTGAGCAGTGCCTGGGCTACTGGAATATCGTACTGGCCGAAAAGCTCCTCGTAGATATGCATGAGACGGCTCTGCCCCACGGAGCAGAGCACCTGCTTTAAGGGAATGCTCTTCATCTTTCCGGTCAGGCCGAGGCGTTGTCGCCCGGCGGCCATGGCCCCCGAGGAGACGACCAGCATTTCCACCCCCTGCTGGTGCAGCTTTGCCACCTGGTCGACCAGCCGGGACATAATATCGCGGTCCAGGCGGCCGCTACCGCCGGTAAGCAGGCTGGTGCCAAGTTTCACCACCATCCGGTGGCAGCGCCGGCCCACAGTTTTCGGATTACTTCCGTTGTCCCTGTCCATTTCACAACCGCTAAGAAGGTATGACCCATTATAACAATCTGGACGGCGTGAAACAAGGTGAGCGAGGTTACAATGTTCTTAAAACGCCGCCTTATGAAGGCAACGCAAGGCGGCGCATTTGAGAAGCGTCGGCGGCAGTGTTAGAATTATTTACAGGGCTGGTCGTTGGCGACGAGCCCTAGAGGTATTTGAGGAAGCTGGTATGGCGCTTGATTTAACGCGACTGCTGGACTTGATTGAAGATATGCCGGCGTACCGCCAGTTGCGGACGGCCTCGCCGCATTCACTAAGGGGTATGGGGGTCATTGTGCTCGATGCGGCCAAGCCCTATCTTATCGCGGCCCTGTACCGGCATTGGCGGCGGCCGGTCTTGGTGGTGACCGCCCAGCCCGAGCAAGGCAAGAAGCTGTCCGAGCAGCTTGCCGCGTGGACCGGTGCCTATGTCAGGATTTTCCCGGAGCCGGATGCGCTGCCCTATGAGCGGCTCACCGCCGACCCCACGGCCGAGTCGGAGCGGGTCACGGTGCTCTCTATGCTGGCCAGCTTTAGCAGGGGGGCGAAAGCGGAAGTTCCGCCCCTCGTTGTAGTCTCAGCACCAGCGCTGATGACGAAGACGCCCTCTTATCATGAATTTGCGGCGGCCTGCCGCACCATAGAGGTGGGAACGGAAATCGAGCCGTATGAGCTCCTGCGCCGCTGGTCGGAAATCGGCTACCAGTCAGAGGGCGTGGTCGAGGTGCCCGGCACGATGAGCCATCGCGGCGGCATCATCGATGTCTATCCTCCCACCAGCGAACTGCCCGCCAGGCTGGAATTCTTCGGCAATACCGTGGAAAGCATTCGGCTTTTCGACCCGGAGAGCCAGCGCTCTCTGGAAGAGATAGCGTCGATATCGGTGGCGCCGGCCACGGAACTGCTGTCGCCATTGCGAGGCGAAAAGTCGGAACTGAAAAGCGTGCTGCGTAACTTAGACCTGACGGGTCTCAGTCCGGAGATGCGTGAGCAGTACGAGCAGGAAATAGCCGCGCTGATTGACGGTCAGATGCCGCATAACCGGCAGTTCTATGCTTCTCTGTTCAATCATGACAGCCTCCTCGATTACCTGCCGGAGAATGTGCTTTTACTCCTCGATGAGCCGTCAGGCCTTGAGCCGGATATGGAGGAGCTGCAGGCTGAGGCCGAGCAGATGCGGGAGGAGAAGATAGAAAAGGGGGAACTGCCGGGCAATTTCCCCCGTCCCTATTTCACCTGGGGAGAACTTAAGGAAAAAATCGCTGGCCGGGAAATCTTTGGCCTTTCCGCCTGGGGCGATGATGAGGGAACGCTGCGCTTCGATTTCGCTCCTGCCCCGAACTATGCCGGTCAGCTGCCGTCATTGTTTAGAAGAATAAAGCGGCTCTCGGCGCAGAAACAAAGGGTCATCATCGTCAGCCATCAGGCAAGCCGCCTTTCCGAGTTGCTGGCCGATGAGGATATCATCGCAGCGCCGGTCAGCGAGGTTACAGAGGTGCCGCCCCGCGGCTCGCTGACACTGGTGCAGGGCTCACTGGCCGAGGGCTGGGTGATGAGCGGTGAGACCTGTCTCTTTACCGACGCCGAGGTTTTCGGCTTCGTCAAGCAGCGGCGGCAGGTGAAGAAACATCCCGTGCCGCGGCAGAAACTATTCGTCGATATTGCGCCGGGCGACTACGTGGTGCACGTGGAGCACGGCGTCGCCAAGTTCACCGAGGTCAGGACGCTGCGCCGCGATGGCAGCGAGAAGGAATATCTGGTCCTGCGCTATGCCGCTGGAGACAGGCTCTATGTACCCACCGACCAGATAGACCGCGTCAGCCGTTATGTCGGCGCCGGAGACCGCCCCCCAGTATTGAGCCGGCTGGGCACCCAGGAGTGGAACCGTACCAAGCAGCGGGCGAAAGAGGTCGCCGAAGAACTCGCCCAGGAACTGCTGGCCTTGTATGCGACGCGCGAGGTAGTGCCCGGCTTCGCCTTCTCCCGCGATACCCTCTGGCAGCAGGAGATGGAGGCCTCGTTTCTTTATGTTGAGACGCCCGACCAGATGGAGGCGCAGCGTGATGTCAAGGAGGATATGGAGAAAAGGAAGCCGATGGATCGGCTTGTCTGCGGCGACGTCGGCTACGGCAAGACGGAGGTCGCCATACGGGCCGCCTTCAAGGCGGTGATGGGCGGCAAGCAGGTGGCGGTGCTGGTGCCCACCACCGTGCTCGCCCAGCAGCACTATGCCACCTTCCGGGAACGGCTGTCCGCCTTTCCGGTACGGATAGAAGCCCTGAGCCGCTTTAAATCGCCAAAGGAGCAGGAAGAGATAATCGAGGGGCTGACGGATGGCCGAGTGGACATCTGCATCGGCACCCATCGTTTATTACAGAAGGACATCCGCTTCAAAGACCTCGGCCTGTTGATTATTGACGAGGAGCAGAGGTTCGGCGTAAACCACAAGGAGTATTTGAAGAAGATGCGGCGCGAGGTGGACGTCCTGACTTTGAGCGCTACCCCCATCCCCCGCACCCTGCACATGTCGCTGGTGGGGGTGCGGGATATGAGCACCATGGAGACGCCCCCCGACGAGCGCCTGCCCATCAAGACCTACGTTGCCGAGTACAACGAGCGGCTGGTCAGGGAGGCGATATTGCGCGAGATGGAGAGGAACGGCCAGGTCTTCTTCGTGCACAACCGGGTGCAGAGCATTGGCATGGTCGCCCAGAAGCTGGGGTCGCTGGTGCCGGAGGCGAGAATTGCCATCGCCCACGGGCAGATGCCTGAGGGCGAACTGGAAACGGTGATGGCCGACTTTGCCCAGGGGAAGAGCGATGTGCTCGTCTGCACCACCATTATCGAGTCGGGCCTGGACATGCCCAATGTCAACACCTTAATCGTGAACCAGGCGGATAAATTCGGCCTGACGCAGCTATATCAACTGCGGGGACGGGTGGGACGCGGTGCCAACCTGGCCCACGCCTACTTCCTGTATGACCGGGAGAAGCGCCTGACGCCCACGGCGCGGAAGCGCCTGCGCACCATTTACGAGGCCACCGAGCTCGGCGCCGGATTCAATATCGCCATGAAAGACCTGGAAATAAGGGGTGCCGGCACCTTGCTGGGGACGAAGCAGAGCGGCTACATCACCGCCATCGGCTTCAACCTGTACTGTAGATTGCTCGCCGAGGCGGTGGAGGCGCAGAAGGCGAAGCTGGCAGGCGTAAAAGAAGAAGTAAAACCACCCCGCCTCCCCGCCCCGGCCATTTCTCTGCCCCTGGACGCCTACATCCCCGAGGACTACGTGCCCGACCTCGAGACCAGATTAGCAATGTACCAGAAGCTGGTCAGGGTGGAGGAGATAGAGCAGATTGCCCCGCTGGAACAGGAATTCCTGGACCGCTTTGGCGCTCTGCCCGAGGAGGCGCAGAACCTGCTCTACGCGGTGAGAATAAAGCTGCTGGCGGCACAGGCGGGGATAGAGTCCATCACGGCCGAGCATGGAAATATTGTCATAAGGCGCTTTGAAGGCCTCCCCTTCGACCGCCAGAAACTTGGGGCGTTTAGCAAAGACGGCATCCGGGTGGGCCACACGCAGATTTCTATAAATATAAGAAGGGTAGGGAAGGAGTGGAAGAAGGTGTTGGAGGGGGTGGTGGGGGAGGTATAAAATAGAAATAGATTGGCACATAGGAGGTTATCTAAATGACTGAACTGGTGCTTACATATATAGGGACTATGCTGATAGCTTTAGAATTTGTTAGGGGGGCTAAAGTACTTAGTGGCTTTAAATCGCTTCAAGCACTGGTTGGTATGTTATTTGCATGGCCGTTTAGACCATATTTAAATGCTATGGGCTCGCAACGAAAACCTTTCGCAATGCCTGTAATCAAAACTTCTCTGGCAATTCTATTAATCATATATGCGGTGATATTTCTAATAATCATGCTCCCAGTTACTATAGCCTTTTATCTGTTCTATATTATTATTACTCCTCTTGAGTTTATGCATTTTGCGGTCAATAAATTGTATTTCATATCAAAAAAAGAGTATAGACCTACATACGGGTTTTTTACGCGAATAACGTTAAGTAGTTCTAAAAAATACAAGAATATTACTGAGAAACAAGTGGTGAATGAAATCCAGAAAAAAGAAATCCCAATTTTGCCTATTATAGGTGTAATACTTATAACTATCGCTTTTGTTATGTTTTTAGTTTAGTAATTCATACGAGAACATGAAAAGAATATGCACCCATCTTCCCCTTTTCCTATTTATACTTTATCTATTCCCACCCACCACCCATAGGCAGTCTAAGAGGGGCGACAGCCCCTCTTTTCTTTTCTTCCCCCTTTGCAAAAGGGGGATACAGGGGGTGAGGTAGAACCCTCTCTACTGAAACCAGAGCCCCGTTGTGCTAAACTCTAATCGTGGCCAGAAAGCGCATTGACACCCTGATGGTGGAGAAGGGGCTGGCGGAGAGCCGCGCCAAGGCTCAGGCCTTAATCATGGCCGGCGAGGTTTCAATCAGTGGAACTCCTGTTGCCAAGTCGGGCACGCTCGTCGCTGAAGATATCGAAATCACGATAAAGGAGCCATTGCCCTACGTCAGCCGAGGGGGCATCAAGCTGGCGCACGCGCTGGACGCTTTCCAGATGGACGTTTTGGGGGCGGTGGTGGCGGACATCGGAGCTTCCACCGGCGGCTTCACCGACTGCCTTCTCCAGTGGGGGGCAAGCAAAGTATATGCCATAGACGTGGGCTACGGGCAACTTGACTACCGCCTGCGGCGGGACAAAAGGGTGGTGGTCATGGAGAGGACCAACGCCCGTTATCCCGTATCCCTGCCGGAAAAGATCGACCTGGCGACCATAGACCTCTCCTTCATATCGGTAATAAAAGTCATATCTTCCGCAGTCGCATTACTCAAGGCGGACGGCGACCTGCTGGTGTTGGTCAAGCCGCAGTTCGAGGCGAAAAGGGGGGAAGTGGGGAAAGGGGGTATCATCAAAGACCCGCAAATACACGCCCGGGTTCTGGGGCGCTTCCTCAAGTGGGCGGTGGGGCAAAGATTGCGCCTCAAAGGGCTGACGGCATCGCCCATCCTCGGCTCGTCAGGGAATCGGGAATTTTTCGTGCGGCTAAAGTTGACATAATGATAAAGAACGTTGTGCTCACCGTTGATAACATTTCGCTTGTCGGCCAGCTCTACCTGCCGGAAGGAAAAGGCCCGTATCCCGTGGTCTGTATCTGCCACGGCATCCCGTCGGGCAAGCCGAAGGATGATGGTGATTGCGGGTATCCAGAGCTTGCGCAGAATATTCAGCATGAAGGTTTTGCCGCCTTCATCTTCAACTTCCGGGGCGCCGGGGAGAGTGGGGGCAATTTCGACCTCGCCGGCTGGGCGCGTGACCTGGTGGCAGCTATTGATTATTTATACGATTTACCGGAGCTAGACCGGGCGCGTCTATCCCTGCTCGGTTTCAGCGGTGGGGCCGCCGTGGCCATTTACGTGGCGTCCATAGATGAACGGATAGCCTGCGTGGCCGCCTGTGCCTGCCCGGCGGAGTTCAGCTTCCTCAGTGATGTTGATGAGCCGCAAAAAGTGGTCGAACATTTCCGCAGCATCGGTGTGATTCGGGATAAAAGCTTCCCGGCATCGGCGGAGGAATGGCTGAATGATTTCAAAGAAATTCGCCCCATCGATAGCGTGGCCGGAATTGCACCCCGTCCCTTGCTTCTAGTTCATGGAAGTGGGGATGAGACGGTGGATGTCAGCCACGCCCGCCAGCTTTATGAAAAGGCCGGAGAACCAAAAGGGCTTGTTATCATCGATGGGGCAGGACACCGGCTGAGGCAGGAAGAGCGAGCAATAAGGCAGGTTATCATCTGGCTTAAAAGTCATTGTCAGGCGTCCACATCATTGTGCCGAGTTGACCCAGAAGTCAGCGGGGGATATAATTAGTAGTGGTAGGGTCAATCGGAACCGGAGATAAGAAGCTGGACAAGTTGCAAGAAAGCTGCGGTGTTTTCGGTGTTTATGCCCCCAATGAAGATGTAGCTCGCCTTACCTATTTTGCCTTATTTGCCCTGCAGCACCGGGGCCAGGAAAGCAGCGGTATTGCCACCGCCGACGGCAAGAAACTCAACGTATATGCCAGGATGGGCCTGGTGGCTCAGGTTTTCACCGAAGAAGCGCTCGGTCACCTCAGCGGCAGTCTGGCCATCGGTCACAACCGTTATTCCACCAGGGGGTCCAATCGGGAGTGCAATGCCCAGCCCATGGTGGTCGGCAAGGGGAATCATGCTATTGCCATAGCTCACAACGGCAATATCGTCAATGCTGAATTCCTTTACGAGCAACTTTGTGAGCAGGGCTACACTTTCCAAAGCTCCACCGATAGCGAGGTAATCGCCAACCTCATACTTGCCGCACCGGGGATTGACTGGGTAGAAAAGATACGTTATGCCATGAACCGGCTGCAGGGGGCGTACTCGCTGACGCTGCTGACCAAGGACACGCTCTTTGCTGTCCGCGGGCCGTTAGGGGTACGTCCGCTGTGCCTGGGGAAGATTGATAATGGCTGGGTTATCGCCTCGGAGACATGCGCTCTTGACCACATCGGGGCCAACTTCATCCGTGAGATTGAGCCGGACGAAATCGTTAAAATCGATGCTAATGGCCTTGAGAGTTATCTTGGCGGGAAAGGTAGAAGGGCGCTGTGCATCTTCGAGTATATCTATTTTGCTCGCCCCGATAGCGTAATCAACGGCCGGCTGCTCTCTCCGGCGCGGCAGGCGATGGGCATGAGGTTGGCCATGGAGCACCCGGTGGATGCCGATGTGGTGATAGGTGTGCCTGATTCGGCCACCAGCGCCGGCATTGGCTATGCCCATCAGTCCGGTATTCCGGTCGGCGAGGGATTGATCAGGAACCGCTATGTGGGACGAACGTTTATTGAACCGGACCAGCGCATCAGAGACCTGGGCGTGAAACTGAAGTTCAATCCTCTCCCTCGCGTGCTCAATAACAAGCGGCTGGTGGTGGTAGATGATAGTATTGTGCGTGGCACCACTACCCCGAGCGTGATAAAGGAACTGCGTCGTGCCGGGGCCAAAGAGGTTCATATGCGCATCTGTGCGCCGCCAATTCGCTACCCCTGCTTCTTCGGCGTGGATATGGCCACCCGCAGCGAACTGATAGCCGCCCAGAAGTCAATACCCCAGATTTGCCAGTTCATCGGCGCGGATACCCTTGGCTATCTCAGTATCGAAGGCCTTCTGAAAGCGGTGGCGCTGCCGGAGGACCAGTTCTGCCTGGCCTGCTTTACCGGCGAGTATCCCATCCCGGTGCAGCTGGAGATGGACAAGCTGGCACTGGAGACACTGCAGTTGCAGCAGGTGTTATCCCAGGCCGGACGGCGCTAAAGATACCCGTTTATTATTTTTTTCCGTTTGACAACCTGTTCCATTTATTATAAATTGTTATAGAACAATTGTTCTCTATCGGATGAGTGTAAATGAAAAGCCAATTGTCGGCGAAAAGACAGCAGATCGTTGATTTTATCCTCCAGTTTATGGGGGAAAGGGGTTATCCGCCTACCGTCAGGGATATACAGAGCGGCTGCGGCATCAGCTCAACATCCGTGGTTGACTACCATCTGAAGGTGCTGGAAAAGGAAGGACACATACGCCGCGACCCTGAGGTATCGCGCGGGATCGAACTGCCCGGCCGGGCCTCAGCGTTAACCGAAAAAGTACAAGTACCCATAATCGGGCAGATTGCGGCCGGGGAACCGATTCCGGTACCCGGTTCGGACACCTGGGACGTTGCGGCTGGTGCCGATTTCCTTGAGGTAACAGCCGAGATTACCAGGGGCAGGCAGGATATTTATGCATTGAGAGTTAAAGGTATGTCCATGGTTGATGCGCTGATAAATGATGGTGATATGGTGCTGATGCAGTATGCCAGCACAGTGGATAACGGCGAGATGGCGGCGATATGGCTCAAGGCGGAGAAGGAAGTAACACTGAAAAAAGTTTACCTTGAATCTGATCGCGTGCGACTTCAGCCGGCGAACAGCCAGATGCAACCTATCTACGCTAATCCGCGGAATATTGAAATACAGGGGAGGGTTATTGCCGTAATCCGGCAGCTGGGAAAACCCGCGTAAAAAATAAATCATAGCTCGATTTGTTTTTCACGTAGCCGTCAATATAAACTTAATTTGATTTTTTCCGGGCAGTAGGTATAAATTATTTACAGACTGTGCTCGGTAAATGTTGAAGCGTATAATGTCAATACGGTATAACTGAAAAAGAGCTATGATTTCGGAGCAATTTCAGACGGTGGGCCGGGACCTATTTGCCCGGGGTCTCGTTTCCTCAAACAGCGGCAATCTCAGTATCAGGCTGGGAGAGCAGATCATTATTACCCGCCGCGGCAGCATGCTCAACTGCCTTAATGAAAATGACCTGATTGAGACCGGCATCAGCAAGAACAGCCGGACTACACCCTTAGCCTCAACCGACCTGCTTATTCACCGGGCGATCTATCGTGAAACACAAGCTCTGGCCGTAGTCCATGCTCATCCACCTCATGCGGTTGCGCTCTCGATAACAGAGAAGGAAATTGTGCCTAGCGTGGAGGACTTCTCGCTCCTCGGCACGGTCCCGGTGGTGGGCTGGAGTGAGGAACTGAAAAAGGAATGCCTGGATGATATTGTGGCCAAGGCGTTACAGCAGCACCGGATAATTATGGTGCACAATCACGGCAGTTTTGCCATTGGGCAGTTGCTTGAGGAAGCTTACAATCTCACGACGGCTCTCGAGCACAGCAGCCAGGTTCACTGCTTGATGAAGTCCTTACAGGTCGGTCCGATTCAGGATTAGCCTATTTCTGATAGACTGGTGTGCACCAGTGGAGGTACTTGCTGTTTTCCCCTCGTATCACATCGGCGTAGATTTGCTGTAGCTGCTTGGTTATTTTGCCGATCTCCCCGTCACCCACCTGGCGATGGTCTATTTCCGCGACCGGGGTGACATGGGCGGCCGTGCCGGTGAGAAAGACCTCATCGGCAAGGAAGAGCTCAAGGCGGTCAACCGGCCTTTCTATCGTCTCGATACCAAGCTCGTTTTTCGCCAGCGTTATGGCGCTGTCGCGGGTGATACCCGGTAAAATATTATTCCAAGTAGGTGGCGTGACTAACTTTCCGTCGATTACCAGAAAGATATTTTCACCGCTGCCCTGGGCAACGTAGCCATCTTGGTTGAGCATAATGCACTCGTCAAACCCCTTCTCCACTGCGTCTGACTTGGCCAGCGCGTTGCCGGCATAGTGGCCCATTATTTTCACCTGCGGCGGAATGGAGTTATCGGTGGGGCATTGCCAGGGGGAGACACAGCACCTTGCCTTATCCACGTCTATGTACCGTCCCCAGGGAATGATGAATACGGTAAGATCGTCAGCGATGTCATGCACCCGAACCCCCAGGGCCTCACTGCACTTGTAAGCCAGGGGGCGTACGTAGATATCCTGCTCAAAGGCGCACTTCTGAGCCAGCTCCACCGTGATACGGCATAGCTCGTCGAGACTGTAGGGGATATTCATTCGCATTACCTTGCAGCCATTGAGCAGTCGCTGGTAGTGTTCCCTCTGGCGGAAGATGTAGATCTGCTTGTGCTGGCTGTTCCAGTTGCCTCGGATGCCTTCAAATACGGCAGTTCCGTAATGGATGGCGTGGGTCATGACGCTTATCTTGGCTTCAGATTTTTAAAAAAGGCGTAGGATGGCATGGCAGTCTCCCTTTCCGGACAATAGTTATCAATCATTATAGCGGCTGAGTGTGGAGAATACAAGAGGACTTACTGGTTGGATTTAGGATGTTTTAAGTGATAACATATATACCTGTATCAAGTTAAGGGAGGTCAAGGATGCTGGAGCAGTTTTCGGGCGAGTTATTAGAGGCGATTTTTGATGCATTGCCGCTGGATGTGACCTATGTTGATGAGAACGACACAGTGCGGTATTACAGCAAGCACGACGAGCGGCTATTCCGGCGGACGCCGGCGGTCATCGGCCGCCAGGTGCAGAACTGCCACCCGAAGGATAGCCTGGATAAGGTGAACCGGGTGGTCGCGGAGCTGAAGTCGGGAAAGAGAAACTCTGCCGAGTTCTGGATTGACCTGAAAGGGCGTAAAATTTACATCAGGTATTTTGTGGTGCGGGATAAAGCCGGCAAGTATCGCGGTATCCTTGAGGTGACCCAGGACATCACCGATATTCAGAAGATAGAGGGGCAGAAGCGGCTGCTGGATGTGACTTGAGGAACGTATTTCCTTGCTTTATCTTGATAGGCTCGGCGTATGTAGCGTGTAGCCATCGTCGCCTTCCGGGAAGATATCCCTCAATTGCAGCGTTCTTCCCGTCTGGATGGCGGTAAAGCCGTACTTTTTACGTATGCGGTCAACGGCCGTGTTCAGCTGTGCCAGCCTTTGCGCCTTCCGGTCCAGCATATCCGGCTGCTTTCCCGTCTCCACCAGGTTTGACACCCCGATGCCGATAAGCCGTACCGCCTGTTTGCTGCGGGGCAGTTCGGTTTTCAGCAGTTGCAAACCGGTGTCAAATATGGCCTGGTCGGCATCAGTGGGTTGCGGTAGCGTCTGCTGTCGGGTGATGGTGGTGAAATCGGCGTATCTCAGTTTGAGCGTGACGCATCTTGCCAGCTTTCCTTCCTGGCGAAGTTCACTGCCCACCCGTTCGCTGAGGTAGCGGAGGGTCGCCTGCACCATTGCCGTATCTCTGGTGTCACGGCTGAAAGTGGTCTCCCGGCTGATGGATTTGGCGGCGGCCGGGGGTTCCACTTTATCATCACCAATGCCGTTAGCGTGGTCATGGATAAGTTTGCCGTAGGCTCCAAAGTGGCTCTGCAGAACCTCCACCGACGATGCCGCCAGCTGCCCGATGGTGCTGATGCCCAGGTTTTTCAAAACTGGCTCGCTCTTTCTGCCGATGCCGGGCAGCCTGTTTACCGGCAATGGAGCCAAGAAGGCGCTCTCTCCGCCGACGGGCACTTCCAGCAGTCCATCCGGCTTGGACGCATCTGAGGCAACCTTGGCCACCACCTTGCTGCTGGCGATGCCGATTGAGGCACAGAGTCCCAGCTCATCTCTCACGCACCGCTTTATCTTCTCCGCCATCTGCCGTATTGAGCTGTGGAGCGATTCGAATCCGGTAGCGTCGAGGTAGGCTTCATCAATGCCCAGCGGCTCGAGGTAGGGGGAGAAGTCGGCCAGTATCGCCATGAACTTTTGCGAGGCCTGGCGGTAGCGCTGGTAATTGCCCTCGATGAATATGGCTTGGGGGCAGAGGCGGCTGGCGGTGAGCAGCGGCATGGCGGAATGCACGCCGTAGGCGCGGGCTTCGTAAGAAGCGGCGGCGACGACTCCCCTGCGGTCGGGCTTGCCGCCAACGACCACCGGTTTGCCCTTCAGCTCCGGGCGGAGCACCTGCTCCACGGAGACGAAGAAGGCGTCTAAATCGATATGCATAATGCGGCGGGCCATTTTATGCTATGACGACTCCTCAGTCCTGACTGGTCGCTTGAAGTACCTATTTAGATATCCACCATCCATCTGAGATATTTTTTATCCTTTCCCCAGCGCTTTACGGAATGGAATACTGCCAGAGCTGCAATAAAGCCAATGGCCATATTGGTCAGCAAGCTCAGTATGATGACCAGCGCCATTATGGGCAGCTCCCTGGCTTTAATGCTTCGGGCAAACCCGGTCAGCTGGATGCCCACTAAAAGCAGCATAGCCCCGATGATACTGGTGGGGAACAGGGCGAAAAGGGTGGCGATGGAACTGGCGAGGAAAAGCCCCAGACTTGTTTCGATAACGCCTTCGATGATATTTGTACCACCGGTTCTGGCCCCAAAGTAGTACTGTCCCGCCAGGCCTCCCGCGCCATGGCACATGGGCATTCCGCCGAAAAAGGAAGGGATAACGTTCATTAAGCCGTGGTCTAGCGCTAGTTTCCTCTCCGACACCGCCTTGCCTGGGAAGTAATCGGTAATGAGAGCGCTGGTGGCGATGATGGCGTTGGTGGCCGTTAGCGCTATCTGGGCAAAACCAGCCAGCACCAGCCCCTGCCATATCTCGATTGGTGGAAAAAGGGTGAACATGGGCAAAGTAAAGCCCGGATTTACTACTCCGGCAAGTCCATGCTGAAAACCCATCACCGCAATACCAAGAGCCATCAGGACTACTGCGGCGGGGGCATACCGGCTGTTTCGGAGCAGGATGACAATGAAAATGGAAACGAATCCGAGAATCCAGCCCGTAGATACCATTTTAAATCCCTCAATGGCCAGCATTATCCCCAGGGCGACTTGAATGCCTCTGACCACGCTCCTGGGAGTAACGGCAGCTATCTTATTTACCAGGCCGGTAAAAGAGAGTATAAGCCAGATGATACCGGTGCCGAAACCCGCGGCATAGACCAGAGAGGGAGACCATCTCTGAGCGATAGCCGTGGCTGCCAGCACCTTCATCGGCTCTATGGGCATGGGCAGCCGGTAAACGATGCCGGTTACGATGTTGGCCAGCCCCATCATCACCAGAAGGCCCGCCGGGTGCAGCCCGTTAACGGCAAAATAGCCGATAGCCAGAGGGAAAAGGGTACCGAAATCACCCATTGAGCCGGCCAGCTCGCGCAGATTAAACTCGAAATCTTTGATACGCATACGATATCAATATACTACTTTTAGACCGACTTTAGGTAAAAGCGGTGCGGATGATTGATGCCATTTTAAATCTATAATCTGAAGATTTGCACTGCTTTCAGTGGGCAGGCGCGGGCGCAGTCGCCGCAACCCTGGCAGGTAAAGGGATGAAACATGGGCTTACCGTAAGGGGCTTCCTGTTTTATCAGCCGGTGTG
>SMTZ1_10002204_pt1 | contig 33207 bp, 30 predicted proteins | sample DeeMarSWOR136_30_FD_25667 | JGI IMG/M metagenome (IMG submission 25667) | reverse complement strand
CCACCCGTACAAATCCACTTAGATTACTCCCGCCGGGGCTTAGGCCCCTCTGGGCCGGAGGCAGATTCCCAGATCCCATCCTTTGAGAACGACGTCCACAAAGACCCGGATTATCCGAGTTGAGACTTATGCATCCTGATTCTTAAATTGTCAATCGGATCGGATTCGGTTGGAGGGGTTTACCCTGATTTAGCCAAGATACTCGCGACTCCAAAGCATTTCAGCCGCCGCGAAGCCCCGCCTCCCCTGCCCTTGCATCCTTTACAAAACCCCGATGATTCTAAAATTTCAAACAACCGTATCTTGTGGCACTTTTTCCTTGACATACACGCCCGATTTTCCTATACTCCGCTAACGTAATGAGAAAGCAAGTTTTTATCATCCAGAACATTGACAAGATAGTAGGACAAGAGTTCCATCTCAAAAATGTCAGCCTCGAGTTTGAACCGGGCTCGCGTAATGTTCTTTTAGGCCGCACCCTCGCCGGCAAAACATCCCTGCTGCGGATAATGGCCGGCATTGATCGCCCCTCCAATGGTAAAATTTTAATCGACGGCCAAGATGTCACCGGCATATCGGTGCGCAAACGCAGTGTGGCCATGGTCTATCAACAATTTATCAATTATCCATCTCTCACTGTCTATAAAAACATTGCATCGCCTCTTAAAGTCAACGGTGTGCCTAAAACCGAAATCGACCGGCGTGTTCGAGAAACAGCCGAAATGCTGCATATTGAAGATTTGCTCGACCGTCTGCCCGCCGAGCTCAGTGGCGGACAGCAGCAGCGTATCGCTATCGCCCGTGCCCTGGTAAAGGACGCGCAACTGCTGCTGCTGGACGAGCCTTTAGTCAATTTGGATTATAAACTGCGCGAGGAGTTGCGAATTGAGCTTCAGGAGATTTTCGAACAGCGCGAGGCGATCGTTGTTTACACTACAACGGAGCCGACCGAGGCGTTAATGCTGGGGGGCAATGTTGTGGTTATTGATGAAGGGCGGATTCTACAAACCGGTCTAACGCCTGACGTCTATCACAATCCCGCGACCACCAGAGTAGCGGAAGTATTCAGTGATCCCCCCATTAACTATTTGACCTGCACGGTCCAGGGCCGGACGGCACGACTGGGTGAAGATATCGAGTTCCCATTGATCGAGCATATGCAATCTTTACCTGCCGGGCAATATATTTTCGGTGTACGGTCCAACCATCTGTTCCTCTCCCGTACAAATGCTGAAGATACCGAAATCCACACAAAAGTGGCATTGTCGGAGATCAATGGGTCGGAAACCTTCATTCATGTCAATTATGGCAATTCCCGGCTGGTGGTGCAGGAGGACGGCGTGCATCCCCGTCGAATCGGATCGGAAATTTCGATTTATGTCAATCCGCGTTGTTTTTATGTCTACGATGAAGCGGGGGATCTGGTTACATCACCCACAAGGATAACCATTGAAAAACGCATAAGAGGATAAGATTAGGAGACGGTTATGGCGCGAATCGAATTGCAAGAGATCGCCCACAGCTATATCAGCGATCCAAAGGATGAATCCGATTATGCGCTCAAACGCATTCACAATGAATGGGAAGACGGCGGCGCCTATGCACTGCTCGGTCCTTCCGGATGCGGCAAAACCACCTTGCTCAATGTCATTTCAGGTTTGTTAACACCCAGTCAGGGGCGGGTGTTTTATGACGGAACAGATGTAACCGGTCTGCCGCCGGAGAAGCGCAATATTGCCCAGGTATTTCAATTTCCGATCCTCTACGATACCATGTCGGTTTTCAATAACCTGGCATTTCCTCTGCGCAATCGCGGGATTAGCGAAAGCGAAGTTAAAGAACGCGTCCTGGAAGTCGCCGATATCCTCGAGTTGACTCCTTTTCTTAAAAAGAGAGCCGCCGGTCTGGCGGCCGATGCCAAGCAGAAAATATCCTTGGGAAGGGGTTTGGTCCGAAGCGACGTGGCGGCCATTTTATTCGACGAACCGCTAACGGTGATCGATCCTCATCTGAAGTGGCACTTGAGGCGCAAACTGAAGGAAGTCCACGAACAGCTGAATTTGACACTGATTTACGTTACCCACGATCAGGTGGAAGCCCTGACTTTTGCCGATCAGGTCATGGTCATGTACGAAGGTGAACTTATCCAGACCGGCACACCCCAGGAGCTTTTTGAAAATCCAACGCATAAATTTGTCGGCTATTTTATCGGTAGCCCCGGGATGAATTTTATACCATGTACCCTGGATGGCGACATCGCACGGGTTGATGGGGCCGGCATTGAGTTGGACGGTGAGATAGCTGCATTAGGGCACAAAGCACAAGGAAAACTGGAGCTCGGCATTCGTCCCATGTATCTGGAGGTACATGCACAGTCCGTTGAAGGCAGTATACCCGCCAGGGTCAAAACAGTGGAAGACCAGGGCAGTTTCAAAGTCCTTACCGTAAACCTGGCCGGCAATACCTTACGCGCCAAGCTGCCCGAGGGCCAAACCGTGCCGGGAAATGAGGCCTGGCTTCGATTTCCAACCCAACGGACCAAACTATTTGCCGATGGGCGCCTGGTGAACTAGCAGGAATATTACTATGGAAAAGTGGGAAAACAACAAAGCCTGGTTTCTGGTTCTACCGGTTTTTATCATCGTCGCCTTCAGCTCCATCATCCCGCTGATGACCGTGGTGAATTACTCGATTCAAGATATTTGGGGGCCGGGCCAGCGGGTCTTTGTCGGTGCTGAATGGTTCAAGGAGATGATGGCCAGCAAGCGCCTGCACGACGCCTTGTGGCGTCAATTTCTGTTCTCCGGGCTCGTGCTGTTGATCGAGATGCCGCTCGGCATACTCCTTGCCCTGGCAATGCCGAAACGCGGTTGGGGAGTCTCCGCCAGTCTGGTTACAATATCTTTGCCTCTGCTCATTCCCTGGAATACGATCGGGACGATTTGGATCATCTTTACCCGGCCGGATATCGGTTTGTTCGGTGCTGCGGTTAACAACTTCGTAGAATTCGATCATACAGCGCGGTCACTCGATGCCTGGATCACCCTGATGTTGATGGAGGTCTGGCATTGGACCCCGCTAGTTGCCTTGCTGGCCTATGCGGGGCTGCGGGCGATCCCCGAGGCCTACTACCAGGCAGCCAAGATTGACGGCGCCTCAGCCTGGTCGACATTCTGGTATATCCAGCTGCCGAAGATGCGCGGCGTACTCACCATCGCCTTTTTGCTCCGCTTCATGGATAGTTTTTTGATCTACGCAGAGCCTTTCGTGTTAACAGGCGGCGGTCCTGGCAATTCGACCACATTCCTTTCCATTTATCTGGTTAAGATCGCCCTCTTGCAATTCGACCTGGGACCGGGCGGTGCCTTCTCGCTCATCTACTTTGTAATCGTACTGCTATTCTGCTATATGTTTTATCAGGCACTTCAGAGAGTCGGAAAAGGAGAGAAGGTGTGAAGGTGAAGAAAAAAACGATCGGCCTGGCCATATACTTTGGACTGCTGCTGGTTCCGATCTACTGGATGCTCAACATGTCCTTGCGGACCAACGCCGATATCCTCGGGTACTTCGCCCTGTACCCCAAAGATATAACATTTGCCAACTACATTAAGATTTTCACGGATGCATCCTGGTACTCCGGTTATATTAATTCCATCATTTATGTCAGCATCAACACCGTTATCTCGTTGGTAGTGGCACTGCCTGCCGCCTATGCTTTTTCACGCTATCGGTTCCTCGGTGACAAGCACATGTTTTTCTGGTTGCTCACCAACCGGATGGCGCCGGCAGCGGTTTTCGCGCTGCCCTTTTTCCAGCTGTATTCCTCAGTCGGTCTGATGGATACTCACATTGCGGTGGCACTGGCCCACTGTCTGTTCAACGTGCCATTGGCGGTGTGGATATTGGAAGGCTTCATGTCGGGGGTCCCCCGTGAAATTGATGAAACCGCCTTTATCGACGGATACAGTTTACCGCGCTTTTTTATAACCATCTTTATCCCGTTGATTAGGGCCGGGGTCGGAGTGACGGCGTTTTTCTGTTTTATGTTCAGTTGGGTCGAGCTGCTGATTGCCCGGACACTGACGGTAACGAATGCGAAACCCATCGCGGCAATCATGACGCGAACAATTAGCGCGACCGGTCTTGACTATGGCCTGCTGGCTGCGGCCGGTATGCTCACGATTGTACCGGGTATGCTGGTGATCTGGTTTGCACGCAATCATATGGCCAAGGGCTTTGCTTTAGGACGAGTTTAAAGGGGAGCAAGAATGACGCTGACTCTGAAATGGATGGAGTGGACACTTCCGACGGCAATTTTCTTCATCGTCATATTCCTGATCCTGGTTGCCATGACTATATGGCAAACAGTATCACCTTCCATCGAACGCCGCGGTTTCCTGCCGATTCCCACCACACCGGGCGATCGGCTCTTTATAGGGTTGTTAGGCAGTGGCTACATCTTTCTCGCATGGCTCGCATTGACCGATTTTACCCTTTGGATCATGCTTGCCATTGCCGTGGTCTGGGTCATTGTTGTGATGCGTTGGGGGTAAACGGAACAGCGAAATGAGTTTATCTGGTTTATGTCGTGAGGCGTTTATGGCCTTCACGCCGGCGATGTAGACCGAGAGATTAAAAGACAATAAATGAAGGCCGATAGGAGGTGACTTATGACAGGAAGGATATCGAAAAAGAGGACCAGGATAATACTCCTGGGCGGAGTTGTGGCAGCATTGTTCGCGTTCTTGCCAAGTCCTGCGAGTGCGGACATGGCAGCCGCCAAGAAGTGGGTAGACGAGGAATTTCAACCGTCGACGTTGAGCAAGGCTGAGCAGATGAAAGAAATGGAGTGGTTCATCAATGCGGCCAAGCCCTTCAAGGGTATGCATATGAAGGTCGTCTCCGAGACCATCCCGACCCACGAATATGAGTCGAAAGTGCTGACCAAGGCGTTCGAAGAGATCACGGGAATCAAGGTCTCCCATGACTTGATTCAGGAAGGTGATGTTATCGAAAAGCTGCAGACCCAGTGGGCGTCCGGGAAGAACATCTATGACGCCTATATTAACGATTCCGATCTCATCGGCACCCACATGCGCTACGGGTTTGTGGTTCCCCTGGACGACTTTATGAAGGGTGAGGGTAAGGATGTGACGCTGCCCACGCTCGACGTGGACGATTTCATGGGCAAATCCTTCACCACCGGCCCGGACGGCAAGCTCTATCAGCTTCCGGACCAGCAGTTTGCCAACCTTTACTGGTTCCGCTATGACTGGTTCAAACGTCCGGATTTCAAAAAGAAGTTCAAGGATATCTACGGGTACGAGCTGGGCGTACCGGTCAACTGGTCGGCCTATGAGGATATTGCCCAGTTCTTCAGCGAGCATATCAAAGAAATCGATGGCAGAGCCGTTTACGGTCACAACGACTATGGCAAGAAAGCCCCGGACCTGGGCTGGCGGTTTACCGATGCCTGGCTGTCCATGGCCGGTGCCGGTGACAAGGGGATTCCCAATGGCAAACCGGTTGATGAATGGGGCATCCGCGTTGAGGGCTGCCGCCCGGTAGGGGCGAGCGTGGCTCGCGGCGGCGCCGCCAACGGCCCGGCCGCCAAATACGCGCTCAGAAAGTACATGGAATGGCTCCGCAAATACGCTCCTCCGGGTGCACTGGGGATGGATTTCTACACCTACCTGCCGGTCCTGGCCAAGGGCCATGTAGCCCAGCAAATTTTCTGGTACACGGCATTCGTCCCGACCATGGTCGCGCCGGGTCCGACGGTCAATGAGGACGGAACCCCGAAATGGCGCATGGCTCCCTCGCCGCACGGACCCTACTGGGAAGAAGGGATGAAACTGGGCTATCAGGATTGCGGGTCCTGGACGCTGATGACAAGCACGCCGCTCGAGCGCCGTAAGGCAGCATGGCTCTATGCACAGTTCTGTGTGGCCAAGACCACATCGCTGAAGAAGACCCACATGGGCCTGACGCCCATCCGCGACAGCGATATCCGACACGAGTCATTCACCGAGCGGGCACCCAAGCTCGGCGGGTTGGTGGAGTTTTATCGCAGCCCGGCGCGTGTCGCCTGGACGCCTACCGGGACCAACGTGCCCGATTATCCGAAGCTGGCCCAGCTGTGGTGGCAAAATGTCGGTGAGGCGGTTTCCGGTGAAGTGACCGTGGACAGAGCCATGGACAATTTGGCCCGCGAACAAGACCGAGTGCTGGAGCGTATAGAGCGCTCAGGTACACAGGGCGAATGCGGACCTAAGCTGAACCCCCAAAAAGACGAGTCCTACTGGCTGAACCAGCCCGGCTCACCCAAGGCGAAGGTCAATGAGAAACCGCAAGGTGAGACGGTCGACTACGATGGTCTCCTTAGGGCATGGCGCGAGGGTCGCGTGAAATAGCCGCATCGCTGTGATACCTTATATTGTTCTAATTTAATACCTTAATGCGTCCCGGGCAGAAAGCTTGCCGGTTTAAATTAATGAGCACGCACCCGCCCGGGGCGCACGCACAGGTGTTAAACCTCGAGGGGTTAGAGCTGATGCTTTAGCCCCCCGATTTTTTGGTGGCCCCGAGGCGTTTGCAAACGAGACTTGACACGCGAAGGCTAGCCACTAATTGGCACCAGCGTTTCAGATTATCCTATTATTGATGGTTTCGTAACATGTCCTTTCATCGGTCATTGTGAGAAGCGAAGCGACGAAGCAATCTCATGATTTCGAGCAATTACATAAAACCAGATTGCTTCGCTGCGCTCGCAATGATGTCATTTTCGACTTTTTACGAGATTGTCATTATTAAGCACCATTAAAAATTGAAGAGAGCCAATTTGACTTATGGAGCTTACAGATAGAACTAAAGGAATATGGATGATCGACATCGCGAGGTTTTACGGTATTGCGCTGGTGTATTATGGTCACTTTATTGAGCGGATCATGTATCTAAGGAATCCCGCTGCCGCGGACTTAACTCGGCGAAAGTTGATGTGATTGATGAAGTCCGCAGGCTGACCGATGGTTACGGCTGTGACGTATACATCGAGGTGACGGGACACCCGGCAGCTGTGGAGCAGGGGCTGTACATGATACGCAGGCTCGGCACTTTTGTGGAGTTCAGCGTGATGCGTGAACCGGTGACTGTCGACTGGACGATTATTGGTGACACAAAAGAGCTTAACGTTCACGGAGCTCACTTGGGTCCCTATTGTTATCCCCTGGCAATCGACATGCTCGTCAGGGGAAACGTGCCGGCCGATGCTATCGGTTACCCATCAAATTTCGCTTGAGGATTATCAGGAAGGACACAAATTGGCATCATCTGGCACGGAATCAATCAAAGTTATGCTAGATCCATGAATAGGATCTTTTCTTAAGGAGGGTATTCAATGGGCATTCTCGATCGTTTCAGATTACACGATAGAACGGCTCTGGTGACAGGAGCCGGGCAAGGTATTGGTCGCGCTTTTGCCCACGCCCTCGCTGAAGCAGGAGCCTCTGTCGCCATCGTGGACATCAACCCAGAAACTGCCAAAGAGGTTGTTAACGAGATTAAGGCTTTGGGGCAGCGTTCACTACCGATCGTGGCTGATGTCACCGTGGCTCGGGATCTCAAGAAGATGGTCGATAGGATAATGGATGAATGGGGACGGCTCGACATCGGGGTGAACAACGCCGGCATTGGGAGTTGGAATAAGGCGGAGCAGATGACCGAAAAGGAATGGGACAGGGTTATCAATGTCAACCTCAAAGGGGTTTTTCTCTGTGCCCAGGCCGAAGCCAGGGTCATGATCCCCCAGAAGTATGGAAAAATCATTAACACGGCATCCATGTCGGCTACCATTGTTAACTCCCCCCAGAACCAGGCAGGTTACAACGCGTCAAAAGCTGGCGTGGTTCATCTAACCCGCACGCTAGCCGCGGAGTGGGCACCGTATGGAATCACGGCGAACAGCATAAGCCCTGGCTACATGCGCACCCCGCTGATCGAATCTGAAGCTGTCAGGGATATGGTCCCCTCATGGTTAGAACGGACCCCGATGAAACGTCTTGGTGAGGTAGAAGATCTACAAGGGGCTGTTGTATATCTCGCCTCAGAGGCATCTGATTTCATGACAGGACACGATATGGTGATCGATGGCGGGTTTACCTTATGGTGAGAAGAGGGCAGAATCGTAGCTTTTTTGCATACTTGCGAGAGGCAGCAAGACGATGACCTAAGGACGGCACGATGTGGGATGTGAGATAATACCGCTGCAAATCCAAAGACATCTTCCAAGTTGTCTAGTAGACGACCTGGATTTTCATGGTGTCTGGCTGACCGATCAACTTTAACCCCTGAGGAAACTCCTCCAGACCAATCTGGTGGGAGAGCAACTTATCCACTCGAATGGCTCCACTCTTTAACCACCGGAGAGCGCTTTCCATCGTCTGGCAGAGCGCAAAGCTACCAAAGATCTTCAAATCGCGGAGATAGATCTGATAGGGACTGATTTCTATCTTTGCAGAAGGGGGACAGACACCGAAAAACAGCATTTTGCCCGACCGGCTGACATGGACGATTAGATCTTCAACGACTGAGGGTTGTCCTGTGCAGTCAATCACATTTTCAAACCCGTCATCCGTCGTGTGGGCCGAAGAGACTTCTTCCGGAGGTGCCACCTTAAACCCAAATTCTTCGGCGATCCCCAGCCGTCTCGGGATCTTATCCACAACGACGACTTCATGCGCTCCGGCTGCTCTGACGGCTTGCGCCATCAGTAACCCAATGGGACCCGCGCCGAACACCAGTGCCCTTTCCCCAGGCTGCGGCGAGATTTTTGATACCCCGAGCAACACGCAGGCCAATGGCTCGGCAAATGCGGCTTCGGTGTAGTCCAGATTCTCGATTGGATAGATGTTCTTCGCAGAAACCGTGACGAATTCTCCGAAACCGCCAGGTTCGTTCACGCCGTAGGCTTTCATATCATAACACTGGTTTTGTCGGTTCGTCTGACAATAGAGACACCGGCCGCAGCAAATCACAGGATCGATCACCACCCGGTCTCCAACGCTGACGTTGGTAACCCCGGTTCCGAGTTCGACCACTTCTCCAGAAAACTCGTGGCCCGGGATGACCGGGTACGTCGCAATAAATTCGCCGTGGAGAATATGGAGATCGGTTCCACAAATCCCACTGGCCTTCACCCTGATTTTGACTTCCCCAGGTTCCGGAGTGGGGTCTTGCACCTCGCTGATGACCAATTTGTTGACCTCTTCGACGACTGCGGCATGCATTTCTATCACCTCATCTTATTTTACTGCTGAAGAATCAAACAGGATCGGATAGGTGACAATAGCGGAATGGCAATCTATTGTCAATGACCTGGGGTGAGGAATTTCCTGAACTTCGAGGATCCTTTTGTCCCTGCGTAGGAATTGTCTGACAGGTTCTGCCCTGATGGAGGTTAAATAGGCGCCGTCCTGAGCGGAGATGAAACTTCTCACATGCTTTTTTTCTTGACAGAGAAATCCTCGCGTTCTACAATGTGTGCCCGGGTGAACGGGGAAACAGGAAGGGATCCATGTCCGCGCTTTTTTTATCCCTCAATCTTCCTACCGCGATGACATCTGAAACGTGTAGAGATTCACATTATGTTCACTGCTCTAAGGTTGTAGTCGAATTCCCAGAAACTGGAGAAATGGGGTGATCGGTCACATAGTTGGTCGATTTGTTCTGAAAGGAGGTGATCAGTCGAATAATTGGTCGAATTCTTTTGGCTATGCGGGAGATCGCTTCAAACAAAACAAACGTGGAACATCTGACTGGCATCGAAAGGAGGGACAACAATGAAAAAGTCACGAATTACGCTGTTTCTGGTGGCTTTTGTGTCCTTGGCTTTTGTCCTTACTTCATCGGTTGTATTTGCAGCCGGTGAAGAGTGGTGGACACGAGCAGCCAAACCCTATAAGGGGGTGACCATCAAAGGTATTTCAGAGAGCACGCCACCCTCGAAATTCATGCAGCGAGTTCTAGCAAAGAAGTTTCAGGAGAAAACAGGAATCAAAGTTGAGTTTGAAGTGACGTCTTGGGACATGATGTACGACAAGGAGATCAAGGATATGGAAGCCGGCACCGGCATCTATGACTTTGTCTATATCGAACAGGATATCATCTATGGCTACCTGGCGAAGAACTTTCTCGTTGACCTGACGGTCTTCATGGAAAAACATCCAGAACTCGTCTTTGCAGACCTGGATATGGATGACTTCACCTCGTTCATCAACTACTTCAAAGCGGCTGACACGGGGCATCTCTACGGCTTCCCCTTTGAAGCCTTCCTCAAGGTGTATCTGTACAGAAAGGATCTGTTCGAGGACAAGGCATGCACAGACGCCTTCAAGGCCAAGCATGGCCGGAATTTAACGCCCGCTAAGACCTTTGAAGAATACAGCCAGCTGGCAGAGTTCTTTGCAAAATGGGGCAAAGATAACAAAATGAACCTCTGGGGAACCACCGTACAGGCTGGTTCTCATCCAGCCGCCTTTTATGAGATGGCGGAAACCATATGGCCTTCCTGGGGCATATACAACTGGGGCATCAACATGGACAATTGGAAGGCGACGACTGCGAACGGCGGGACACTGAATAGTGACAAAGCCAAAGAAGCCCTCAAGTTCTGGGTCGGCATGTTGAAGTATGCTCCACCTGAGGCCACGAGCAGCACGTGGGATGAGGTCGCGGCTTCCTTTGCTGGAGGTCGTGCGGCACAGGGTTGGGTGTACGGTGAAAACGCAGCCTGGATCGCTACTGACTCGACCCGCTCCAAGGTTGTCGGAAACGTAGGCGTGGCACTGCCACCGCTTGCACCAGGCGTGTTAGAGGATGCCAAAGCAGGTCGAGGCTATATCGGCTATTACGATGGTGGCGCTCTCGGTATTCCCCATTCGTCCAAGAATAAGGAAGCGGCTTTTCTGTTCCTCCAGTGGGTCACTCGTAAGGATTTCCAGGGTGAGTTTGCCAAGGCAGCAGCTCGTATTGTGCGTACATCAACCTTCGATGATCCTTTGGTCAAGGAAATGGATGCCAAAGTCGATCACTACTATTCGTTGTTTGAGAAAGAGGGATACCTCTTTGCCGGTGCACCGCCTTTCCCCTTCCACCCCACGATCCGCGAGGTCATCTTACCCTATATGTTGAAGGCGATTTCCGGGGAGATAACACCTGAGGCGGCTTTGGATGGAGCCGCGAATGATGTGGACGCGGAACTTGTCAGACTGGGGTACGGCAAGTAACTCATGGAGGATTGTGATTCCTCATGAACTCGAGTCGTACTGCGTGGGCGCTCTTAGCGCCCACTTTAATTATCTTGGCATTTGTCGGTCTCCTGCCTTTTTTCTATGTTCTTTACGTCAGTTTCTTTGACTGGAATATATTCTCCAAAACGGGCGTCATGTCCTGGGCCGGGGCAGAGAACTTCAGGCGATTGGTCTTCGATGCTGATTTCCTTGCTGCCCTGAAGCGGGGAATTGGCTTTACATGCATTGCTGTAAGCATCGAGATGGTCCTCGGATTGACTTTGGCCCAACTCCTCATGATTCGATTCAAAGGGAGAAGCATCTTTCGAGCCCTCCACGCCTTGCCTCTCACTGTCGCACCCATTGCGGTCGGCGCGACCTGGCGTTTGATGACCATTCCTGGCATGGGGCCTGTTTCATATTTCCTTCAACAACTAGGCATCGACTATAACATTGGGCGTAGCGCAAGTCAGGCCTTCTTTACCACCGTTTTGATGGACATCTGGCACTGGACGCCGTTCGTCACCCTAACCTTTCTGGCCGGCCTTTCAGCATTGCCAAGAGCACCGTTTGAATCGGCCATGGTGGATGGGGCAAACCGGTGGCAGATCTTCCGCCACATATCTCTCCCCATGTTACGACCGGTGATACTGACAGCCCTCTTCCTCAGGATTATGGACGCCCTGAGAATCGTTGATGAGGTCTGGATGTTAACCGGAGGCGGGCCTGGCACGTCCACACGCTATGTGGGGATTCATTTATGGCGTATTGTCTTCCCCAAAACCGATTATGGCTATGGATCCGCCATGTCGGTCCTGTTGTTGTATTTCACCATCGTCTTGTGTTGGCTTTTAATTACGGCTATCACGCAATCCAGAAAGGGTGCTGGAACATGAGTTCGAGTATATCGAAAAAAACGTACAAAAGCATTCTCATATACGTCGTTTGGATCATACTCTCCTTGATCACCTTTTTTCCCATCTACTGGATGTTCCTCATCTCGGTAAGGACGCGTGTGGAGCTGTTCGACGCCCCCAAGCTCTACCAGACGACATTCTATGCCATGAATTACATCAGACCACTGTTCATAGACATCTACGGCAAATACTTATATAACTCACTGATCGTGGCTACTGGCAACACAGTACTCGTTCTCATTTGCTCAGTGCTGGCAACCTATGCTCTATCCCGATACAGAGTCAAAGGGGATCAAAACATCTTTTTTTGGACCATCACCAACCGTATGGCGCCCCCGGCTGCGTTTATGTTTCCCTTGTTTCTTTTATTCAGCAGGGTGATCGTTGTGGGTGAGTCCCGGATTTTCGACACGCATATTGGCCTCATCTTGGTCTATTGTCTCTTCAACCTGCCGTTTGCCATCTGGCTATTGAAAGGGATTGTTGATGGAATTCCCACTGTCATTGATGATGCAGCACGTGTCGATGGTGCGTCGACTCTCCAGATCATCTGGAAGTTAATCGTCCCACTTGCAGCGCCTGGAATTGCGATTACCGCTCTTTTGAGCTGGATATTCGCCTGGAATGAATATCTTTTTGCCGCCACGCTAACCAGTGTCAGAGCCAGGACGATTACGACTGGACTGACCGAGTTTGTGACGGTGGTTGGGACCAACTGGGGTGAGATGGCAGCCATCGCGATTGTCTGCATCTTACCTGCCTTGATATTTCTTTTCTTGGTACAAAAGTACATCGTTGCCGGACTTACTTTCGGTGCCGTTCGGGAATAGTGAAGCAAACGTACTATCCTAAATGGTAATCGAGAGGTGTCTGAGAGGATACGGAGGTAATATGGAGAACAAACAGAATGGAGGGCGACAGGGCTTCCTGCCCCTCGAGACCAACCTGTTTGATCGCATATTCATCGGAGCGATTATATCGATCGCCATCCACCTTCTGTGGATGCGTTTTCTGGAGACATGGATCCCTCTCATAGTGGCAAATGTCATCTGTCTAATCTTGATCTATATCATTGCGAAAAGGGGATAGAAGGAGAGCTTGAATAGTCCTTCGTCCACCTCTTATCCGTAAATTGACAACCAAGCCAAAAGACGAAAGATGCCAGCAAGAATCACGGTAGTGGGAAGCATAAATATCGACCTTGTCTTGAAGGTCTCTCATCTGCCAACTCCCGGAGAGACATTGACTGGGGATGACATCCAGCTGATTCCTGGGGGTAAAGGAGCCAATCACATCCTTTACAAATCCCCGATGATTCAAGAATTTCAAACAACCATATCTTGTGACACTTTTTCCTTGACATACAAGCCCGATTTCCCTATACTTTCCTGAAAGCAAGTTCTTATCATCAACGTAATTCCAGCTCTTGTCAACCGAGTTTTGGGAATGGTTTTGCTCGTCGCGGTGAAATCCGCTAGGTTGTCATGGACATGACTTTAATCGTTATTCTTAGACCCAAAATTAATTGTTGACATCATTTTATTTGGTAACAGTTTGGCAATCGATTGCGCAATCGATATGGCCCTGGGCGCGCTTAATTCTGCCCATGAAATGGGAATGAAAGTTCCCCGGCAACTCTCAATCATCGGATTCGACGATATTGCCTTGTCCTCGTTCATTGTTCCCCACCTAATAATCATCTCACAACCTAAACACGAAATGGGTCGACGGGTGGCCGAATTACTCGTGGAAAGAATACAAAAGAAAAATATATCGCAGCGCAATGAAATATTAAAAACCAAACTGATTATTCGCGATTCATGTATGCCGCCCGCTAACAGAACAAAATAACTGCCCGACGAACGATTGTGACCGGTAAAGCGTTTTTTAACTTAATGACACGAGAGGAGGCCGGTCATGCTTTAACTCAGTTTCAATCAATGCTCAATACAATTCTTTGGGGATAGTCGAAAAATTATTTTTCGGCACGGCGGAGAGTCAAATCTGCCGACTTAAATCAAAAATCGGATTTTTCGCGCATGAAAGAAAGGAGACGATGATGAAAGAAAGGATCCAAACGAAGAAATGTAGAGTGGTTTTGACTGTGTTGGTATTTGTTCTTATTGCAGTTTTTATGCATCCTGTTGCTGCAGAAGACAAACCGGTTGTCGGCCTGGTTATGAAATCGCTGGCAAACGAATTTTTTAAAACCATGGAAGAAGGTGCCAGAAAATTCGCCGCTGATCATGGAGGGTTCATACTTATTCCAGTGGGCATGAACTCTGAGACCGATATCGATACCCAGGTCAGCGCCATGGAAAACTTTGTTACACAGAAAGTTGACCTCATTGTCCTTGCACCTGCAGACTCGGTAGGTATGGTCGCGTCAGTAAAAAAAGCAATTGAAGCCGGGATCACGTGCGTTAATTTTGATGTGACTTTAGACAAACTAGCCCTGAAAAAAGCCGGTTTGCCTGAAGACTTTTTGTTTGTCGGTCCGGATAATGCCGCCGGAGCAGAGCTCGTGGGGGATTACCTGGGTAAAACTCTTGGGGAAGGCGCAAAAGTGATCATCATTGAAGGCAACCCGGGTGCGGATAACGCCAAACAGCGCAAAGAAGGTTTCATGCGGTCGGTAAAGAAATATAATCTCAAGCTTTTGGCGTCCCGAACAGCTCACTGGGAAACAGAAGAAGCCAATTCGCTCATGACCAATCTTCTAACAAAACACCCGGATGTCCAGGGGGTTATGTGCGCAAACGACTCCATGGCGCTCGGTGTGGAAAAAGCGATAGCGGCTGCCGGCAAAACAGGAAAAATTCAGATTGTCGGTTTTGACAACATCGGCGCTGTCCAGAAACTGGTCAAGGAAGGTAAAATCCTGGCGACCATCGATCAGTTCGGGCCGGAAATGGCAGCCAATGCAATTAAAGTTGGATTTCGAATATTAAACGGCGAGAAGCTGTCCGGATGGCAGAGAACGCCGATTAAGCTGATTACCAAGGCCGATTTGTAGTAACCTTGGAAAAGATAAAAGGCAGTAGATTTCTGTTCTACTGCCTTTTATCATATTGATGGTTGAACAATAAACAGCAAAATGCTTAAAGAAAAAGATAAAAGGCAGTAGATTTCTGTTCTACTGCCTTTTATCATATTGATAGTTGAACAATAAACAGCAAAATGCTTAAAGAAAATAATATTTTTGAGCTGCGGCATATTTCAAAGATTTTTCCCGGGGTCGTGGCCCTTGATAACGTTGACCTGAATATCAAAGAAGGAGAAATTCATGTCATCGTTGGTGAAAATGGCGCCGGAAAGTCCAGTCTCATAAAAATACTTTGCGGCATATATTTCCCCGATGACGGCGAAATCACTTACAAGGGAGCCCCTTATGCTCCGAGCAGTCCCCTGGACGCGATACAGGCCGGTATCCGGGTCGTTTATCAAGAATTTAATTTGCTTTCATATCTTTCCGTCGCTGAAAATATCTTTTTCGAAAAATTGCCCCAAAAAGCAGGGTTGGTTGATTACGGCACCCTTTACCGGGAAACAGAAAAACTGCTCGAAACTGTGGGGTTAAAGATATCCCCCAGGACGCCGGTGGAACTTTTGGGCGTTGCCCAGATGCAGTTAATTGAAATTGCCAAAGCGCTTTCCAGCCAAAGCAAAGTTCTTATTCTGGATGAACCAACGGCGACGCTGACCTCGAAAGAAATAAGGATCCTGTTTCAGATCATTCGCAACTTGAAAAATAACGGCGTTACGATTATTTACATATCCCATCGCCTCCAGGAAACCTTCGAAATCGGCGACCGGATTACGGTCCTAAGGAATGGTTCCAAAATGGGTACCAAACCCGCAAAAGAGATAACCATCCCTGAAATTGTAAAAATGATGGTCGGCAGATCAATGGAAAAAGAGTATCCGTTTAATGACGAATTTAAGCCCCAGGGTAAACTCATGGAAGTGCAAAACCTGAAATATAAAGGCAACCAGCACGCGGTGTCTTTCTTTGTGCGCAAAGGCGAAATGCTGGGTATCTCCGGGCTGGTTGGCTCGGGGCGGACGGAAACAATGCGTGCTATATTCGGGGCAGACCGCAAAGAAGGAGGACGCGTATTTATAAAAGGAGAAGAAATTAAAATTAAAAACCCGCGGGATGCCGTAAGGAACGGCATTTGCCTGTTAACGGAAGATCGCAAAAATCAGGGTCTGATTTTGGATATGCCCTGTTTTGTAAATATTACATTAACGGATTTAGCGCGGGTGTCCAAATCGGGACTCTTACAGCAAATGCTTGAAAAACAGGCGACAGATGGACTTGTAAAAGAACTGGGAATAAAAACCCCATCCATAAATCAATGGGTCCGTAATTTGTCGGGGGGCAATCAACAAAAGGTAGTGTTGGCCAAATGGCTTTTCCGCGACACCGACATCCTTATTTTTGACGAACCCACACGGGGTATTGATGTGGGCGCTAAATACGAAATTCATTTGTTGTTATGGCGTTTGGCCGCTTCAGGCAAGGGGATTATTATCGTCTCCTCGGATTTACCCGAATTGTTGGGTATTTGCCACCGAATCCTTGTCTTCTCCGATGGCAAAATAGCGGGAGAGGTAAAACGAAGTGAATTCGATCAGGAACGAATTTTATCGTTAGCCTATAAGGAATACATTCAAAACACCAATGAAAAATATCAGGGCCACGAATTATGAATGCTAAAAAAATCATGTATTCACTGGTAAGAGAGGCGGGCATCGGTGTCGCCCTTGTCTTTATCTGCATTATCTTCTCCTTGATCGCTCCTCACTTTGCTTCCTATGCAAATTTGACGAATATTTTTACACAAATTAGTATCAATACAGTCATATCCGTGGGAATGACTTTTGTTATTCTTCTAGGCGGAATTGACCTTTCAGTCGGGTCTGTTTTGGCGCTTGCAACCATTGTGGCGGGATTAACAATTACCAGCGAGTCATTATCGGTCGGGATAGCGATCTTTCTGGCTGTAGTATCCAGTATTGCTGTCGGTGCAGCCTGCGGGTTATTTAACGGATTTGTTTCCGAACGCTGGAAAATCCATTCGTTTATTGTAACTCTGGGTATGCTGAATATCGCCCGGGGTGCCGCTCTTCAAATCAGCGATTCCAGAACCATTTTTATGTTTCCCGATGCGTTTAACGCCTTCGGTCTGAAGACAGTGATCGGTGTCCCTACAATATTCCTTATCGCCCTAGCCCTGGTTGTAATCGGCAGCTTTGTCTTGAGGAGGACTGTTTTTGGTCGGATGATTTATGCCATCGGCAACAACGAAGAAGCCGTGCGACTGTCGGGACATAATACGATTTTATATAAAGTTGCGGCTTTCACTATTTGCGGCGCCATGGTAGGCATAGCCGCTATTATGTATATGCTTCGGTTGAATATCGCCAGTCCGATTTTAGGCGTGGGATTCGAGCTTAATGCCATCGCCGCTGTGGTTATTGGCGGTACCAGCATGATGGGCGGAAAGGGCTCCCTTATTGGTACTTTTCTGGGAGCTTCAATAATGGGTGTTCTTAACAATGGATTGCTTCTGGCGGGAATGAGTGACTTTGCAAGACAGATTGTAACAGGTTTTATTATAGTCGCCGCCGTTGTCATTGATACATATCGAGCCAAGCTCCTGGAAAAATTTCTATAGTATTTTACGTACTTCCGTGCCGTGCTCGTAACTTCTCAATAGTCCGGGTAATCCAGTGAATACTCGCAAAATATGATTTACCCGAACTTATAGAGGCCTTGCCCGTGCTCAAACATAAGAAAAGATATGACATGAGAGATCTGAATTTCGGGTCTTTGAATATTGACTACGTGTACGAAGTAGAAGATTTCGTCCGCCCGGGAGAAACGATTCAATGTAAGCGTTACAATACATTTTGTGGTGGTAAAGGTCTTAACCAGTCGATTGCGCTGGCCAATGCCGGAGCAACCCTATATCACGCAGGGAAAATTGGTCCTGACGGAATAATTCTTAAAGAACGTTTGGCCTCTGCCGGAGTAAAAACTTCATTTATAAAAGTTACAAACGAACCGACAGGCCATGCCATAATAGAAATTTGGAAATTTGGGGACGTTGGTACCTACGTTGCCTTTCTCTTTGAAATGGCCACCCCGAGGTAATTCGGGGACTGATAATAATTTTTTTCTGTGTTACGCTTTGGGGTATAATCCTTTGGTTTCTTATAGTTTAACGTTGTTACTTAAGTTGCGCTATTGAATTCTAGCCATACTGTCAAGTGTTTTGCAACTTACGTAACAACGTCCCCTATTTCAAATCCCCGATGATTCAAGAATTTCAAACAACCATATCCTGTGACACTTTTTCCTTGACATACAAGCCCGATTTCCCTATACTTCCCTAACCTAATGAGAAAGCAAGTTCTTATCATCTTATCATCTGTCATCTCCCTATAGTTCCCTAATGAGAAAGTAAGTTCTTATCATCTAGATATGTTTTAAAAACCGATTTATCATCTGTATGGAGGGGAAATTCATGAACATGAGCAAACTCCGCAATCTTTTCGTGCTTGTTTTTATGCTGCTGGTTTTGAACCAGCCCAATCTGCATGCACAGGAAAGCATCGATGTCTCGTCACCCGATGGTAAGATTACAGTCACATTTATGCTGGACGACGGCGTTGCTCTTTATCGGGTTAGCCGTTCAGGCAAGGACGTCCTCGAAGCTTCTAAACTCGGCTTTACCCTCAAACAAGGTCGGCCCCTGAACCAGAATTTGACTATCAACGGAAAGCAGAAAAGAAGCTTCGATGAGACGTGGGCCCAACCGTGGGGTGAAGTCAAAGAGATCCGAAACCATTATAACGAATTGCGTGTTGAGCTTGGAGAAAGCGGCGAGGCACCGCGGCGAATGGATGTGGTCTTCAGGGTCTACAACGACGGCCTTGGGTTTCGCTATGAGCTGCCTGAGCAAGATCGCCTCAAAGACTTTCAGATCATGGATGAGGAAACGGAATTTGCGATGACCGGGAACCATCAGGCCTGGTGGATTCCAGCTCTCCAACGTGACCGCTACGAATACCTGTATAAGAAATCTCCTCTCAGAGAACTACCTGCCGCCCACACGCCGTTAACCATTGAAACCATCGACGGTCTTTTCCTGAGCATCCACGAGGCAAATTTGACAGACTATGCCAGCATGACTCTGATTAGCTCGGATGATAACACCCTGCAATGCAATCTCGTCCCCTGGTCAGATGGAGTAAAAGTGAAAGCCTCCACCCCGCACCAGACCCCATGGCGGACCATTCAGATCGCGGAACGACCAGGCGATCTGATCACATCCTACCTCGTCCTGAATCTGAACGAGCCAAATAAACTGGGAGACGTTTCCTGGGTCAAGCCCGGAAAGTATGTTGGGATTTGGTGGGGCATGCATATTGGTATCTACACCTGGGGATCCGGTGAAAAGCATGGCGCCACCACGGCTAATACAAAGCGTTACATTGACTTCGCGGCTAAAAACGGTTTTTCCGGGGTCCTGGTCGAAGGCTGGAATGTAGGTTGGGATGGCGACTGGACGCAAAATGCGGAGTTGTTTAACTTCACAAAACCTTATGATGATTTTGACATTGAGGAACTCGGCAAGTATGCGGTATCCAAAGGGGTCAAGATCATCGGGCATCACGAGACCTCGGCCGGCATCGACAATTATGAACGTCAGTACGAAGCGGCATTTGACTTCTACAAAAGACATGGTATTGAGAGGATCAAGACGGGTTATGTAGGCTGGGGCCAGGGCATCGAACGTAGAGATGAAAAGGGCACGGTACAGAAGGAATGGCATCACGGTCAGTACATGGTGCGGCATTACCGCAGGGTGGTGAAAAAGGCGGCTGAGCATAAGATTATGCTCGATGTTCACGAACCGATTAAGGACACCGGCATCAGGCGGACCTATCCCAATATGATGACTCGGGAAGGCGCCAGGGGCCAGGAGTACAACGCATGGAGCGGGGATGGAGGCAACCCACCGGAACACACCACCATTTTACCGTTTACGCGTATGCTCAGTGGGCCCTTTGATTTCACGCCAGGGATTTTTGATTTGCTCTTCGAGGAGGTACGGCCCAACAACCGCGTCAATACAACGTTGGCCAAACAGCTCGCCCTATATGTGGTGATCTACAGTCCTCTGCAGATGGCCGCCGACCTGCCGGAAAATTATGAAAACCAGCCGGCTTTTCAGTTCATCGTGGATGTGCCAGTTGACTGGCAGGATACCAGGGTTTTGCACGGCCAGATTGGCGACTACGTTACTTTTGCCCGCAAGGACAGAAATAGCGAAGACTGGTATATCGGCAGTATCACCGATGAGGAGGGCCGTACGCTCGAGACAAAGTTGTCCTTTCTCGACGCCGGCCGGAAATATGTGGCGGAGATTTACGCAGATGCCACCGAAGCGAATTGGAAAACAAACCCGCTGGCCATTGACATTTCCAAAGCTGTTGTAGACCAGACAACCATGTTGAAGTTGAGACTGGCGCCCGGAGGCGGGCAAGCCATGCGCATCCGACCGGCTACCGCAGAGGAAGCAAGCCGCATTCCGCCTTATTGATTTTTCCGAGAGACATGATTAAGAAAATGGCAGAATGTCGTGGCGTTCCCGCTAGGGTCGGGCAAATCTAGAAGGATTACGTATACGGTTCGCAATAAGGGGCAGTGACACCTCGTCCAATCATATGTGCGGAGCGGCAAGCCTTTGCACCGACGTGCGACTCGTGGTGCCGCAGAATGCAAGATCGGACATCCGAGACAGTCCGCGTCTTGTTGAGGAAAATGGAACACTGAGAGTCGCCGACTCGCTAGACCGAGAGGGCTACTTCCGATCTTGGTGTAAAGAGATCAAGAGTCTTGTGAACGTGCCCGTCATGGTGGTAGGTGGCTTGAGGACCTTTGAACTCATGGAGCAGGTCGTTCAAAATGGTGAAGCGAATTTTATTTCCCTCAGCCGTCCCCTTATAAGGGAACCCAGTATTGTCAATGATTGGAAAAGCAGTAATTACCACAGAGCAACCTGTATATCATGTAATAAGTGCTTTTAAGCGCTCATAAGGCGAGAGGTACTGCATTGCGTTCAGCAAAAAGTCGAGCAGAATAGTTGATCAAACAGATTGTCAGTTTGCATTGTAATAAAATTAAGCTAGCTGAATGGTAAAAAATACATTGGCTACCAAGATCTAAGGATTTTTTCTCCTTCTTTATTATGTGACTATGGCGCCAAAAAAAATCCCTTGAAACAGATTTAAACCCATTGCCATTTTAAACAAGAATAGTAATGCCACATAGGAGACACAACCTCCTAAGGTAGATTTAAACCAAGATATATTTGCACGCCACTTGAGCCAGATGAAAATAGACACAGGTCCACCCATTAAAAAGCCAAAGCAGAGGATTAACAAAAACGATCCCAGAATGAATACAAATGTGTAAGCTAGCTTTTTCATGTTATGTTTCGGCATCTTTTCTAAGTTAGGCTGCTTTGATTTTTCCAGGGTGCCAAAATATCCCCCAATGAAGCGCCTACCTATGGGTGGATAGAATTCTGCTATGAGCAATAGAAGTGACAATGCGATACAAACCAAGGCTACGCCTAAAGGTACTGATCTGCTCTGCACATCATAATCCAAAGCTATAAAAAAAAGAACTGAACAGAATAGCAGTGCCGCTAAAGTGAAGATAATTTCTGGTCGTTGCAAAAGCTTCATCCTCTTCTCCTAATTTGTTTGTGGTGGCCTCTCTATGCGACTGTCCAAGAACGGGAGCACAAGCAAAAACATAGCCAATATAAAAAGGACAAGAGAAATTGGTCGCGTAAAGAAAATGGCATACGAACCATCTGATATCATTAATGATTGGAGGAATGCATTCTCTGCTATACCGCCTATTACAAATCCAATGACCATTGGTATAATCGGGAACCCTCCTCTCCTCATCATATAACCTAGCAGGCCAAAAATCATAACAGTGAATGCATCTAACATGCTATTTCTCAAGGCGAAAGAGCCTATGAAGCAAAGGAGTATGACAATAGGGATTAGATAAGAAAGGTTGACCCTGGTCACTTTGGCCAAGTGGTTCGCCAGAAGGATAGCCATGGTACTAGCGAATACGTTTGCTAATATAACGCCGATAATTATCACCCATACTAAATTCAGATGCTCTAACATTATAGTAGGACCTGGGTTTATTCCTACAAGAACTAATCCTCCTAGGAGCACCGCCATTTCAGCACTCCCTGGTAAACCGAAGGCCAGCGTTGGAATTAATGATCCGCCATCTTTAGCATCATTCGCAGCTTCTGATGCCACAATTCCCTCGGGATGTCCGGTTCCAAACTTCTCTGGTGTTTTTGAGAACTGTTGGCCAAAAAGGTATGAAACAAAATTAGCTACCGAGCCCCCGACACCAGGGATGATACCTATCCCTGTTCCAATCAGTGAGCTTGTCAATAAGCATCTTCTATACTTTACTACATCCTTTAAACCTTGCACTCGACCTCCTTTTATGACTATCGGCTCTCGACTCACTGTTTCTTTGCCAGTACTTATTATCCACAGCATCTCCCCTAAGGCAAATAGTCCAATAAAGAAAGGGATGAGAGGAACACCGTCCCACAAAAAATCAGTACCGAAATTAAACCTAACAAGTGCGGTCACATGAGAGTATCCCACGGAGGCCATCAGTAATCCCAGACACCCACTAATTAGTCCTTTTATTGTATTGCCTTTAATAGCAACAGTAGCAGTGACCAAACCAACGGCACATAGCATAAACAACTCTGGGGGGGTAAAGGACATTATCACAGTTCGAACCACAGGAATGAGAATAACCAATATGAATATTCCAAACAGTGCTCCTGCTAGGCTGGCAAATGCGGCAATGGATATGGCTCTACCTGCCTCGCCCTTTTGAGCCATAGGATACCCATCAAGACAGGTGGCTGCATTAACCGCAGTTCCCGGAGTATTGAGAATTATCGCTGTAATAGCGCCCGGGCAAGCCACCGCCCCTATGATTCCTGATAGTAAATACATTGCCGCATCTGGATCCATGCCATAAACTAATGGTAAGGATAGGGCCAGAGCAGCAGTACCTCCCAGTCCGGGCAACATGCCAAACATAAATCCTATAGATGAACCTAAAAGTAACATTCCCAAGGAATCTAGCTGCCCAAGGGCTGTAAGCACTGACAAGAAAGCATCCAAAATAGTGTTACCTTCCCGTTAAAAACAGTTGGTCCATCAAATTGTGATTGGCGTAAATAAATCAGAGAACAAAAAAATGCCTGTCAAATCCTAAATAGACAAGGAAAGTTGGGGCAAAGAGAAACCCCAACTTCCCAAGCATTATGTACATTTTAGCCATAGAGAGTCACTATTACTTAGGACGAAGGTGCTCCTTAAGAACATCTTCATACTTTAAGAACAAATCTATACTCTTCATGACTTCTTTTGCGGTGTTTTCAAAATTGACCGAGGTGACCACTTGTCCACTCTTTTTCGCCCACGCCAAAAAGTCCGCATCCTTTAATGTCTTCGCAAAGGCGGTGTCTAAAGTCTTAATACGTTCTTTGGGGGTGCCGGGCGGAACAAACACACAGCGAATCCAACTTGGAACCGGCGATAACCCAAGCTCTCCAGCAGATGGAACGTCAGGATACAAGTCTACTCGTGAATCGCTCATTGCAAGAATAGGCTTAAAGTCACCACTTTTCACATACTTTAGTGCAAAACCTGAACCTGGCACAGTAACAAAATCTCCGTCGCCACGGAGCATTCCTACAGTGGCATCGCGTGCACCCTTATATCCTGATATGGTTCGATATTTAATGCCAGCTTTGTGAAGCACAATAGTACTGATTACATCAATGGTATCCCCAAGCCCAGTACTACACTCCTTAACGGATCGTTTCTCCGCTAGAGCTTTCAAATCATCAAAAGAGTTGATTTCAGAATCTCCTTTAACGAACATAACTATGGGATCTCTGGCAAATGTGTGGACCCATTCTAATTTAGTCACGTCATACTCCACCTTTGATACCATCCCAGTCACTATGGCACCTGGAATACTTATGAACCCGACTGTATATCCATCAGGTCTACTCTTATAGGCATATGTATTACCTACTCTTCCTCCTCCTCCGGGCCTATTGGCAACAATTATATTGACCTTCCTAGGGAGATATTTTTTTAGGTAAGGCGACATGGCTCGAGCATATGAATCCCATCCTCCTCCTGGTTGATACTGGACAACTAGCTGAATGTTTTTGGCGGGATACACTTCCTTTCCCTTGCAAACTTCACCTACACCCCATGTCAGAATAGTTAATAGCGTTAAAATTAAAGTTAAACATACCGTTCTTTTTCGCATCATTTTACCCTCCTTCTAGAAGCTATTTTTCTACCAATTTCAAACATTATGTGCCTCCTGTATTGTCCTTATCACCTCCTTTCGACTGAATGGCGTACCCACTAAACTTTACGCCTTCTTGCCGCCAAGACCTCACCAACTTTGTAGTATTCCCCTTTAAGGGCAAGTGAAGCATGTTCTTCATATTCTCTAGGCCAAAAACCTAATTCGTGACTATACCAAGGGTCACTAAGCATAAGTTCGGGTAGATTTAGTTCTTTCCACAGGCGGATAGCATTTTCCATAAATTCTTTCCTTGGAAGGGATAAAGGTGGGTAAGGCCATTTCATGGTAGCATCAATTAGAAGTCGGTAGCCTTGTGGCATCTTTTCAAAACGTGCATCCTTTTTCTCCATTTCGCCCGGTGGAGCCAGCGAAAAATCCATATTACTGCCTGGTTGAGGAAAAATGTGGCAATCTCGGTTTGGGTTCATCCTGAATGAAATTGCCCAATTCACTGCTCCGGCATCCCATGGATTTATATCGGAATCAACAGCAACACAAACTTTGCCGTTAGTCATCTGGCTCGCAGCTTTTTCCAATGCAGGCCAAATTTGGGAACGCACTGGCTTCTCCATTTGAATAACCACAAGCCCATTGCTAGATGTCTCCTCGTGGACAGCTACGGACTTAATACCAGATATATTTAAATCATGCTTCAATGTTCTGTAGATATTGGCTTCTCTACCTATCTGCCTTAGCTTACTGCTCTCGCTAGGTGGAAACTGACTGATAAAAGCCTGCCAAATAGCATCTTTTCGATGAGCGATGCAATTAATTGTGAAGAAAGGCATATATTCTCTTTGCCCCATGTAACCTAAGGATTCACCAAACGGGGCCTCTGGTTCGACTTCCGTTGTGCTTAATTCCCCCTCGATCACAATCTCAGCATTAGCTGGCACTTCAAGGGCAACAGTTCTACATTTGGTTAATTCTACTGGCTCACCAGCAAGTCCACCAGCAACATCGAATTCATCCACCTCGTAAGGCAGGTTAGTGACAGAAACATAGCCTATATTTGGACTTCCTCCGATTATTATAGCTGCTTGCAGGGGGATACCTAACTTGCGACATTTATTCCAGTGAATCGCTAGATGCTGATGTTCATGGTGCAACATTAAACCAGTGCGTTTGGGCGATTTCACGTGCGCTCTGTAAGTGCCTACGTTCCGAACGCCCGTCTCAGGATCTTTAGTCACCCAATATGGTGATGTAATAAATGGGCCTGCATCATAGCCAGGGGTAGAGATAGGAATCGGGAACTCGCCTAAGCCTCCATGCTCGAGTAGGTTGTCTCCCTCGTGTATTTCTTCATATATTGGCGCATCATCTACCATTACGGGCTTAATTGGATGGAGTTGAGCCTTCTCCCACGTGCTTGCGATTTCATCTGGTTTGCATTTCATACCAACGGCGTAAATATTTCTTGAACTGGCTAAACTACCTACTAAAACGGGCATTTTATAATACGTGCCCTTACTGTCCATAAGCTTCTCAAAAAGGAAGGCCTTTCGTTGCCTTTCTGGAAGTCCCCTAAATTGAAGCCTTACTAGAGGGTGAAGCTGCGTATCCTTGTTTGTTGGTCTTCTTACCCTTACAAGGAGATCCCGTTCTTCAAGTGCCTGCAGATGATCCCTCATATCTCTATAGTATGTCATCCTTTACTCCCTTACTTAATCTAACCTTCTTAATAGTTGCCAGCTTGATTTGGTAAAAATTTAATTTCTGGTCTTTTTTTCTGCTGACTGGTGACTAGTTTTTCGTCAGCAAAATATCTGTTGAGTTCTTAAAAAAGCTCATATTATAAAGCTCCCATTCCTCAGCTCAACTTAATGGCCCCATACCCGTGAAAAGGCTCCGTAATCTGGCGCCTTTTCTATCCAACATATCTTTGTCTTATCTTTGATTTTTCTACTTTTCCGGTGGGATTTCTCAGCACCATATCAAAGATTATGCGCCTGGGCCGCTCATATCTTGGCAAATTGTCCTCACAGAACCGGAATATTTCTTTCTCTATCGATTCAGGTACATCAGGTTCTAGCTCAACTATTGCTACAACAATCTCGCCTAATCTTTCGTCCGGAAGACCTATAACCGCGACATCATGGATTTTAGGGCAACTCTGGAGGACATTCTCTACTTCACCCGGATATATATTTTCGCCTCCACAAATAATTACATCCTTTTTCCTATCTACAAGCCATATAAAACCGTCGGCATCCATCTTACCCATATCACCGGTATATAGCCAACCATATTTAATAGTTTCGGCAGTCTTCTGTGGATTCTTATAATATTCCTTCATGACGCCGTTTCCTTTTACGATTATTTCACCAATCTCCCCTGGAACTACATCCTCACCTTTCTCATTAACAATACGGGCTTCCCAGTTAAAACCGGCCTTGCCAATAGATCCCAGCTTATGTTCATTTCCAATGCCGAGATGGATACATCCTGGTCCAGTAGCCTCTGTAAGTCCATAATTAACCTCATATTGCATGTCGGGGAACTTTTCTTTCCAGCGTTTTACCAAGCTGGGTGGAACAGGTTGCGCACCGAGGAGCACCAGATGCCAGCAAGTCAAATCGTATTCCTCTTTCTTTAGTTCACCACTATCCAAAGTTGTTAGGACATCATGAAGCCAAGGCACCAACAGCATGGCTACCGTGCCCCTCTCCTCGTGGATAGCCTCAAAAATAGCTTGGGGAGTTATTCTTTCCCTCTGTATTACTGCTGCTCCTCCCAGAATTAAACTGCTAAGCCAGTGTATCTTGTCCCCAGTATGATATAGGGGCTTAAGAATGACAAAAACATCGCCAGGTTTTCTCAGACCATGAACGACTTCAGTTATAGCCGCACATTCCATGTTGTTATGAGTAAGAAGTATTGGCTTCGGTACTCCCGTAGTACCAGAGGTAAAGTAGAGCCCACATGGATCCTCTTGTCTTAATTCTATCTGTACTGGTTCAGAGGAGGATTCAGTTATTACATCTTCGAAACTCTCCATACCATGAGGAACCTTTTGGCTGACGGCAATATAATTTCTAATTGGAAGGTACTGGTCGCCAACAGCTTCAACCTTCTCAATAAATTGTTCATCCAAAATCATTGCCTTGGGTTCAGTGATGTCAACACAGTATTTAAAATCCCGGCTAGTAAAACGATAATTAAGAGGTGCAGCCCATGCTCCAGTTCTAACAATGCCCAAATAGGCCTCAAGCCAATTTATTGAGTTCATCATCCAATGCATGACCCGATCGCCCTTCCTAATCCCCCTGGCTATAAGAGCATTGGCGATCCTGTTTACTCTTTCATCAAATTTCTTCCAACTGATTTGTCTTTTTAAATGTTTACTGGGTATCCGTTCAATAAGAGCAATATTATTAGGAAAAGTCCTTGCATTTCTTGTCAACATCTCGGATATGTTCATAAAAATGATTCCTTTTTGGTAGTCTCTGATAAAGGACAATACATGGGCCATTTCCAACTCACGTGCTCGCGTAACATCGATCCGACAACCAGCATAAAACGATGACTTTATCCAAGGGACACAAGGCGCTGCCTTGCAAAATCCACAACAGGTAACCCCCTTGCCCAGCGGGTGAAATATTTTTAGTAAGAGCCTAATTAAAAGATTTAAGATTGTGTGCTACTTTTTTTTCTTCTTCTTCTCCTTTGCCTTGTAAAAGGCAACAGGGGTATGGGCAAGGATGTTATAGTCACTAGCGGCCGCCGTGATGGTATAAACCCCTTCCTTTATCAACTTTTTCTTAATATAGCGGCCACAGCTCCAGGTGGTTACCCATGCACCTATCTTATTTGCCTTTGGCCGGGGTTTAAGCGCATAGCCAATATCAGCCACCACGCCATCTGTGGTGGTGAAAAGGAGACTGACCTCTTGCCCTGGCTGAAAACCTGTTCCCACGACAGTAACTTTTGCCTTGCTCCCCATCTTGACATTTGGATTAGCAACGACCACAGTAGGGCCAGGTTTAATTTGAGCAGTGAGGTCCTCTTCTGCCCCGCTTTTTCCCGGGCCCATGGTAGCAAATCCTACCAGGCCGAAAACCATAATTACTGCCATCAATCCGTAGACTACTTTTTTCATAGCACCTTCCTTTTATATTGATGGTTATGTCTTAACGGCCGTGCTTGGTTTGTCAATATAAGCTTTTTTGTTCCAGTTATTCGAAAAAGTGGGTCATGTCAACTAATTTGTGCAAATTATCTTCAGGGCACTATCCTTCCAGTTATTATTGAGCATCTCGGTGATGCCATGCATGATCCGATTAGCGCTCGCCTCATTGGTAAAGAAGTTGTTCATGGGTCGGGTGCGGAGACGCATCTCTCGGCAGGCCCGTTCCAATATGTTGGTGGTCCGGATGGACCTCCAGAGCTCTCTATCAAAATCGTAATACTGGACGCAACTAAAGAGTTCCTCTTCATGCATCGAACAGCCCTTTCCTCTTCAACCTCCTTATACTAGCGGCCTGTCCTGCCAAGGGATTTGGCATATTCAGTCTGTATTGATCGGATACTCTTGAGCTGTTCCTCGGTAAACCATCTGCTCAGGTCTACCTTATCAGAAGGATAGTGCGGTCGCTCAAACTTCCAGGCCACATTAAAGGGCTTAGTTGCGTCAAAGGCCATTCCTCCTTCCCAACCGCCAACACCGCGTTCTCTTACCTCACTTGGCTGGGCAGCGATTCCCCGGCTTCCGCGGGGCAGTTTTAAGATATCCCTATCCGGATTTACCCTGCTCTCCAATGCCCACATCACGTCCTCGGTGTTATAGATATCAACGTCCTCGTCAACGGCAATGGCCATTCGAATACCAGGTCCATCAGCCAAAGCCGACATGAGAATGTTCCGCTGAAACCCCTCGTCTTGAGCTCGTTCTTTGCGAACCTGAAAAATGACACCGCTGCCCCATTTGAAGTAATCTGGAATATAGACATCGACACAGATATTCGGGGCGATTCTTTCCGCCAACTCGAAGAAGGTGGCCTCTCTCAACAGGTCAAACCCGGCATACTCGAGCCCTGCGGCTAACGGTGTATAGAAGATAGGATTCTTGCGCCTCGTGACTGCGGTCACCTGTAACTTGCGAACCTTCCAACTCCTGCCCATATACCCAATCCATTCTGGAAAGAATCGAGTCTGGGCCTGCTTACCTAATTTCTCAGCCTCATCGCTCTCCCAAACGTTTTCAGAATGCGGTTCTAGATAGCCTTCCAGCACAATTTCGGCGTTTGCAATTGCATAGGCATCTACTGTTTTGGCCTTCACTAACTCGACAGGTGCACCTTGAAAAGCTCCAGCTATTCCAAGCTCATCACTTCCGTGGGGCACAATGGTCCGAACATTCCATGTCCCCGCCACTATCTGAACCGCTGGACTTGGGTTTATGTTAACCGTCAGGGGGATTCTTTCGTCTCGGTGAGTTTTGAACGCCATCATGCCGATGTGCGTTATTTGTGCTGTCGACATTGATGCCCAGTCTTTGTCCCTAAAGTGTATTCTATTAAAGGATAGGCTCGAGTCTCCCTTAACGTACATATCGGTCAATAGCTGAATGCCGCACCCCATGATACGGCCCGCATCGAGTTCAGTGTGCTTGATAATAGGTAGCATGGCCTTCACATCGATATCCTCGGTAATCACGACCTCCTGGCAGGGAGCTACGCTAACTATCTTGGGAGGCAGCGGTTTTCTGATTGCATCCACGAATTTGAATTTCAGCCTCTTGGGATCACCGACATCATAGAGGTCAGCCAAGGGCTCCCTTCTGCTGAAGAAATTTCCGATATTTATGATACCTGTGTAGCCCTTGATTTTCTCAAAAAGAAGAATGGGCCCCTTGTCTAGGGCCTTTTGGATACCTGCAATTTCACAAATTGGATCAACCTCTTCCTTTACGTGGAGGACATCGCCCTTGCTATCGAGATATTCTAAGGCTCCTCGCATACTCGTTACATCTTTCTTGCTCATGTCTTGATCTCCCTTCTTAACATCTTTAGATTTGATCTTTAGGCATTTGCTCGCTACAATTCTCAAGAGTCACCCAGGAAACCCATATCTACGAGGTTAACAGAAGCTTTATCTCCCGCCTCGGAAGAGAACGGCTGAAACTGGTCTGAACGGCACCTCGTGCCCATCTATACTAACAGTGCTGCCTATCTTGGCTTCCTGCGCAAACTCCTTCGCAATCCTATGAATCGTACCCGCGGGGACTGTGGACACCTGGGAAGCCATCTCAGGGGTGTATTTTTTGAGGTGTTCTTTAATGCGTTGAAATGCAGGCTGGCACTTTATTCCGTTTACCTGAAATCCTCCTTCTAGGGCATAATCGATATATCGAGCGGCCTCATAGTTGGGGATATCTTTGTCGTCATGGGGAACGGCTCTCCCTTCTGAAACATCCCACACTAAACATCGCCTTGTTTCTTCATCTCTCGCATATCTTCCATCAGGCCCAATTAGGTAAGGGGGATTGGTTTTGGCCTTCAGGAAAACTGTGTCCATTTTATCCATGTCATTCACGACAATATTACACATGGCAAGAACAACCGCGCCGTCAGTACCAGGAATAATAGACATCCATTCGGTTGCTTTTCCTCCTGCGAAGTGACACATAGGATCAAAAATAACAAATTTTGCACCTCTGCTGTTCGCCCGGTCTCTCTTGGTGAATTGCAAAGCCGCAGAGCATAACCTTCTTCTCGATACCGATCTCCCGGACCTTCTGGCTGATGCCATCCAAAAACAGAAACTCCACCGTATCGGAAATGGCCTTGTCCTTGAACCGCTCATCCTCTCGGTCCAAACAGGCCAGGGTGGAACTCACCGTCTGAGCACTTGCCTGGTGACCATAGAGCTCTTTGACAATCCCCTTGAGCTTACGAGTGCTGACACCATTGAGGAACAGTCGGCCAATGGCAGCATCCACATCGCGGCGGCGCCGCTCGTAGCGGTCAAAGACACTAAATTCCATGCCACCTTGCTCCATTCGAGGGACCCGAATCTCCTCGATGGGACCAAATTTGGTCAGAAGAGCTCTCAGGTAATGGTCATTCCGGTGAGCTCGGCGATTTTTGTTTCGTTCATAACGCCTGGCACCGATCTTGGCGGAAAGCTCATCTCTGAGAAGGTTTTCAATGAACATTTCGATGAACTGCTTTACACCTGAAGAGATGGTCGACCAAATAATCTCTTGCACGTTCTCCATGATCTCTAGTACAATGCCTTCTTGTGGAAGCCTTCGGGCTTTCATAGGGTGTTACCTCCTTGCTGTTGTTTGGGCTAAAGGGAAGGAATAACACCCTTTTTAAATTTCCACAATTTATTTTATATGACCTGTATAATAAGTTTATTTGTGTCAGGCCGTCAAGAAAAATAGGGGTATTGTGGAATCTGAAATCTTTTTGATTGTGAAAGTGAAAAAACTTTACTATAGTGTTGTACTAGCAAGATGGGAAAACTCGAAAGGTTGAGCCTAACTATTGAAGTCACCTTGTTTAGAAAATTACTAATTTACTTCAAGAGACACTTTCTAAACCGCCTTCAAAGGCTTAACAAAGTTTCTAACTGATCGGAATCAAAACAAGAAATGGCTCTTTGGCCCATCTCTTCTGCTATAGGTATCATCTTTTCTGTAGCCTCCCATCCCTTTTTTGTTATTATGATGTTCACGGATCTAGCGTCATGTTGATTCGTCTTGCGCTTTGTGTATCCTATGTCCTCGAGGGCATGAAGCATTGAAGTTATAGTATGCTTAGGCCGAAATATCCATTTGCTAATAGCAGTTGGCGTCATTGTGCCACCATGGACTATGAGAGCATTCATAACAGCGAACGTCGTTGGGCTCGAATTGTGTTTAGCAAGCTGAATTTCTAGGTATCTGTTCAATACATCGTGGGTACGCACTATTGACAGGAAAAGGCAGGAGGAAACAAGGAAAACAGCAACAAATACCTGGGCTGGGCCTTTTTGGAGGCTGCTGAGTTGGCGCGGCGCTATAATTCGCAGGCGAGAGCCTACTACAATCGCAAGATGCAAAAGACCAATTCCATGGTCGCCCACAGTGCCCTTTCGCACAAACTGGCCAGGGCAGCATACTTCATCATAAGGGATCAAGTTGTCTTCGAGCCGGAAAAACTGTTTCGATAAAGAAACTGGCTGGAACGGTGAACCTGAGGTGGGGTTGGAAGCCAACCACAAAGTCTGATTGGTAATCCGTTCCACCCACAACAAGGAGTTGTCAGCATCTTTACTGTCCATGTCGTGAGCCACCAAGGGGTTGGCTCGAAACCATAAGATCTGTCAAAAACCATTTGGACACGACATGGAACCGACGATTTTCTGGTCCACTTCGAGCGGAAAGGGTCAGGGGGAAAACCAGTTTCCGCAACAAGGCCCAAATCCTGATGGGCGTCCGGCTCGGAGAGCCTACGCCTCGGAGAGTGACTGGTGCAGTGAGGACTGACACCGAAAACCTAAAGAAATCTCGGCAAAGGTAAGGATGCGGTTAACT
>SMTZ1_10001564_pt1 | contig 33250 bp, 25 predicted proteins | sample DeeMarSWOR136_30_FD_25667 | JGI IMG/M metagenome (IMG submission 25667) | reverse complement strand
TTCTGCTATCGATGTGGGTAGTTTTTACTTTCTGACGGTGTTCTTCCAATATATAGTCGGGTATTAACTTAAACGCTAGGTAAATTCCGGCGGGTACCAGAATCAAATCGTCGATATAACCCAGGACAGGGATAAAATCGGGGATTAAATCCACCGGACTCAAGGTATAGGCGACAACTATCCCTGCCAGGGCCTTGGCGTACCAGGGCGTACGGGGGTCTTTGAGGGCCAGATAGAGGACAAATACCTCATTCTCGAGCTGTTTTACCCTGTCTTGCAACTTCATCAGAAGGATACTCCAGCAGGTGATGGGGTTTATGGGGATATGACCTAGATGCCTTTAGCCCAGGCAACGGCATTGAGAAAAATCTGCAAACCGTCCCCGGTATCGCGGGGATTTTCACGGGTCCACCGCGGGTGCTGTGTCCAGCGCAGGAAGCGTTCGGGGTGGGGCATCAGGGCAAAGATGCGACCGGTGGGGTCGCAGATACCGGCGATATCGCGTAACGAACCGTTGGGATTATGGGGATAACCTGCCTGCAAATTACCGGTTGCGTCCGTATACTGCACGACTACATTGAGCCTGTCCAGGATATCGGGTGACGCTACCAGCTTGCCCTCGCCGTGATTGACCGGGATATAGAGACGGTGCATACCGCGGGTGAAGACGCAGGGGCTGTCCTCATTGATTTTAAGGTAAATCCAGCGGCATTCGAACTTGCCGGAGTCGTTGGCGGTAAGCGTCATCGGCTGAGAATCCCGCCCGTCAAAGCCGGGGAGAATACGTGCTTTCACCAGAACCTGGAAGCCGTTGCAGACACCCATGACGAGCCTGCCATCATCGACGAATTTCCTGATATCATCGCCAAGTCGCAGGCGGATTTCGTTAGCCATGATTTTCCCCGCGGAAATATCGTCGCCGTAGGTAAAACCGCCGGGGATAATCATTATCTGGTAGTCCGTGAGGTGCTTCTCTTTGCGGAACAGACCGGTGACCAGTGCCGAATCGACCTCGGCGCCCGCCATCTCGAAAGCCACCTGCGTCTCAAAATCGCAGTTGGTACCGGGAGCTCTTAGCATTAACACTTTAACTTTAGCCATATTATCTCTACCACCGCAATGGTTTCTGCCAGGCTTCTTTAAGGTCGGTTATAGAGGCATCCAGCAGCTTCTGGCCGTTACGTCCGTAAACCTCCAGTTTACCGTTATCCGTCACCTTTCCTATTCCGGCGTAAGGCGTGCCGGACAGCATTTTCTCGAATTGCTCTTTATCTTCCGGGGCTACCTCCGCCAGGAAGCGGGTATTCGACTCCGAGAAGAGAATATAGTCGTCACGGTCGATAGATTCACCCAGCGGGACTTCGGCCAAATCAATCCGCATACCGAGCCCCCCGGCGAAAGCCATCTCGGCGGCGGCAACGCCGATACCGCCCTCACTGAGGTCGTGGCAGGCCATTACTAAACCTTTGTTCATGGTATCTGCTATGGCATTCATCAGTTTCTTGCCCTCTTGCGGACGGACTTTAGGTACGCTATTGCCAGTGTAGCCGTGGATGGCAAGATAATGCGAGCCGCCCATCTCGTTGTAAGTATCGCCGATGATATATATCAGATTGCCCGCCTGCTTGCAGTCCATGGAGACAGCTTTGCCGGCATCATCGACGACAGCCATGGCGGAGATAAGGAGGGTGGGGGGAATGCAGATGCTCTCGGCGCCGGTCTCGTACTCATTGTTGAGGCTGTCCTTGCCGGAGATAAAGGGCGTGCCGTAGACAACCGCGATATCATAGCAGGCCTGCGCCGCTCTCACCAGGTCGCCGAGACGGTCGGGCTTATCGGGATTGCCCCAGCAGAAGTTATCCAGCAGGGCTATGTGTTCGAGGTTACCGCCGACGGCGATGACCTGCCGTAAAGCCTCGTCGATAGCCGAAGCCGCCATCCAGTAAGTATCAATATCGCCGTATCTGGGATTGATGCCGTTGGAAATGATTAATCCCTTATTCGAATCGGGGAGGGGCTGGAGCACGGCGGCGTCACCGGGGCCGTCGTTAGCCTCACCGACGAGCGGTTTCAGGACACTGCCGCCCTGCACTTCATGGTCGTACTGGCGGATGACCCACTCCTTGCTGCAAACGTTCCAGGCAGTCAGAATAGCCTTCAAATCATCCTCGAGGTCGGCTGGCTGGGGGAAATCTGGTTCAGGATGTCGGGGTAATTCCCACTCCGCCTTCCGTTCCAGCTGCGGCAAGCCGTTGTGGACAAAATCCATATCGAGGTCGGCGACCTGATTGCCCTGATAATAGAGTTGCAGTCGCTTATCGTCGGTGAACTCACCGATAACGGTGGCCTCGACATCTTCATCGCTGAAAAGTTTCATTATTTGGTTGAGTTTATCGGGGTGTACCGCCAGTAACATGCGCTCCTGCGATTCGGATACCCAGATTTCGGTATAGGAAAGCCCTGCGTATTTCAGGGGCACCTTTTCAAGGTCGACACGGACGCCGGTTGTTTCGCCGACCTCACCCACCGCCGAGGAAAGCCCGCCGCCGCCGCAGTCCTGAATGCGACTGTACAGACCGAGGTCGCGCGCTTTGAGGATAGCATCCAAGGCCTTTTTCTCCACGATGGGATTGCCTATCTGGACAGAGCTTGAGGAGATATCCTCGGACTCTTTGTTGAGCTCGCCGGAGGCGAAGGTGACGCCGTGAATGCCGTCGCGTCCCGTCTTGCCACCGACAACAACGACAAGGTCGCCGGTGCTCTGCCGTCCCTGTTGGCTCATGTGCCTAGGCATGAGACCAACGGTACCGCAGAAGACCAGTGGGTTGCCCAGATAGCGCTCGTCGAAGAGCACGGCACCGTTGAGTGTGGCGATGCCCATGCGGTTACCGTAGTCGGCAACACCGGCGCGGACTCCCTTGAAAATACGCCGCGGGTGCAGCACGCCCTTCGGCAATTCGGCGTGGGGAAAATCCGGGGGACCGAAGCAGAAAACATCCGTATTGGCAATCGGCTTTGAGCCCATGCCCGTGCCGAGGGGGTCGCGGATAACGCCGCCGATACCGGTAGCGGCACCACCATAAGGCTCGACCGCCGAGGGGTGGTTATGCGTCTCCACCTTGAAACAGACGGCATAACGCCCGTCGAAATCAATAACGCCGGCGTTGTCTTTAAAGACCGAGAGGCACCATGGCTTATCGAGTTCCTCGGTAACACGCATGATGGTGCTCTTCATGAGGTTATCGACGACTTCCTTACCCAGCGTAATGCGGGCCTTGAAGGTCTTGTGGATGCAGTGCTCCGACCAGGTCTGGGCGATAGTCTCCAGCTCAACGTCGGTGGGGGCTCTGCCCAGCCTGCGGAAATAGTCCTGGATTATCTTCATCTCGGCGAGATTCAACCAGAAACGGTTGTTGCTGAGGTCCATCAGAGCGGCGTCGTCCATATTCTCGATGTCAATCTTCTCCAGCGAGAAGTTATACGTTGCCGAACGCAAGGTAACCCTTTCTTCCTCGGAGACGACGTGTTGGACGACGCTGTTGACGAGGAGTTTATCACAGATGGACTGTAAAACCTCCCCGGAGATATCGCCCCAGAGGAGGTATTTCTGAGCCGTGCGGACGGCGGTGACGCTGTCAATACCCAGGTCGGTAATGCCCTTTTTAACGCTTTCCTCGACGGGGTCCATGACCCCGGGATTGTAGGCAACCTCGACAAGACGGGCGCCGGCAGGAGCAGGTGCCTCCCGGTGGGTATACTCCTCAACGATGGGGTCAGCGAGAAGCTCACGGCAGATGGTCTCCAGTTTACTATCAGAAATATCACCGTCCAGCAGGTAGACGTTAACCAACCTGACACGACTGACAGCGGTGATACCCAGGTCGAGGATATCTTTCTCCAGCCCGTCCGCGCGGGGGTCGTTATACTCTTCTTTTACCGAGACCTCAATGCGACGCAAAGGATTATCCTTTTATTCTAGATATTAGGTTAAAATTCTCGCTCCGGCAACGGTCTTCCCCGTGCCGTAAACAGCAAATCACGGGTTAGTTCGGCATGCCCCACGTGCTCAGCAGCGTGCCTGGCTATGGCAATCATTAAATCGCGCCCGGTTATCCTACCCCGGCGGGGATGCTCATACTCTTTGTCCAAGTCCTTTGATGATAATTTCGCAAGTTGCGAAGATATACGCTCCTGGATATCAAGCCATCTTTTCTGAACCGGCTCGACCGAGCTTCCCCGGGCTTTGAACTCCTCTTCCCGATGCCGAATAATATCCTGAGAACACAACACTCCCAGAATGTTAGCTTCCACATTAGCAATGATATGAACAGCCAGAACATATAGACTATTGGCACTATCCAACGGGCGCCAGTTGAGGTCATCTTCTTCCAGTCCTTCCAGGCACGAGAAGATACGGTCGACCGACCTCCTGATATAGCCCCAAAACGATTCTATCTCTTTATCAGGTGACATTTTTCATCCTGCCTCTTCCACCCGTTTTTCAATCCGGTTAATCAAAAAGGTAAGCCAGCGACTCGGCTGCTGTTTTTGGGCAAAGTCGAAATCGGCGTAGGCATTATCGGTCATCTCGGCGGTATACCTGCCGTCGACGGCCTTACGCTTAACGAAGTCGAACATGCTCCAGAAAGAACGACTATCGACGACATAAGGGAACAGCGAGAGGACGTCCAGCACCCGCAGGATACCGTACTTCACGGCAGGGTACTGCAGACTGCTGAAACGCCGGCCGATGCCGAAACCGTGAAGATGCGTCCGGTTCTCCCAGTGGTCGAGAAGGAGTTCAATGACACCGTTGAGTTTGGGATTTTGGCGGTATTTCTCATACTGGCCCAGCAGCATGAGCAGGTTAAGATTGTCCATGGGACAGGAATCGACATCAGGTTCGAAGCCGTAATAGTAGCAGTACCAGCCACCGTCGCGCGACTGTGAATTCATCGCTAGACGGATATATTTATCTATCCGGGGGTCATCGCGGTAGCCCATGCGCGCCAGGGAGGAAATGAGGATGGCCGACATGCAGAAATAGTTGTCCCTCACGTTGGGCGGGATAACGAAGGAGCTGTCCGGCTGCTGAAAGCGGAATATATCTTCGGCCAGGCTGCTCAATCTAATATCCTCGAAGGTAAGCCCGACATCAGCCAGGATAAAGAGGTCCCAGTAGGCTTTGCCGGTCTCGGTGTAATGCACCTTCCCGCTTTTCAACGCGGGAATACCGACGTTACTGTCCTGAAGCCTGAGGATTAATCCCTTAATAGCGCTATCCTTCAATACCGGACGAACATCCGGTTTAATATCGAATAGCTGTAGTTCCACGGCGTATTTCAGCCAGGCAGGACCTTCCAGTAACCAGTCGAGGACTTTTTTCTCCAAAACTACAGCCTGTAAACTCACATTATTAACGCACTATCAACGGATGGGGGAGAGTCCTTTTTCCGCTCTATTTTAACGCTTTTCGGAGGCAGCCGTAAAGCCTGGTTTACGCTCAAACCGGGAGAAGTAGGGGTAAATTTAATAAAAGTTCACATTAGCTGTGAAAAAATGTGATATAGTATATAATTATCAGTATAGAACGTGTTATCCCGGGTATGCCTTCATAACGCAAGGAGGGTATAGATGTTAAGGTTAGAGATACAGACCAAGCTCAGCCCAGAGAAAGCCGTAGAGAAGGCCGTAGCTTTCTTCGGTCCTGACGGCTATGGCCTGGAGGTTAAGGAAAACTATAAAAATCACGCTTATTTCGAAGGCGGCGGGGGCGGCGTCACCATCAGCACCAGCGTTAAAGGTAAAAAAACGGCCGTAGATATCGTGTCCAACGAATGGGACTTTCAGGTACGGGAATTCGCTGAAAAAATCACGTGATTTTTCATAGATCACAGGTTAACCAACCGGTATGCTACAAGGCAAAGCAATCCTGTATATCATTATGCTAACCAAACGCGCCGGAGGCCTATATTGACCGAATTCGGATATGCCGGAAATATACTGAAAATCAACCTTTCAGATGGAAATATCAGCAAAGTACCTACCGCCGGGTACGCGGATAGATTCATCGGCGGACATGGCGTCGCCGCCAAACTCTATTGGGACATGGTACCTCCCGAGGCGAAAGCCTACGACCCGGAGAACTGTCTGGTATACGCCAGTGGGCCGGTAGCCGGATTTCCGCGCTTCGCCGGTTTCAGATGGAAAATATGCGGAAAATCAGTTCTCGGGGACCGGGAATCTTTCAACTACTGCAACCTGGGAGACAGGTGGGGGGCTTTCCTGAAATTCGCGGGCTACGATGCCCTGGCAGTACAGGGGAAAGCGGACAGGCCCGCTATTATTTTCATCAATAACGGGACAGTAGAAATCAAGGATGCGTCCAGCCTGCGGGGAAAACTCACCTTCGATATCGTCGACGCCCTGAAAGAAGACCACGGCGCAGACGCCAGCGTTCTCACCATCGGTCCAGCCGGTGATAAACTCCTGACATACGCTACCGTGTACGCCGACGAGGGTGCTTCGGGCTCGGGAGGCTTAGCAGCGGTAATGGGCTCAAAAAACCTGAAGGCAATCATCGTCGCTCCAGGTAAGAACCGGCCGAAAGCCGCCAATGCGGAAAAGTTACGAAAGCTCGCCGATGAATTCAGGGACCTGAGGCCCCCGGGAGAAATGCCCTCGATGTGGGAGATACCGGGACTGACCCATGATAAAGCCTGCTACGGCTGCGGTATCGGGTGCGGACGGCATGTTTACTCACTCAACGGCGACAGGCGTTACAAGTCTTTATGCGAGGCTTCGATATTTTATACCTGGGCGGTGGAGAAATACTCCGGGAAGGCAGACGGAGCTCAGCTGCTGGCGACACGACTCTGCGACGGCTACGGCATCGATACCGCCGTGATGCACGGGATGATCGAATGGCTCAACGCGTGTCACGAGGCCGGACTGATAACAGAAAAGCAAACGGGACTGCCCCTGAAACAGATAGGCAGTCCGGAATTCATCGAGAAACTGACGGGTATGATTGCCCGTCAGGAAGGATTCGGCGAGATTCTGGCCCGGGGCACGATAGATGCCGCCAGAGAAATCGGGAAGGATGCTGAAAACCTGCTGCACCTCTATATCGCTACCAGGGGTAGCGAGACCAAGGATTATGACCCCCGGCTGATGATAACCACCTCCCTCTTCTACGCCACCGAACCGCGAAGGCCGATACAGCAATTGCACGCAGTCTGTTCACTGGTGATGGCCTGGCTGGAAATGGGTAATCCTAGCAGGCCCGGTGAATTTTTTACGATTGAAAAGTTCCGCGATGTCGCCGAGAAGTTCTGGGGCAGCAGGATTGCCGCCGATTTCTCCACATTGGAAGGCAAGCCACTGGCCGCCAAAATAATCCAGGACCGCGCCTTCGCCAAGGAAAGCCTGGTACTCTGCGACCTCAGGTGGCCGGTAATGGTAGTGCCGGGAGGAGTCGGAGATGCCACGCTGGAAAGCCGGATATACTCGGCGATTACGGGGAAAGAGACGGACGAGCAGGAACTCAACAGTATTGGTGAGAGAATCTTCAACCTGCAGAGGGCGATACTGCTACGGCAGGGGTGGCATGGGCGAAAGGACGACCAGCTTCTGGAATATTACCATACCGCACCGCTGGAAAAGGGTGAGATTTTCTGGAACGACGACGGCCTGGTGCCGGGCAAAGACGGCGAGATAATGTCAAAAGTCTGCACGGTTGTCGATAGAGACGACTTCGAGAAGCTCAAGGACGAATACTACGAACTGCGGGGCTGGGACATCGCCAGCGGACTGCCCACTGAAGCCAGATTGGCAGAACTGGGGCTGCAGGACATCGCCAAAGACCTGAAGAAGCGGGGACTCGTCAGGTAAGAAAATCTCCATCCCGATTACGCTTTATAAGTTTGCCAGAGTCCACTCACCAGATGTATCATGAACAAAGGTAAAAGTATGGAAAAAGATTTGGTACCACCCGGTCTGACTTACCTCGCCGATAACATAATCTCCACGCAGAATATCCTGGGTACCAGCAAAGAACAGAGCGCCCGCTGGGCGCAGCACCTAGACCTGCCACGACAGGCGGAGACGGTATTTTTCGCCGGGTGCGGTTACCAATATTCCGGGCAGCTCGAAAAACTGATGTCGCTGATAAGGCAAATGGACAAGAGTGTTATCGGCGCCGAACTGCCGATGCGTTTCGCGCGTTTCCAGAAAAAGCTGGGAATCAATCTCCCCGGCATATACGGTAAAGTCCTTTCCGGGAAGAGCGCTGATAAGGTTCCGCCGCTGGAGGCGGCGATAAAAGTTCTGCGAAAACTCGGCATCGAGCCGGGCTACCTCGGCGGGGAAGAACCCTGCTGCGGTGCGCCACTCTACCAGGCTGGACTGCACCAGAAATTTAGAGATAACGCTGAGAAAGCGTACAGGAAACTGAGGTCGGCGGGGGTAAGGCAGGTAATCAGCATCGTCCCTTACTGCACCAATGCTTTACAGCGGCTGTTCCCGCAATATATTGAAGGATTCGACCTGGAAGTAAAGCATTTCCTGGAAATCGTGGCTGAGAGCCTCTCATCGCACGACCTGCGTTTACCCCGGCAGGTGAAGGTTACCTACCACGACCCGTGCCAGATGGTGAGGCACCTGAGCCTGGTGGACGAGCCTCGCCAGATACTGCGGGCGATAAAGGGCATCGAACTGGTGGAACCGGAATGGACCAAGGGAAAATGGTCGACGTGCTGCGGGGGCGGGGGAGGTTTCGAGGCGGTATTCCCCGAGCTGAGCCAGGTACTGGCGGTGCACCGTGCCGGTGAGCTGCTCGAGACCGGCGCCGAAATCATCGTGACACATTGTCCGGGCTGCGTGATGCAACTCAGGGAAGGACTGCGTGAGCTTAAAGCGGAAGGTGTGGAAGTGCTGGATATCGCCGAGGTAATCGACAGGGCTATGGAAAAATGAGCAAAAAGTCCGAATTCAAAGAATACAAGAAAGAGATAATGGACGCCGCCCACAACGAGCGGCTGAGGCTGGCGCTGTCGCGGGCAATCAAGAGCTACCGGGGCAACGTCAACAAAGCGTTAGAGAAATACCCCGGAACGGTTGAGATGGCGGAAGAAGTGCTCGAGATAAAAAAGAAAGCCATCCCCCGGATGGAAAAACTGGCGAAGCAGGCCGTCATGGAGATAGAAGAAAACAAGGGGAAGGGCTACATCGCCAGGACGGCCGACGAGGCACTGGACATCATCGGTGATATTACCGGCAGCGGCAAGCTCATCGTCAAGGGGAAATCGATGACGGGGGAAGAGGTGGGCCTGCGTGAGCACCTGGAAGAAATCGGCAACGAGGTCTACGAGACCGACCTGGGTGAGTTTATCTTGCAGAAACTCGGCTCGCGGCCGATGCACATACTGTCGCCGTCAATTCACGTACCCCGCGAGGATGTCGCTAAACTCTTTTCAAAGGTAATCGGCAAGGAGATCAAACCTGAAGCCGAAATCGCCGAGCTGGTGGCGACCGCCCGCGGGTTCCTCCGTGAGAAATTCTTCCAGGCGGACATCGGCATCAGCGGCGCCAACGTCGTCGCGGCGGAAACGGGCACGCTTTTCATCATCGAGAACGAGGGCAATATACGCTTGGCCACCGGCGCGCCCCCGGTACACATCGCCCTGGTGGGCATGGAGAAGCTGGTACCCAGCCTTATCGACGCCTACAAGGTCAGCGAGGTGACCTGGCGCTACGCCAACTACACGGTACCGTCGTACGTCAGCCTGGTCTCAGGTCCCAGCAAGACGGGGGACATCGAAAAGGTGACCACCTACGGTGCCCACGGACCCAAGGAGTTCCACGTTATCTTCCTCGACGGCGGGCGTACCGAGCTGGCGAAATATCCGGTGTTACGACAGGCACTCTACTGCCTGCGTTGCGGCGGCTGCCTCTACGAATGCCCGGTCTTCGCGGTAACGGCGGGTAACTTTGGCGACAAGTATTTTACTGGCATCGGCGCCGTCTGGGCAGCCANNTGGGCAGCCATCGTCAATAAAGACCCCGAGAAAGCCGCCTCGATTGCCTACACCTGCCTGACGTGCGGTCGGTGCAGGGAAAGGTGCCCGGTGAAAATCGATGTACCCGAGATGATAATCGAGTTACGAAAAACGCTGGCGGAGGGCGAATAAAAACATGCGGGAAATCGAAGCCAGCGCCGTTACCGAGGCCATTACTGACCTTTTCATACAGGCCAATTACGAATTAACCGATGACGTAATTAGCGCCCTGAAACTGGCAAGGCAACAGGAGGAATCGCCGGCGGGGCGGGAGGCTCTGGATAAAATCCTCGAGAATGCGTCCATCGCCGGCGAAGAGAGGGTGCCCCTGTGCCAGGACTGCGGAACAGCCCTGGTCTTTATCGAACTGGGGCAGGACGCCCATATCACCGGCGGCGACCTCTATAAAGCCGTCAACGAGGGAGTGAGGCGGGCTTACGTCGAAGGTTATTTGCGCAAGTCGATGGTGGAGAAGCCATTTTCCGAGCGCACCAACACCCAGGATAACACCCCGGCGGTCATTCACACCACGGTGGTGCCGGGCAACCGGCTCCGCATCATCGCCCTGCCCAAGGGAGCGGGCTCGGAAAATATGACCCGACTCGGCATGCTGACACCGGCGTCGGGCCGGCAGGGAGTTATCGACTTCGTGGTGAAGGCGGTCGAAGAAGCGGGAGCAAATCCCTGTCCGCCTGGGATAATCGGGGTGGGGATAGGGGGCACGGCGGAAAGAACCCTGCTGCTGGCCAAGCAGGCCCTGTTGCGTAAGGTGGGTGAACCCAGTCTGGACAGCGAGACCTCCAACCTGGAGAAAGACATCCTGGATAAAGTAAACAGGCTGGGCATCGGCCCGATGGGCTACGGGGGCAGGATTACCGCTCTGGCCGTCCACATCGAGACATCTCCGGCGCATATCGGTAGCATGCCGGTGGCGGTAAGCCTGCAATGCCACAGCGCGCGACACAGAGAGATAACACTATGACGAAAGAGATAACCCTGCCTTTAACCAAAGAAGTAATTAAAGATTTAAGAGCCGGTGACAGCCTGTCGCTTTCAGGTGTGTTATACGTGGTCCGCGACGCCGCCCATAAGAGAATCGTGGCGGCACTGGATAAAGGAGAGCCACTGCCTTTCGAGCTAAAGGGTGAGACGATATATTACATGGGGCCTTCCCCAGCACCGCCCGGGAAGATAATCGGCGCGGCCGGCCCCACCACGAGCGGACGCATGGACCCATTCACTCCCCGCCTGCTGGCCGAGGGACTCAAAGGGATGATTGGCAAGGGGTCGCGCTCCGAAGAGGTCATGGAGGCTATAAAGAAATACGGCGCGGTCTACCTGGGGGCCATCGGGGGCGGGGGTGCTCTGCTTTCCAGAAAGATAACGAAAGCGGAGGTAATCGCCTACGAGGAACTGGGGCCCGAAGCCGTCCTGCGGATAGAGGTCAAAGACTTTCCCGTCACCGTCATCAACGACAGCTACGGCGGCGATTTGTACGTAGAGGGAAAGAAGAAGTATCATCTTTCATAATCAGATTATGAAAATAAATGATAATGCAAAGGGAATTATCGTAGGAGTCTCAACTTGCGTGTTGCTGGAATTCGTTGCCTTTTTTGCGCTAGGGCATTTGTTTATTAATCGCACCATTATTTCCCTAGATGGGATCGAGGGTGATATACCCTTCTTCACTTCTCTTGGTATTATTTTCATAATTACTGTTTTACTTGGAGTCTCAATAGCTCGCAGGATTTATTTATTGAGGAAAGTAACCATTATTTCAACAATAGCTATAGCAATCATTGTTGTTAGCTTGTTTATCTATGTAATCTGGTGGATTTTTAGTCATCCTACACCGGAGAACATTTATATATAATCTGTTACGGCAAATGATGTTCTTATTATAGCTAAAATAGGTTCGATTGATATTACATTGCCCTTGAGACTGGAAAGAGGCGATGCCGGTCTGTGCGGGGTGGTGATAAGACAATTTAAATGAAAAGGGAATTCTGGGACAGGCTAGACGAACTGATTGCTTCATCGGAAATCGTCATCGATCGGCCGAAAGGAACGGCGCATCAGAGATTTCCTGATTTGATATTCCCGCTGGATTACGGGTATCTGAAAGACACCGTAGGCGGCGATGGCAACGAAATAGACGTCTGGCTGGGTACGGCAGGACACCGCACGCTGACCGCCATAGCCTGTACAGTAGATTCGCTGAAGAAAGACGCGGAAATCAAGCTAATCATCGGCTGTACCGATGCAGAAATAACCATTATAGAAGACTGCCATAACAGCCATTTCATGTCCGCTATTATTATCAAAAGACAAGAAACCTGAATTCCTGCTAATATGAGTCGCTTTCTTGAACGCAGACCACCGAAAAGGTAAAGTATAAGTAGGAACGTATTTCCAGGAGCCCCGATGATTACTCAAAAACATATCGACCAGCTGCGCCGGATAATTGGCGGGGAGAACGTACTGACCACAGTAGAGGAGCTGCTGTCTTATTCCTACGACGCCACCAATATGTGGTCGCACATGCCGGACGTGGTCGTTTTTCCGACGAACACCGAACATATAGCGGGGATACTGCAGTTTGCCAGCGAAAACGAGATACCGGTAACGCCTCGCGGCGGTGGCACCAACGTCAGCGGAGGCTCGATACCAATAAAGGGAGGCATCGTCCTCTGCACGACGCGGATGAACAGGATAATCGATATCAGCAAGAACAACCTCAATGCCACGGTGGAACCGGGGGTAGTCTTGCAGGACTTCCAGACGGTGCTGGCAGAAGAAGGACTGTTTTTCCCGCCCGACCCCCAGAGTTTCGCCGGGTGCACCATGGGGGGCGTCGTGGCCGAGAACTCGGGGGGCCCTTCGTGCCTGAAATACGGGGTCACCAAGCAGTACGTCCTCGGGCTGGAGGTGGTGCTGGCGGACGGGAGGGTGGTAAAACTGGGCGGACTCACTCCCAAGAACCGAACGGGATATGAGCTCATGATGCTGTTCACCGGCTCCGAGGGCACGCTGGGCGTCATTAGCAAGATAACGCTGCGCCTGTTGCCGAAACCGAAAACCAACCAGACGATTGTGGCTGTTTTCAGCGACGTGGCCGAGGCCGGGGAAACCGTGTCCGACATCATCGCCGCGGCGGTGCTGCCCTCGAAGGTGGAATTCGTCGATAACTGGACGTTCGAGAAATTCCGCGGTCTTCTACCGGATAAAATCCTGGACGATTCCCAGGTAATTCTGCTGATACAGGTCGACGGACTTCCAGAAACGGTGAGCGCCGAGACGGGGGAAATCTTGGCTATCTGTAAAGACAACGCCAGGATGGTACGCGTGGCCGAAGACCCGGCCGAGGCGGAAAAATACTGGGAGGCCAGGAGCGCCCACTTCTCCGATATATCAAGTCGGACGCACACCATCGTAAACGAAGACGTGTCCGTGCCGCGCGACCGGATTGCCGATTTCATAAGGACAAGCCAGGAAATCGCCAAGAAATACGATGTCCCCATTAGCTTCGCGGGGCATGTCGGGGACGGCAACTTCCACCCGGTGGTGCTCTCGGACAGCCGTGATAAAGAGCACTTCGGTCGGGCCCTGAAATGCGTCGACGAGATAATCGAAACGGCGCTTTCCCTGGGTGGCGTGCTCTCCGGCGAGCATGGGATAGGACTGGAAAAACAGCGTTTCCTCAAGAAAGCCATGGACCCCGCTGCCATAGATATCATGAAGCAAATCAAGAACCTGCTCGACCCCAAGCACATCCTTAATCCGGGAAAAATCTGGGAAGAATCACCGCATGAGTAGCAGCGTCAAATTCGAGCAGATAGACCGGTTCAAGGAAGACCTCGACAAGTGCACCAAATGCGGCTTCTGCATGTCTTCCTGTCCCGTCTACCAGGAGGAAAAAGTAGAATCGTCGGTGGCGCGGGGTAAAATAATGCTGGTACGGGCGCTGCTTGACGGCGAACTGACTCTGACCGACGAAATGGCGAAGCAATTGAATAAATGCACACTGTGCATGACCTGCGTCGAGAATTGCCCGGCTTCCACCCAGCTACATACCGTGGTTACCGCCGCCAGAGCCGACAAGGTTAAAAACAAAGGATTACCCTTCCCCTATAACTTTATTTTCCGATGGCTCCTGCCGCGACGGCGATTATTCGGCTGGACGGTGAAAATAGCCTCCTGGTTCCAGGGAATCTTCATGCCGAAAACGGAGGGGACGATCCGGCACCTTTCCATGTTTCTCTCGGCGCTGGGCAAGGGCAGGCATATCCCCCAGATAGCACCGAAATTCCTGCGTCAGTCAATCCCAGAGGTAAACAAGCCGCCGGAGGATGTAAAAACGACATATACGGTCGGGTATTTTACCGGCTGTATGACCGACTTCGTTTTCCCGGAACTCGGGAAGAAAATAGTGAAATTCCTGACGAGGAACGGGGTGGAGGTAATCGTGCCGCGGAGGCAAGGGTGCTGCGGTGCTCCCGTTTTCCTGGGGGCGGGCGATTTCGACACGGGCAGGAAGATGGCCGACAGCAACGTACGTGCTTTTAAAAACGTCGATTACATCATCACCGATTGCGCCACGTGTGCCTCGGCGATGAAAGACTACGTGAAATACCTCGCCGATACGCCCGAGAGAACCCGGGAATATACCGAATATGCCGCTAAAATCAAGGATATAACGGAGTTTCTCGTGGATATTTTGAAGCTCCCGCCATCAGCCTATAAGGTTGCCGGGGAATTCAGGGGTAAGAAGGTTACCTGGCACGAACCGTGTCATCTGGGACGCTACCTGGGCGTCAAGGAACAGCCGAGGAAGATACTTAAGTCGCTGCCGGACATAGAATACATAGAGATGCCGGACGCCGACCGCTGCTGCGGCATGGCGGGGACTTTCAGCATAAATTTTTACGACCTTTCCCGGAAAATAGCGGAAAAGAAAACAGACAGCATCAATGTAACCGGCGCCGATATCGTGGTGACGGACTGCCCGGGGTGCCAGATTCAGCTGATAGACGGCATTACCCGGAAAGGGATGCCGCAAAAAGTGCTGCATATCATGGACTTATTCGAATAGTATATATTTGTCTACGCCTAAAAGTAGAACACCCTGATTTCTCAGGGTGCCAACACCGTATATTGATATGGATAATAACCAGAAAGACTACGTTTCAGAAGTCAGGACGACAACAACCTTTTTCTTGTTGCGATAGACCTGGCTGACTATCTTCATCTGCTTAATTATATTACCCAGCAGCATCGGCTCCCGCAGGGCCACGGCGATGATGATTCCTTCTTCCTCCGACCAGCTATCCAGGGTTATCCGAAGATTCGGGATGCTCCTGAGATTCTTCTTAAACTCTTCAATCTGTTCGAAGCCTATATTCGACTGTACTTCCAGTCTGACTTCACCCTCGAACAGCTCCGTTTCCAAAAACCGGGCGTCTTTTTCAACCCGCTTGGTGCGTTCGGCTTCTTCAGCCTCCGTTCGGGCTTTCTCTCTGGCTTCTTCTTCAGCCTTCTTCTTGGCTAATTTTTCAGCTTCTTTATCTCTGGCAGATTTTTCAGCTTCTTTTTTCGCGTATTCTTTGGCTTCTTCTTCGGCTTTCTTCTTCGCCAGCTTATCAGCCTCTCTGGCTTTTGTCGCTTCTTCGGCTCTTCTTTCAGCCTCTTCCTTGGCTTCCAGCTTGGTTCTCTTCTTAGCTAGCTTCTCAGCTTCTTTAATCCTGGCAGCTTCTTCGATTCTCTTCTTTTCGCGGGCTCTGTTTTCCTCATCTATCTTCTTCTCAGCCAGTTTCTCTTCTTCTTCCAACCTGGCTTTCTCTTCAGCTTCGCGCTTGGCTCTCGCCTCGGCCTCCTCAGCCTCCTTCTTGGCCCGCTCTTTAGCTTCCTTGGCTTCTACTTTTGCCCGTTCTCTGGCTTCTTCCTCGGCTTTCTTCTTCGCCAGTTTGGCTTCTTTTTCTGCCCGTGCTTTCTCTTCAGCTTCGCGCTTGGCCCGCTCTTTAGCCTCTTTAGCCTCCTGCTTTTCTCTTTCTTTGGCTTCCTTCCTAGCCTGTTTTTCAGCCTCTTTTAACCGGGCGGCTTCTTCAGCTTCCCGTTTAGCCCTTTCTTTGGCTTCCTCGGCTTCTCTCTTCTTGGCCAGTTTCTCCGCTTCCTTGATTTCCGCGGCTTCCCTAGCTTCTCGCTCCGCTCGTTCTTTAGCTTCCTGTTCTTCCCTCTTCTTGGCCAGTTTCTCCGCTTCCTTGATTTCCGCAGCTTCCCTAGCTTCTTTCTCAGCCCGTTCCCTGGCTTCTTCTTCCTCTCTCTTCTTGGCTAATTTTTCCGCTTCTTTCGCCTCGGCGGCCTCCCTCTTAGCTCTTTCTTTGGCCTCTTCCTCGGCCTTCTTTTGAGCCTGCTTCTCGGCTTCCGCTCTGGCTTTTTCGGCGGCTTCTATCCTGGCCCTGATGCGAGCTTCTTCTTCGGCTTTCTCTTTCGTCAGCTGTTCAGCCCTGGCTGCTTCCTCGGCCTCCTGTCTGGCACGTTCTTTAGCCTCTTCCTCGGCTTTCTTCCTAGCCAGCTTCTCTTCTTCTTCTAACCTGGCTTTCTCCTCGGCCTCCTGTCTGGCACGTTCTTTAGCCTCTTCCTCGGCTTTCTTCTTGGCCAGCTTCTCCTCTTCTTCTAACCTGGCTTTTTCCTCGGCTTCCTGTCTGGCTCTTTCTCGTTCTTCCTCTTCAGCCTTTTCCCGGGCTATCTTTTCAGCTTCCTCGGCTTTAGCTTTTTCTTCAGCTTCAATTCTGGCTTTTTCTTCAGCCTCTTTTCTGGCACGTTCCCTGGTTTCTTCTTCAGCCTTCAGCCGGGCCAGCCTCTCGGCCTCTTCGGCCCTGGCCTTTTCTTCAGCCTCAATCCTGGCCTTTTCCTTAGCTTCTTCTTCGGCTTTCTCCTTTGCCAGCTGCTCCTCTTCTTCTAACCTAGCCTTCTCTTCGGCTTCCTGTCTGGCTCTTTCTCGTTCTTTTATCTTTTCTCGTTCTTTATCTTCTTCTTCTCTCCTCTTCCTAGCTACCCTCTCAGCTTTCTTATCTTCCACAGCCTCAGTACCCGTCCCGATACGGAAAACAGATACGAACTTCTTTCTCTTGGGAACGGAGTATTTAGGATCAAGTTCGATAGCTCTCATAAAGGCCTTGAGAGCCTCTTCATGCCGGCCCTCCCTGACGAGTGAAGTACCACGGCTGCGCCACTGGTCAGCAGATAAAGAGACTTCCTCATCTCTGGCCTGAACTGCCCCGACAGGCTCCTTGATGCCAATCCTGGCCCGTTCTCCGACTTTTTCTTCCTCTCTCTTCGTAGCCTCTTCTTCAGCTCTGGCTTTTTCTTCGGATTCTATCCTGGCTCTTTCTCTTTCTTCCTCTTCAGCCCTTGCTTTCTCTTCGGTTTCCTGTCTGGCACGTTCTCTGGCCTCTTCCTCGGCTTTCTCCTTTGCCAGCTTCTCCTCTTCTTCTAACCTGGCTTTCTCTTCTGCCTCCAGTCTGGCACGTTCTTTAGTTTCTTCTTCGGCTTTCTTCTTTGCCAGCTTCTCTTCAGCTTCAATTCTGGCTCTTTCCTCAGCCTCTTTTCTGGCACGTTTTCTAGCTTCTTCTTCAGCCTTCAGCCGGGCCAGTTTCTCTTCTTCTAACCTTGCCTTCTCTTCGGCTTCTTCCCTGGCACGTTTCTCCGCCTCGACAGCCCGAGCAACCGATTTGGCTTCTTCCTTGGCGCGACGTTTCTCTACCTGCCGCGATTTTTTGGTGAGTTGCTTTTCAATATCCCTAGCCTGTTTGCCCTCTTTATTCCTGCCCAGTCTGAACAAAGCGGTTGCTTTATTATGCCAGGAAGCAGCGCTGCCCGGTTCGAGCTCAATAGCCCTGGTTATGGACCGGAGAGCCATAACATCCTTACCCAGTCGGCCCAGAGCCGTACCCCTGTTCCTCCAGGCGACAGCATTGCCGGGATTTATCTCGATAGCCATATTAAAAGCTTCAATCGCCTCTTCATACCGACCGCCCCTGAGAAGATTAATACCACGTTCTCTCCATACTTCCGAGTTTTTCTCGGCTTTAGCGGATCCGCCTTCTTCTATCTTTTCCGCAGCAATTGCTTCGAGTTCTTCTTTTTTCAGTTCTTCCTTTTGCCTGGCGTATTCGGCGATAAATGCCTCGACCATAAGAGGACAAAAGTGGGTGCCGACACCCCTCTTAAGCTCGTCGATAGCCTCGGCTTCACTCAGGGTATCGTAATGTGGATATTCCGTGGTCATGTTATCAAAAGCATCAGCGACGGTAATCAGGCGCGTGTACATGGGGATATTATCTTCCTTGAGCCCTTCGGGATATCCCGAGCCGTCATAACGTTCGTGATGGTACCGGACGATTCTAGCAACCTTTTCCAGAAACGGAATCTCACCGATAATATCAGCCCCGATTACCGAGTGCTCCAGTAGAATTATCTTTTCGTAATCCGTCAGCGAATCGGAGGTGCGTAACCCGTGGTCTCTGATGCCGATTTTCGCCAAATCATGCAGCAAGGCGCCGAATTCAATAGTCTGTAACTCTTCGGGTGAAAAGGAGAAGTATTTTGCGGCCAACAGGGCGTACTCTCTAACTCTTCGTGAATGACCGCTGACATGCAGGTAATTGCTATCGCTGCGCTGCGAATCACCGGGCTTTACTTTATTTAGATCGATATTACGCAAAGCCAGTACCGCCATGGATACCAGCAGCACCAGCGCTTCCGTCGATGCCAGTCCCGATAATACCACGGAGTCTTTTTCAGCGAAATTATCGTCACCGGCCTTGTTAACCACCTTGAGAACGCCGATGACCTTCTCTCCGCGAGTAACAGGCACGGCCAGAAGAGACCGGGTATCAGTTCCACTCACACCGTCCGTCTCTTCTTCGAATCGCTCATCTTCATCAGAGTCGTTAACGATAGCCGTCTTACCGGTCCGTGCCACCCACCGGACGATCCCGGATTTTTCGTTCAGTTGAATCGACTTTGATGAGCTCTTCAGTTTACCATTAGCCAGATAATAGGAGAGTATTCCCCGGTTGTTGTCAACCACGAGCAACGAGACGGCTTCCGAACTCAATATACGTTGCGTCACCGACAGGATATCCTCGATGAGCTTCAGCACCTCAGGATAGGAGGTCGCCTTGTTAGCTACTTCGTAGAGAAGCTCCAGTCTGGTGTTATATTCAGTGGTATCTATCCGGATGCCATCGCTTTCGTCAGCCATATCGCTACTTTCGCTCGATTTTCTCCGGTATTCTGGTTGATTTTCAATATTTGCCATAATCATAATATTTAGGTTAGCGGACAGGATTCAGGAGAGAAGAGACACTCCCTATGGTATCTTATATTTTACCCCCTTTTAGGCTGTAATGACCACTTTTATATCTAAATATTTTTCTTTTTTCCTATATTTTTTCTTATTTCATTATTATGTCAATAATATATCTTCAATACCCTATATATATTATACACCGTCTTTGAAAGCCTGCCGTTATTTCTTTTTTACTTTCTTTTTTACGATAGTTTCCCCGTTTTGCAGGATATTGTCCAGGTTAATTGCAGGAGTAACAGATTTTTCCCTTATTTCTATGAACAACTCCACCAGTTCCGGGTCGAACTGCGTGCCGGAACAGGCTCTCAGTTCCTGAATAGCTTCCTCTTCAGTCAGGGGTCTTTTCTTGTAGCCGCGTTCCGAGGTCATGGCGTCATAGGAGTCGGCGATAGTCATAATACGGGCATCAAGTGGTATGTTTTCACCCTCCAATCCCCGGGGATATCCGTGACCGTCATATCGCTCATGGTGGAAAAGGACGGCATCAACGCAGTCACGCAATCCTACGATATATTTAAGAATACGGGCTCCCAGCTCGGGGTGATGGCGAATCATTTCCCACTCGGCATCAGTCAGGGGGTCGCGTTTTGTCAGGATGCTGTCGGGAAGATTTAATTTCCCGATGTCATGGAGTAAAGCGGCCGACCTGATTTTCTGGACCTCCTCCGGCGAATAGCCAGCAGCCTGGGCAAGCTCAACGGCATACCGGCATACCGCCTTGGAATGTCCGTAGGTATAGTGGTCACGGGTATCCACAGTAGCCGCCAGCGCATAGACGATGCTTTCAATGGCTTCGTTACTGCCGGTTTTTTTCACGATCCCCGTTACAGTTTCTTCAGTTACCTCGAGCTGGCTGGCAAGGCATACACGGTTGCCTCCGTCCCTCTTGGCCTGGTACAGAGCCCGGTCAGCAGCTTCGACTATCTTTTCCCTCATAACGCCATCGATACGCCAGCATGATATGCCGATACTGCAGGTAACGGCAGCGCCTTTCTTTTCCATATGGGCTTCCATCTTCTGGCGGATTCTCTCGGCCACCTTCTGAGCCCCGTCAACGTCCGTTTGCATCAGGATACAGGCGAACTCGTCACCGCCATATCGGGCCCCGATGTCCGTGTCCCTGATAGTCCGTCTGATGAGCCTGCCGAAATCCCGCAGCAGCTCATCGCCCATGACATGTCCGTAAACGTCATTATAGGTCTTAAACAGGTCCAGATCGATAAACAGCAGGGTAAAATCATCTCCGGAAACCGCGCTTTCTTCAATAGCCCGATTAAGGCTTTCCTGGAAATAGCGGTGGTTACGCAGTCCGGTTAACTCATCGGTATCAGCTTTTTCTTTAGCTGCGGCGTAAATCTGGGCGTTTTCTATGGCCACGGCAGATTCCTGAGCCAGGGTGGTAACCAGGTCAATATCATCACGGGAGTATTTACCTTTCGGGTACTTTTCCGTCAGTACCAGGATACCCAGGAGCTGATGTTTGGCCGTTATGGGGCAGAGGACTTCCACATGGGAGTCGTGAAGCGCCCTCCTTTCCTCGGCAGACAGCTCGCTGAACTGAGGGCTTTTTTCTATATTCTCCTTTAATACGACGCTGCCTTCACTCGCCATCCAGTGGATTAGCGGGCTGTCATTATGTAACACGAGGGGCGCAACCTGGTCTTCATCGTTTAATTTAACGATATACTTGGTGGCGTACCGATTCTTTATCGGTAAGAGCAGCCCTACCTGCCTGACGCGAATCGCTCTTGCCAGTGGCCCCGTCAGAGCATTAGCGATTTCCCTGATATTAATGAAATTGCTCATCTTACTGGCGAAGTTCAGGAGCATCTGACGGTGGGCATAACGTTTTCCGTAGAAAAGTTTATCGGCGCCCCTGTCCAGGGCCGACTTCGCCCAGTTGAAAAGGTAGGCGAAGAGGACCACCATAACGATGGTTGTGGGTATACCGAACTGGGGCGGTAAGAAACGCAACAGGTTGCTCAGAACCAGCAGCAGGGCAAGATAAGCCAGCGTAATGCATACGGTCACTCCGGTATAGACTATCCATTTTCTCATGATTATCTGGATATCAAGCAGGCGGTGTTTGATAAGGGTATAGGTTATCAGTACCGCATTGGCAACGTATCCGATGTGAGAGAAACTATAATTGGTGTTTTGGAATATTACATTTATGACGCTGGCGACAGCCATCACCCCGAGACCGGTTAAGAGATAGTACGTCTTGTTTCTTTCTTCAGGATTGTTGGTTTCTTTAAATATCCTGATGAGAAAGATACCCACCATGAAGATAATCAAAACGTTAATATAGGCCAGAGCATTTATTACCTGGCCGTAAAACGACGTGATAAATTCGTTGTTAAGGAAAGCCAGTCCCTCAGTCATCGTGCCGGCGATCACCAGAGCGGTGGTAATGCCCAGCCACAGGTAGCCCAACCGGGCAATCTTACCGGTATCCCGCTGGTAAGAAGCGGCGATGAAATGAGCAAAGGCGATCACCGACCAGGTGGCAAACAGCGGCATGAGTGTTTTCCAGATAAGGAGCTGCTCGTAAGACACCCGTAAATTCATGAACAAGCTGGTCAGACTCATTCCCGCCGCAGCGATAAGGAAAAGTATAAATAATCTCTTCAGTGTAGCCCTCCTTGAATAGAGGACTAACGAAACCAGTATTATATAAATAATCAGACTGGCGAACTGAATAAAATTATGAATGGTCAATTGAAACATGAATAATTAAGTCCTTTTCCACACAAGAATGAATACCAAAGCGAACAGGGCGACGATACTTACGATGACAATCCACGAACTTGAGGGGTAGGAGCCGAGCGCCTGGTACCAGGGTACATTATCTTCGGAATTTTCCTTATTCACCTGAGAAGACGAAATTCCGTCAACCGGTGACGAAATCGTTGTATCCTGCCCGGAAGACTCGTTAGAAGTCAGTTCGGTAATACCTTTTACCAGACCATCAATGACATCGAGATGCAGTTTTAAAACCAGTCCTTCTTCCGACGTTACATTGGCGGTTCCGGACTTCACGAAGGTACGTTCACCTCCGGAAAATCCTTCGATGGTATAAGTGCCGCTGGTGCCGACATCACCAAACAATACGACCGAATATTCGCCCTCATCGGGCTCAGGCACCAGTATCATGCGGTTTAAATCATCGTGAGTAAATGTACGCGAACCTGAAATCTGGTTAATGACCGAGCCATCAGGAAGAACGCCGGTACTGGCCCCACCGGGGCTGGTAACTTGCCCAAATACCGAGGCATCAATGGTGAAAAGCAACTCATTTTCAGCGGGAGGAGCAGGTGAAGGGATAGCAGGAGGAGAGCCGCTGCAAACGGTCGTCTGCTGTCCTTCCGATACCAGTACAGCTTCATCCTCGGCGCTGACATTTACCAGTCCTTCGGCGGTCTGGACAAGTGTTGCTCCTGATTCGTCAACCTCGGTTGAGAAAAGGGTACCGTGGACGGTGATACTGGCCGAGGGCGTTTGAATCTGGAATGAATCATCATCCTCAGACCTTTTCGCTACCTGGCTCCAGGTCTTGCCGGAACGCTGCTTGAGAAGTACGCTGTTTGCCTGAGTCGAGTCACCGTTGCCGAGTCGGTCGATAATCAAATCGGTACCGGGCTGGATTGATGTCGTGGTGCCCTCGGAAAAGGTAAGCGAGGCATAGGAATTCTCGGCTGTTCTCACGCGGCTTCCCGGCTCCAGTGCCATACCGTCCTCAGCTTCTACCCACATAAAGGAGTCAGCGGGTAATACCGTGACGTCACCACTCAGTATATTCAGGGTGCATACCGGGGAAGTTTCTTCAAATCGGTCGTTTTTATAGAGAGCAAAGCCTACATCCAGAGCCAGGAATGCCAGTGCCGCGATAAGCACAAACGCTATAAAAATTCCGCCTAATCTCTTTCTCAATATCATTCGCCCTTATTTAGTAAGTGGTACCAATGTACAATAAATGTGGTAAACAAAACATAAATATTTCCTAACCCAATATAAAGATAATATGAAGCATTACGTTGGTAATAACAGAAAAGTAAGGTTAGAAGAGAGATTTTTACGTAAATAGCGGGGACTAATATTACCCCGACAGTTGCGTTATAATACATTATTATTCATAATGTATATGAATAATTTATGAAAACTACCAACGAGGTTCTAGCCGAGACCGGATTGACCCATCCCATGCTCAACCGTCTGAAAGACCTGGGTATTATCCCCAGGCCCAGGCTGAGGGGCCAGGGACGGCGCAAGGGAGTCGTCGGGGTATACGAGGACGATATCATCGAAATAATAGCGGGAGTGAAACGTCAACAGGAGTCCGGATTATCTCTTACCCAGATAGCCCGGAAACAACAACCGCCAGCAGAGTCAGCAGTAAAAACGGAGCCGCCGGTAAGGACGGGGCAACAGGGTAAAATAGTAGCCCCGGGAAATCCGCGTTTGATGAGTGAATACATCACCGCTACCCAGGGATTGTTTGACCAGGTAGCCAGAGAAAATCCCGGACAAGAACTGCATTCCATCCGCCTGGTAGCAGTGAAAGGCCAATACAAAAAATACCTGGTGCCGGTTGAGATTGAGGTAGTGCCCAAAGCCTGATAAAGCCAGGTTATTCTGGGCGCAACCGGGATAGCTCCTCCCGCAGTCCTTCGACCTCCTTGACCAGACGTTCGATATCTTTATTCTGCGACTCTCTTCCCTTGATGAGAAATGATGCCAGGTTGGCCGTGACACCGCTGAAGAAAGCAATACCTCCGAGCATCAGGATGATGGCAACGGCCCTTCCCACCAGAGTTACCGGCACCATATCACCGTAGCCGACGGTGGTGATGGTGACAAACGCCCACCACAGCGCATCGGCAAAGGAATGAATGGAGGCTCCTACGCCGCCTTCTACCGAAGCAACAACAGTGGCGGCTATCACCACCAGGCCGATGCCGTAGACAAGCAGGAAATCAACATTTACCAACCGCCGGAAACCCACCCAGGCACGGGAACCAAAGATGAAGATACGTAGAATGCGGAGAGGGCGGAAAAACGGCACCACGACCACCAGTACTTCCAGCCAGTGATGGCGGATATACTGGCGGCGGCGGGGTGCGATTGCCAGCTTGATCAGCAGGTCGATGGCAAACAGTGCCCAGATGAAGTAGTCCAGTATCAGGAAGGTGTTCTCTTCACCAGGTGACATATCCCAGACCAATGGCCCTATCAGCAGAGGTATCATCACAAAAGAGAGAATAAGCAAGGGCAGCTCGGTGATACGTTCTATGCGGTGAAGTAATTCTTCACGACGAGTGATATCCATTCCTCTTTTTCCCGTAAGTTTACCCATTTTCTTCTCTCCCTGTTCTTTGTTCACCGGCATTTTTACCGGATTTTTTTTGCCAGAGCTTAGTATTTAGGTACGAAGTAAGATAATCAGGTATATTCGAGGAAAGATAACCCTGTATCTTCTTACCTTCCACCACGAAGGGCTTGGCCCAGGTTATTTTGCGCTTACCCCAGGCAAACCAGCCGCTCGCCCAGAAGCGCCAGACCAGAACGAGGATGACGAAGCCAATAATACCGAGTACCATGAAATACCCCCACCGCCAAGTGAGTTCAGGCATGTATTCAAAGTTCATGCCGTAGATTCCCGCCAGCAGGGTCAGCGGGAGGAAAATGGTGGCGACAATGGACAAGACCCTCATGGTCTCGTTCTGCTTATTGGCCACCGAGGAAAGATAGGTGGCGAGGGCGTTATCAGCCCGATCGAGCAGGGTCTGGTTCAAATCCTCGATACGCACGACGTGGTCGAAAACATCCCGATAGAAAATCTGGGCTTCCTTTCTAATAATGGAAAACTCGCCGCGGCTGAGGCGGTTGAGCACATCGCGCTGCGGCGCCATAACACGATGGACTTTAAGCGTGGAACGTTTAAGTTTCATGATAGCATCGAGGACATTCTGCTGTGGGCGATGGATAACCTCCTCCTCTATTTCCTCGGCGAAATCGGTCATGCGGTCAACTGTAGGCATAACATTATCAATAATAGAATCGATTATGGCATGAGTGAGAAAATCGGAGCCGCGCCGCATCAAACGGTCGTTTTCTTCTATTTTCTGCTGAATGAAGTTGATGCTGTAGGAAGGATAATTATGATTGCTGATGACGAAGTTTTTACCGAGGAATAGACCTAACTCCGCCGTTTCAACTGTATCCGACTCGATTAGATGGTTGATGCCGTGCACGACGATGAAGAGGTAATCATCAAAATTATCAATTTTGGGCGGGTGAATATCACAGGAAATGCAGTCTTCGACGGCGAGATGGTGAAGATGGAGGTCCTGCTCGAGAAACCGTCCGTCCTCTTCGGTCGTATCCGCAACATCCACCCAGAGCAAGCCTTTTTTAGATTCGTAGGCTTCAATAATCTCCTCCCGGGCAAGGTTACGCTGCAGGTTACCATCTGGCGTAAGGTAATATGCTTTAACAGGCATAAGACACCTCCAGAAAGGCTATTTGGGTTAATTCTAGCACTTTGCCAGAGCCCAGTCACTTATACGGAAGCTGATTCGCTCAGGGTCCTGTACATGTGGGCATAGATTCCATCAATCCCCAGCAGTTCCTTATGGTTACCTTCTTCGACGATTCTACCCTGCTTGAGGACGATGATACGGTTAGCACCGGTTACGGTGGAAAGCCGGTGGGCGATAGTGAGTGTGGTACGCTCTTTGGAGATACGATGCAGCGCCCGCTGCATGATACGCTCGGTATGGGTATCGACGTTTGAGGTGGCCTCATCGAGTATCAGGATACGCGGGTCAGCCAGCACCGCCCTTGCCAGGCAGATAAGCTGACGCTGACCGGCGCTGAGATTATGACCGCGTTGTCCGACGGGTGTATCATAACCTTTTTTGAGTCGGTTGATGAAAGCATGCGCCCCTACCGTCTTAGCAACATCAATTACTTCATCGTCAGTGGCATCCGGTTTGCCATATTTTATATTTTCCCTGATGGTCCCCGAGAAGAGGATCGGGTCCTGTGGCACGATACCTATCTGCTCCCTTAACGACTGCTGGGTAACATCACGCACATCGTGACCATCAACGGTTACCGTACCCCTTTCAACCTCGTAAAAACGGGCGGCGAGATTAACCAGGCTGCTTTTACCGGAGCCGGTCTGCCCCACGATGGCTACCGTTTCGCCCGGTTTCACGGTGAGGTTAATATCATGAAGGATATCTTTATCATCTTCATAGCCGAAGTTGACATTATTAAAACTTACTTCACCCTTGATGGTCGGTAATTCAATTGCGTCGGGCCGGTCCACGATATCAGGTTCAACATCCAGCAACTCGAAAATGCGGGCTCCCGAAGCCATAGCCCTCTGTAGCTGGGTATACTGCATGGCCAGCATCATGATAGGCTCAAAGAAACGCTGCACGAAAAGCAGGAAACTCAGCAGGAATCCTGCCTGCATAACGCCGTCGATGACCTGGTAACCACCGACGATGATAACGATGCCGAAAGCGATACCGGTAAGGAGGTTCACCAGCGGCATCATCAGTCCTTCCAGCCTGACAGCGACCACATTGGCATCCAGGTGCGCCCGGTTAACCGAGTCGAATTGCGTGAGGTTTTCGTTCTCCCGGGAAAGGCTCTGGACAACCCTGACACCAGCCATATCCTCCTGGAGCTGAGAGTTTACCGTGGCAATAGCCCTCCTTACGTTGGTAAACGCCCTGCGGGCATATCTCTGCCAGATAATGATAGCTAACGCCAGTACCGGAGCGACACAAAGGGTAATAAGTGCCAGCTTCCAGTTAATGACGAGCATAACGATGGTAATACCCACCAGAGTAATCAGGCTCGTTAGAAGCTGGAAGATTCCCTGAGTAAGCAACTCCTGTATCTGGTATACGTCGTTCTGGACGCGAGACATGAGCTTACCGACCTGATGAGTATCAAAGAAGCTCATAGAAAGCCGGTGTAAATGCTCGAACATCTCGGTACGGATTTTATAGATGATGGTCTGACCGGCATAAGCGAGATACAGTGTTTCCAGATACTGTCCAATCCACTGCGCCAGTAGAATTGCCAGGTAAACGACGGCGATAATCGTTAATGCGTGGAAATCACCGCTGATCATATGGTTGATAGCGATTCCAGCCATCAGGGGCAAAGCCAGCACTGCCAGTGAATGGAAGATAATGCCGAGGAAGCCGATACCTATCCATCCCTTTACGGGGAAAAGATATTTAGGTAACCGGGCGACAACACGGTTATCATATACCTTGCCCAGTACCTCGTCGGAGTCAAACTGACCGCCGCCATGACGGTGGGCGAATCCGCCACCGCCGCCTCCGTGGAACATGGTTAGCTCTCCTCCTGACTTGATTCAGATTCCTGGTCAACCATAAGCTGTGTCTCGTAGGCCTCCCGGTACAGACCGTTTTTAGCCATCAGTTCATCGTGTTTACCGCTCTCGACAAGTTCGCCTTCGTGGAACATGAGAATAAGGTCAGCATTCTTAATAAGCGCCACGCGATGGGTAATAATAAAGGTAGTCCTGCCTTTGATAAGCTCGTTCAGCGCCTGACGGATAAGTTTTTCCGTCTCCGAGTCAACGCTGGCGGTGGAATCGTCCAGAATCAGCACGCTGGGATTTACCAGCAGGGTGCGAGCGATGGAAAGCCGTTGTTTTTCGCCGCCCGATAGAGTATCACCACGTTCTCCTACCCAGGTATTATAGCCTTGAGGGAGAGCCTGAACGAAGTCATGGAGCTGGGCAGCCTTGGACACCGCAATAATCTGGTCCATGTCGGCTCCCACCACGCCGTAGGCGATATTCTCCTCGATGGTGGAGGAAAACAGGAAAACGTCCTGCTGGGCGGTAACGACATTTTTACGCAGGGATGGCAGGGTAATATCACGGATATCGACGCTGTCCAGGGTTATTTTACCCTCGCTGACATCATAGAACCTCGCCAGAAGATTGGCGACGGTGCTTTTACCACTACCCGAGCCCCCCAGCAAAGCAACCAGCTGCCCGGGCTGTACGTCAAAGCTTACATCCGTTAAAGCGGGGCTTATTTTATCATAGCTGAAACTCACGTTCCGGAAAGATACCTGTCCCTTAGCTCTACCGATGTCAACCGCGTTGGGGCTTTGCACGACTTCCGATTCGGTATCCAGTATCTCCATAATCCGCTGTCCGGCGGAAACGGTGCGGGAGTAGAGATTGACCATCATACCGAGCTGGCGCACGGGCATCATGAGAAGGCCCAGATAAAGGATAAACTGCGTTATCTCACCGGGGGTCATGGTTCCGTTAATGACCTGAGAGCCACCGTACCACAGGATGAAAACTACGGGCAAACCCACAAGAAGCACCATGGTGGGCATATTAATAGACATGAGGCGAACAGCATCCATCTGCTCGTTATAGAGGGTTTCAGCCTGAGCGGTGAATTTCCTGGTCTCCTGTTTTTGCTGGGAAAATGCCTTGACCACGCTGACGCCCGCCAGGCTTTCCTCAAGAGTGGTACCCATGAAACCCAGCATTTCCTGCACCCTGAGCCAGATAGGACGGATACGCCGTCCGAAGTTCATCGCCAGCAGAGCAACGGGTACAGTGAAGGCTAAAATAATTAGTCCCATTTGCCAGTTAATCGACAGTATCATGTAAGTCACACCGAGGAACATGAGTATTACCTGGATTATTCCCAGCAAACCCATGGAAAAGAACATACGCGTGGCTTCAACATCGACGGTAGCCCGGGACATAAGCTGTCCGGTCTGGTTCTGGTCATGGAACTGGAAACTCAGGCGCTGCAACCGGTCATAGAGCGAATTCCTGATATTATAAGAAACCTTCTGAGAGACGACTTCGCTGAAATAGCGGTTGCCGTACATGGCAGCGCCCCTCAACAAACCGGAGGCGATTACCACCACCGCAGTGATAATGATGAAATGACGTTCGCCCGTGCCGAGGACGGTATCGATACCATCGCCGAGCATACGGGGTATGATAATACCGAATGCCGTGGCGAGAAGCTGGCATACGAGCGCCAGCGTCAGCATGGGCCAGTATCTCTGGACAAATTTAATCAGTCTTAGTATAATCTTCATTTAACGTTCATATAACCCCGGATGACCGGGTTAACACAAGCCGGATACAGGACTAAACGCCCCGCAATAAATCCAGCCTTACTTTTTAGAAATTTCCTCATAGGCGTGGGAAAGAACCTTGCGTATGTGACTCAGTTTCTTGGCGTCAGCGGTGCGTACGTTATGCTTTAACAAATGAGCAAGCTTTTCAAATTCGTGCATGGTCTCACTTATATTATCGATGTTCTCCGGGTTACACCAGTCTTTAATCTGGCCCCGCATCCTTTCCGCGAATTCCTTCTGTTCGTTGAGGAACTCACGACCTTCCCTGGTGATGGTATACATCTTCTTTCCTTCTTCCTCGCTGGAGGTAACATGACCCATTTCCTCCAGCATCTGCAGAGTGGGGTAAATACTGCCCGGACTCGGTACGTAGAAACTGTGAAAACGTTCCTGTAACGCCCTCATAATTTCATACCCGTAGCTCGGTTTATCCTTCAAGAAATGCAGTATAATATATTTAAAGTCGCCTCTTTGAAAAGGCCTGCCGTGTCTCGGTCTCATGAAATCAGGGTGCTTGTGATGCGGTGTATTGAACATGAATCCCTCTCCCTGACATATCAAATGAAATTTATAACGATATATCGGTTACTATAATTATACGCCTGCCGATATATCTTGTCAATGGTTCCCGGGTTGCCGGGTCCCCGGGTGACCACGCATATCTAAAAGCCCGAACAGGCTTCTCCCGGTGGGTCACCGATATTCAGAGTCGTGACAAATGCGTGATTGTGCTGATATAATAAAGGCGAAAGCGATAACGGACATGGAAGATGCCACAGTACAGCGGATAAAAGAAACCGGGAATAAGGTAAAGGAAAACGTCGAGAAGGTAATCGTGGGCAAAGGCGAGGTGGTGGAACTGGCGATTATCGCCCTACTCTGCGAGGGACATATCCTCTTCGAGGACGTGCCGGGGCTGGGCAAGACGGTGCTGGCCAAATCCCTTGCCAGGTCGCTGGGATGCACTTTCAGGCGTATTCAATGCACCCCGGACCTTTTGCCATCCGACATAACCGGCACGTACATTTATAATCAGAAGACGACGGATTTCGAGTTCCGGCCGGGCCCGATAATGTCGCAGGTGGTGCTGGCGGACGAGATCAACCGGGCAACACCCCGTACGCAGTCAGCCCTGCTGGAAGCGATGCAGGAACGTCAGGTCACCGCCGAGGGCGATACCAAACCGCTGCCGCGTCCCTTCCTAGTGATGGCCACGCAGAACCCCATCGAGCTTGAGGGCACTTTTCCCCTGCCCGAGGCCCAGCTTGACCGCTTTCTCATGAAAATCCAGATAGGTTACCCCTCCACCGAGGACGACCGCCTGATATTATCCCGCTTCAGGAACTCAGACCCGCTGGACGAACTGAAACCCGCCATTTCCGCCGATGAACTCATCCAGATGCAGAAAGACTGCCGCGAAGTGCATGTTGCTGAAGACGTCGAGGACTACATTGTCAGAATAATTCACGCCAGCCGCGAGCACGCTTCGATAGAACTCGGCGCCAGTCCGCGGGCAATGCTGGCGCTGTACAACGCCTCACAAGCCCTAGCCGCCCTGCGGGGCAGGTCGTTCGTAACGCCCGATGATATCAAGTATATGGTTACCCCGGTACTGATACACCGTATCATACCCAAGTCAGAGAGCCGCCTCCGTGGCTATAAAGCCGAACCGACCATCAAGGAGATAATCGACTCCGTATTCGTCCCGGTGGAAGAAGAAGCCATTCCCGGAGAAGGATAGGTAATGCGGGGCGAACTCTGGATAGTTATCGCCGTACTCGTCCTGATAACCAGCCTGATTTTAAACCAGGTCGCCCTCGTCCTGATTGCACTATTATTCATACTGACGGCAGGGATTTCACGCCTCTGGAACCGTTACTGCCTCAGTCGCGTCGAGTACCAGCGGCGCCTGAGCCACCACCAGGTCTTTTTCGGCGATGAAATCGTCTACGAGATAGAAGTAGCCAACCGCAAGCTCCTCCCGCTACCCTGGATAAGGATAGAGGACGAGATCCCCGAGAACGTTACCCTCCTCAAAGGGAAGTCAATTCCCATGCTGGAAGAACGCGCCCTCCTCACCAATATGTTCCCCATAAACTGGTACCACCGGGTCAAGCGGCGTTTTCCCATACGCTGCCAGCAGAGGGGATGTTTTCTTTTCGGGCCGACACGCATACGCTCCGGTGACCTGTTCGGTTTCTTTAATAAAGAGCTTAGCATTAATAAGATAGATTATCTCTTCGTATATCCAAGGTTATTACCGCTGGACAGACTGGGCATACCTTCCAAGCAACTTTTCGGGGACATACGACTGAAACAACATCTGTTCGAGGACCCGGTACTCACCGCCGGAGTCAGGGACTACCGTTCCGGGGACAGCCTGAAACGGATACATTGGAAGAGCACGGCACGCCTCGGCAGGATACAGACACGCGTGTTCGAACCAACGACGACGGTAGACCTGAGCATTTTCCTGGACGTGCGTACCACGGATATTCCTTTCTGGGGAAGCGTCGTGCAGCTTCAGGAGGTGGGGATTATGGCAGCGGCGGCGATATCACAGCATGCGCTTGACTCCGGTTTCCGCGTGGGCCTTTACGCCAACCAGATAACGCGCTTCTCCGAGGGCATGGTCCGAGTACCTCACAGTCGGCACCCCGAGCAGTTAACGAGAATACTGGAAGCCCTAGCACAGCTTCACCAAGTAGAGGCCACCAGTATCTCTAAATTCATCAGGCAGGAAGTGCGGAACCTTCCCTGGGGCAGCACGCTGGTGGTAATTACGGCACAGGCTAACGAAGAGGTAATTGCCACGTTATTAGATTTAAGGAGGGTCGGGCGCAGCGTGGCACTCATCAAGATAGGAGATAAAGCTCAGAAAGCCGATACGAGCAGGCTGCCGGTTTATCAAATCAATGATGACGTAGCCTGGGACGTATTGAAAGAAATAAACATGGTGGAGAAGTAGGGAAACCTGTATCTAGCATGATTAACAGATTGAAAAAACTAAATTTGCTCAACAACGGTTTTTACCCGCTGTCGGTCATCCTCATGGAATCGTTCTGGGTATTCCCCTGGCTCCTCTGGGTAAGTACGTGGCAGATGTTTTCCGGGCAGGGACTGGCGGTCAGCCTGGGCTCGCTGATTATCGTGCTGACAATATCCCTGGTCGTCACCAGAATAGTCACCAGGCAGAACTGGCCCCTGTGGCTGATAAGAAGCGTAGTTATCGGCTGCGGAGTGATTACCATCTTTATCGTTCTCTGGATTGAACATCCCTCCAGCGGGGAATTCGCGGGCGGCTGGTTCGGCTACTTCGGCGAATCGCTGGCGAATACCTTTAGTGACCCGCACCCGCTGATAATCGCCCTGCCCGTACTCATATACCTGTGGTGGCGAGGCATCGTTCTGGGAAGGACGACTTCATACTTCAGGGATATCTACACCTCGTTCATCGTCGGCATGGTATTTCTCATTGTCCTGATAATATTATGGCAGATTACCCGGGGTGATAACGCCGAGGAACCGGGAGCCGAAATCGCGCTCTATGTTATTGCATTTTTCTTCTTCGGCCTTATCTCCATAGCCATCTGCCACCTTTCGCGGATGCACCAGTCGATGCCGCGCGAGGAGGCAGCCC
>SMTZ1_10000641_pt1 | contig 33251 bp, 32 predicted proteins | sample DeeMarSWOR136_30_FD_25667 | JGI IMG/M metagenome (IMG submission 25667) | reverse complement strand
CATACCCCGGTTTCGGCCATGATATACTCGACTATCTTGTTGATCATCAATACCGAGGAATAGTCATTGAAGGAACTGGCCTAGGTCATGCTCCCAAGTCCCTGCAAGCATCTGTAGCACACGCAGTTGATGCCGGAATAGTTGTTGCAATGACCAGTCAATGCATTTCTGGCCGAGTTGATATGGATGTGTATCGAACCGGTGTGGAGTTGCAGGAGTTGGGCATTGTGGCATGCGAGGACATGCTGACTGAAACGGCATTTGTCAAACTATCCTGGCTCCTTGCCAACATGAAAGGCACTGACAAGGTGAAGACTGCTCTATCCCGGCCATATGTGGGAGAGATAGAGATGCGGTCCGAGATGGCTGAATACTCTACCACTGCGGAGGAAATCTAGATGGCTGAAACAGACCACTTCAAGCAACTTGGTCTGATGGTCGGTCTTGAGCTCCATCAGCAGTTAAACACATCACGCAAGCTCTATTGTCATTGTCCCCCGGTAGTCCGGGATGACGACCCCCAGGGTAGATTTGTCAGACGACTAAGACCCACACAGAGTGAGATGGGCCAAGTGGACCCCGCTGCCCTCTTTGAGTTTCAGCAAAACAAACGATTCTGTTACGAGTATTACAATGACACCACATGTCTTGTAGAGGCAGACGAGGAACCTCCACATAACCTCTGTGAAGAAGCCATTGACATCAGTCTGATTATGACAAACTTCCTAGGGTCCATACCTGTGAATGAGATACATCCCATGAGGAAAATTGTGATTGATGGCAGCAACACCACCGGATTTCAGAGAACTTGCATCGTGGCTACTGGTGGTATGGTTTCGGTAAGGGGCAGAGTGATTGGGATTCAGACTATCTGTCTAGAGGAAGACGCCGCCAGAAAAGTGGGTGATGATGAAAAGAATAATATCAGGACATACAGACTGGACAGACTCGGAATCCCACTCATAGAGGTTGCTACAGCTCCAGACATCCGGACCCCGGAAGAGGCTCAGGAAACAGCTCTTGTCCTAGGCCGTCTTCTTAGATCAACTGGAAGGGTGAAACGGGGTCTGGGGACAATCCGCCAAGATGTCAATGTGTCGATTAGCGCTGGAGCCATCATTGAAATCAAGGGTTTTCAGCAACTGGACATGCTTGCTGAACTAGTTGAGCTTGAAGCACAACGACAAGAACGATTGTTGCAGATACGAGATACTCTGGTTGAGAGAGGAATCACTGTTGATTCTATCCCTGGCAGGACTTATGATGCCAGTGAGATTTTCGCCGAAACTGAGGCCAAAGTCCTGAGGCGCGCCTTGAAATCTGGAGGAGCGGTGTTTGCAGCTAAATTACCTGGTTTTGCAGGACTAGTTGGTCGAGAGGTCCAACCTGACCGTAGACTAGGGACCGAGCTCTCAGACTATGCAAAATTCTGGGGTCGAGTTGGAGGCATCTTCCATACCGATGAGTTGCCCAAGTATGGTATCTCTGAAACAGAAGTCGCCAATCTAAGGAAGCATGTTGGTGCAGCCAGCCAAGATGCTGTTGTCATTGTCGCCGCACCAAAGGCGGAATGCGAAGATGCTCTGCAGGCAGTACTGGAACGGGCACGAGAGGCTGTGAAGGGAGTTCCAGCCGAAACAAGAACCCCTCTTCCGGATGCTACAACAAAGTATGCTCGACCTAGACCTGGCGCTGAACGAATGTACCCGGAAACGGATGTGAGACCGGTCAAGATCACCGACTCATGGTTAAGGCGAATCAAGAAAGCGATGCCTGAAACACTGGCAGAGAAAGAACGTAGGTTTGTCAAGGAGCTTGGTCTCAGCAGGGACTTAGCAGGGCAGATAGTAAATTCACTCAATCTAGACCTCTTTGAATATATTCTCAGTCAACTGGAGGTATCCCCCACGCTTGTCGCTGTAACTCTGGAGAACACCCTAGTGAGTATGCAGAGGGATGGCGTCCCCATAGAGAACATTGGAGAGGTTCAATTGCTTAAGGTCTTTGAGGCAGTAACAAGGAATGAGATATCATCCGAAGCACTCCCTGAAATCCTCACCTATTTTGGAAACAACCCGTCCACTTCCATTCAGGAAGCACTGTCCAAGACAGGACTAGGCAAGATTGAAACCGAAGACATTAAGAAAATCATTCGAAGCATTGTGGAAGACAGATTGGATTTTGTACGTGAAAGGGGTCAGGCAGCAGTGGGCGGTCTCATGGGCGTAGCCATGAAAGAACTGAGAGGGAAAGCTGACGGAAAGCTTGTGAAGGAGCTGTTGACTTCAGAAGTGAAACGGCTTCTTAATCAGCAATGAGTTTGGAGAGGTGGTGCCGCGGGTGGGCCTATCTCACCATCACGAAACGTGAAGGCGATTCGATCCCACGACTTCGAGATGTCTCATCTCGAGCCTTGACGCGACGCTCATGACCCCAGTCTTCACCTGGATGACTCCAGGAAGATTATGAGTCTCGCGCCCTATTGCCCCACAAACGCCCAAAGACGATTGTGTCCAGTCTAGGCCACCGCGGCATTATTGTACCTCTGATGAGGTAACGCAACGGAGCAGTCTGGATTCCGCTAATTAAGCTTACCCTCAAATGAAGCGGATCTCATGACCAAGATTACTGAATGACCTAGCAAACACATTAATCACAAACCTGTTCTCCCAAATTGTTGACGTGGTTTTGCGATGAAGAAGAAACCAAAGTATTGGGACTCGTTGAAAGGAAAGGTGCTTCGTGCCATCGCACTTGATAATGCTCAAACATGGCAAGATGGCAGAAACAGACAATACTGAAATCATAGACAACTGAGAAAATCTGATTAGAAACCTCATGTCGTAGTATGGACGGAGGGTCCAGGAATGTATGCCATTTCGCCCTTACCATTGGTCATTCGCCTCATTTTTCTCATACTTGTCGGTGCCCTTCCACCGTATCTGCTCTATACGGGTAGATGGGCGATTCAGATGAGGAGCCCCAAGAATGCTGCGTTACTCATCATTGTTCCAACCCTCATAATGTTGCCTTTGCAGGTGTGGCTCTCCTATGATTACTCAGCATATGAGAGTGGGTCATTCCGATTGGGTTATTACGTTCAAGAACTTGGACCCAATGAAACAGCTGTTATTCGAAGCATCTCCAATTGGCATACAATAGATACACTAGAGGTCCATGTCTATCAAGACTTGAATGTGACAATATACGCTGTTGATGAGAACTTGCCAGATGTGAGGTATCTGGAGCAAAATTGTTCGTATGCTTACTTTAGACTACCGTATCTGTACACTAATTTTCCTTTGATTGCGAATTGGTCAATCTACCTGAGTAATCCAAATCCAAATGAAACGATCACGGTTGCCTTGATACACTGGGAATTGGGGTCTGCTTATCTCACTGACACGAGCTTGGCTACACTCTACAGATACCCATCCAAAGCCCTCATGACCTTATGGGTGGCAGCCGCACTATTTGCTGTGGTGACCGAAAGCCGCGAAGAAGAGAAAAATGACACAGCACTCAATCTCAGGTTCCTAGCAGGCGTATGCATAATCGTATACCTAATTGCGCTTGCACCAATTGGAGGGTGGGTAGCGATGGCCATTGACTTACTAGGATTTTTCATTGCCAGCTTTATGGTCTGCGCTATCTTTGCATACAAACTGAGATCATCAACACCTCGCAGCCCTGCGAAGAAGACCCCTGAAATTCAAGATGACGCTGTTATGGTAAATAACCAAGAAAATTACTTGGGTGGTTCTTAAGCTTTGAACTAGCACCTCCCGCGGCACCATTTCATCTTCCATCAGTCGATTCTCTAAACGCAAATTTGGCGGCTTTGAATATTGTGTTGTTCATTAGGCACTAGCATGAAAAACTTCCCAGGCAGATAAAACCCTCAACCCTCTTCCGAGCAGCCGACGAGCTGACCCTAAGGACTTATCTATTAATTCTTATCCAATTGTGAACAGTATAGTGTTGGTTGTTTTTCTAAATCAATCAAGAGAAAGTATGCTGGTGTGCTGAGAGTGTCGATTTGGACTCCCAATCGCATTGGGGTGTTCTTAGTCCTCTGTAATATGCTAATCCCATTCAGAATCAATCTCACTTTCATAACTTCAGTGCGTTTCTCAATTAGTTATGTCATTTACGCTGCGCTTTGGGGATATATCCCGGGACCACTTCCGCCTATGTATAACATCGAAGGCCCCCTCATAATAAATGGCTATTACTTTGGTTTCATGTTTCCATTTTATGCACCAGGCTTAGTTATTGCGTGGTTCGTTTGGCGAACTTCATCGGATAGCAACATGACGAAGCGAAATTATTACGAGAGAATTATATCTCTGCAGCTATTCCATACGTTGATTGTGTGGTATCTATTCCCCTGTCCCATATCTTTTAGTTTGGTGTTGTGTCTTCCAACGGCTATAACTGGGATCCTAGCCTTGCCGTTTGCATCGAAAGTTGTGAAGGAGGTCGACTCCTTGTGGAATGACTCAGAAACCAATATGTTGGTGGAAACCGAAGAACAGCGAATGAGGAGCTCAAATCGAATTTAACCGGGCATTCAAACCTCCCGCGGCACCAATTCCCCTTTTTATACATCCTTTCCATGACGGGGTTATTAGGCATCACAATCACTCAGTATCATGACCGTAGACAAATGGAGAGTAGTGGGCGGTCGCGTTTACAAGCTCGCAGAGGCGTTTGAAGAGATGCTTGATGCAGTAGATCTTGCTAGAAAGCTTAAGGACAGCAAGTATGTATTCCTACATAGAGCGGAGAATGGTCTTTGGGCCGTTTATTGGCGAAAGAAGGAGAAGGAGATTGAATGCCAACCCGAATACGAGCACAACCTCTCATCTGGAACCCACTGAAACTAGTACGGATATAATAGGAACGGAGTCCTACTTAGGACCATGACGCTTGACCCGCATTTTGCTGATCTAGGACTCGATGAAAAAATTCGTGTTGTAGAATCTCTCGGTCTGACTGTTCAAGAGGGTCAAGGAGCGAGATTTGAGAAACTCCTTCGGCAGACCAATCTATCAGCTACTATCAATGTGACTGACTGGACGCCCGAGGCGGTGTACATTCTTCTCAATATTGGCAGGGAGGAAGAACTTGCCTTGGCACTGAGGAATAGGGACAGATACTATACCATCGTCAAGTACCCGGAAGGTCCTCTTCTTTCTGCTCTTATCAGGTCTATCGTGCTCGGAGAATGGTGAGTCAATCAAATTTTCCAGCGTTCGATGAAAATCTCTTTATTCCCCCTGTGTTCCCAATTGGACGCGGTGATATGACTTGGAACTCCCATTCAAGACCCTTGATGATGTGGACGTTGCTGGGAAACGCGTCCTAGTCCGTGTAGATATGAACTGTTCAGTTGATCCTGACACAAAAGAAATCACTGACGATACCAGAATCGTTGCTATCCTGCCCACACTCAGAGAGCTTGAAAAGAGCAAGGCAGTTCTGATGGCACATCAAGGACGACCAGGCAGTGATGACTTCATATCACTGGAAGCTCATACTGATATCATAAAGAAGCTCGGACTGAACGCGTCTTTTGTCGATGATATCTTTGGTGAGAATGCGAAGAATGCTATCAGAAAGGTTGCAGTGGGAGAGCTCCTAGTCCTTCAGAATGTGAGATACTTTGATGGCGAACTGAAAAATGCACCCCCCGAAGAGGTGGCAAAGGAACCACTTGTTCAGGAACTCTATCCTCTCTTTGACCTGTTTGTCAATGATGCCTTTGGTGCAGCACACCGGTCTCAAGCATCAATCGTTGGATTCACCACCGTACTCCCTTCAGTAGCAGGACGACTGGTAGAGAAGGAAATACGTACACTCACCGATGCGACCGCCACAGACCAGCACCCATGGACCCTTGTTCTTGGAGGTGCCAAGGTTGAAGACAAGGTCAAAACACTCGAAAAGCTGTTGGCTGCTGGCAGAGTAGATAATGCTCTTCTCGGTGGTTTGCTAGGTACATTATTTCTTATTGCTAAAGGTCTGGTTTCAGAGGAATACTCCAAGCCAATCAAAGGATTCGAGGATGCCTTGAATACTGCAAAAGAGCTTCTCAGCAAATATCCAGATATCATCATTATTCCTGATGATGCAGCAGTTGAAAGGGATGGCGAACGGGTTGAGTGCGAGTTCCCAGAGATGTCCGGCAACCCCTTCTTCGATATTGGTCCTAAAACAACCAAGAAGTATGTAGAAACAATTCGTAAATCCGCAGTGGTGTTCGCAAACGGTCCGATGGGATTCTTTGAGAAGAATGCCTTTGCCAAAGGAACATCAGAGGTCCTTGATGCAATTGCAGACTGTGAGGGTATCACTGTTGTTGGTGGTGGTCACTTGGGGGCAATGGCACAAAAGAAGGACTTCGGGGACAGAATCACTCACATCAGCACAGGTGGCGGTGCAACAATCAACTTCTTGACTGGAAAGAAACTCGATCTTATTGTCGCTCTTGAGGCCGCAGCGAAGAGAATGTGATATATGCTTAGATGGAAATCCTGAATATATTACAGGCAATGAACACAATCAAAGATTTTCAGTTGGTGATGGACTTGGCACATAAAGTGAAGTGTCCTAACTGCGAAGGATCTGAAGTCGGAAGGGAGATGTTTCCAGGCGCCTTTGGTGTTCGAGCCAGATTTGTCTATGTCTGTCAGAAATGTGGGAAGAGATGGGAAGACTGATAGCTGAAACTATGGTTCGAATAAAAAGTGGAGCCCCAGGCGAGATTCGAACTCGCGACCTGCTGATTACAAGTCAGCCGCACCACCAGGCTATGCTACTGAGGCACTCCTAAATCAACGGACCAGCGTTTTGGTTTTAAAAGCTATTCCTCCGAACACACGCTGCATCAGGAGAAGAGTATAACTATCTGCTTGGATTATTCACGTTTCGCTGGAGACAACATAGTGACAATTGAAACTCAAAGACTACAATACATGGACAAACTGAGGCTCATTGGCCGTGACGCTCGTTTGACGATTATCGCCTGGGCGTTTTGGGCCTTTGGCTATGGCGTCAATGATGTTCTTTTCAATCTCTACCTACTCGAAGCAGGATTTGGAGAGGATTTCCTTGGCATGTTCCTATCGATTTCCATTTTTCTATCAGGCGGACTTGCAATTCTAGCTGGAATGGTGGCAGATAGACACTCCCGGAAGAAGATACTTCTCGCAGGATACGTTACCGTTTTCCTTGGTACCTTCATGCAATATTCTACTCTTTCTCCAGCACTTCTCTTAATCTCCCAGCTTCTCTATGGTATTGGCTATGGATTCACTGGAGTATGTTGGCAACCATATACGGTGAGTGTCACAACTGAGGAGGAGCGGGTCCATGTATTCAGCGTCCGATTTGCTTTCTTTCTGATTGCCAGTCTGTTAGGTTCGCTAACAGGCGGTTTCCTACCGGCACTTTGGACCAACCTAGGTATCGCCGTTGATCTACTAACAGCTTACAGATTTTCCCTCTGGACAGCTCTGATTCCTCTAGCAATGGCCGTTCTAACGCTATTACCTATGAAGACCGACGAAGCTCCGCAACAAAGAAAGAGTTTCAACTTCGGAAATGTACGAAATCGAGGATTCATTGGAAAATACGCTCTAGCTTGGACAGTTTCAGGTTTGGGTGCAGGTTTGTTTGTACAGTTCTTCAATGTATTCTTCAGTCTGGCATTTCAAGCCGATGCCACCACTATCGGAATCATCTTTGCAATCAATACGGTAGTCATGGCAGCAGGTAATTTTGCATCTCCAGCAATTGTGGACCGATTAGGAAAGCTTGGCACCATCATCTGGTTCCAAATCTTCTCCATTCCATTTCTACTGACGCTCTCTTGGTCACCAGTTCTCTATATCGCGATTATTGGATATGTAGGACGTGCATTATTCATGAATATTGCATGGCCAGTGATGGATGTCTTCTATATGGAGGGCTGTTCGCAAGAGGAGAGGTCGACGGCAATGGGGGTCATAAACGCAGGAGACTCGCTTGCAAGAGGAATCGGACTCAATATCGGTGGATGGTTATTAGCCATAGGTCTGTGGAGGGTTCCCTTTGCAATTGCCGTAATATTCTACAGCTTGAGCATAGGTCTTTTCTACTGGTTCTTTGGACGAGATGAATCAGGGCAACCTGACTCATAGCGTCCGGGATTTTCATTCTCAGCGTATCAGATTACTTGTCATGATAGACATTGTCAATGATGATGGCGTATGATAGGAGCATCAATCGATCAGCATCCAGGTCCTCAATACGAATCACGTAACGGTCCTTGAAGTTGAACGCGGGTGCGAAGACATCACGCCACTTGTCTGCTTTCTTGATTACAGCATAGACCTTTTTCTTGTCCTTTGGGTCAGTAATCTCGAAGTTCCATTTTGTGACGCCGCCCTGTGCTTTGTAGATATGTTCTTCTTGAGGAGTATAGAAATCAACCGAGCCCCGAAATGCAATCATGGGTCTCTTTCCACGGCCTACCAGAGTACCGTCAGGACGCTTGACCTCATATATGGGTCGAGCAGCCATCAGCTTCTTGTTTATTGTGCAGAGAAGGGTACCGTCTGGATCGTGAAGGGATATCTCAGCTCGCATTGACAGAATCTTTCTTTTCATTGAACCGACTTGGATTCCTTCTTGGTCGTAAATCTCGCCGCCACCAAATTTCCAAGATTTCTCATGAAGCACGTAGAACGTAATTGTTGGATCGAGAAGACTCATCAAAATCACCTTGTCCCTGTAATCTGCGGGACATGATTTAAGCAAACGTCGGTTGGAACCCGTCATAACTTGCGAATTTTGGTACACTATTGTACCAAGACCTTCATCATAATCAGAAAAACCAGCGAGAATACCTCTCCTTCAATCGTCCATCACGGACATGTTTATGAGGCAACAATATTATAGAATCCTGTCCGGAAGGCTCCAATTCTTGCGCTTCCTTATGACACGTACGTGATACAAAGGAACAAGACCCACAAGAAAAGTAAAATACCGCAAGAAGTTGATGCCAATACGCCTCGACGTACTATAGGTGATACCAGTTGCAATTTGCACAACCAGAATACATGGACACATTTTTCCAGTATATTTTCGGTTTCTTCGATCAGCTTTTCTCAACACCACTCCAGCAATGGATTCCTTGGGGTCCAGGAGACTGGTACTTTACCATCTCGACCACGTTTTTTGTCGTGATGATTTTGTTTTTAGTACGCCGCCTACGAAAGAGTGGAAGTGGGTCAATAGCTGATGGCGTACGAAGAATCATTGCATCAACAGGTGATGTATCAGCAGGTATGTCAGGGGCCAAGAAAGTCGACTTCATTTCAAAGGACCCCTCTGATGCATTAGTCTTCCTCAAGATTGAGGAAAATGCCATACAACAGGCCCTCACTGCAGCTGATTACTTTGCAGAAAAGGGCGAAATAAGCGAGTCTGTTAAACTCAAGCTCGCAGCACTCTATCAACACCGACTCGAAACTGTGCGCACAGCAGTCGCAAAGGATGAGCAACTCAAGTCAATCGTTGCAACTTCAGACGAGATTGGCAAAGCACGGTCAGACTACCTCCGCAAACTTGCGGCAATGTCAGGTACCGCAGTGGAAGCCGAAGCTGATTCAGGTCCTCCAAGCGTTGCAATGCCAGTTTCAACACCTTCTGCAACGCCTGTTCAAGCTCCTGTCACAACAGCCCCTCCAAGTGGTGGTCCCCCAAGTGGCGCACCCCCGGGCGGTGGTCCTCCAGCAGGCGGTCCTCCAAGCGGCGCAGCTCCAGCAGGTGGTCCTCCAGGCGGTGCAGCTCCAGCAGCTGGCCCTCCAGGCGGTGCAGCTCCAGCAGCTGGCCCTCCAGGCGGTGCAGCTCCAGGAGGAGCTCCAGCAGGAGGCGCCCCCGGTGGAGATGCTGCAGCTCCAGCAGGCGGCAAGAGTTCACTACAGTCAGAGATGCTCCGGGAGATGGAGCGTCTAAAGGCATTGATGGGCGGGGATTAGTCTCCTTCCAACTGCTTTTTTTTCAGCAAGTGGTAACTAAATCTTAGCTGGTATCTCGGAAGCCTTTTTGGGGAGATTGATTGGCTTTTAAGACACATCTCTACGGAGACCGTTACATGTCCAATGCCAAACTAAATGCGGCCAAGAGTGCGAGTAAACTGATACCAAAGACTGGTGCAATAGGACTTGGAAGTGGTTCCACAGTTGCCTTATTCGCGGAGGAGTTGGGAAAAAGGATTGCAGCAAAGAAGGTGAATGTCAGGGTAGTCCCAAGCTCATATCAGGCATACCAACTAGCCATAGAGTTCAAGATCCCTCTTACAAATCTGGACCTTGATCCTGAACTTGAACTGACTGTGGATGGTGCTGACGAGGTCGACAGGAATCTTAACCTAACAAAGGGCGGTGGAGGGGCTCTGTTTCAGGAAAAGGTCGTCGCATCAGCATCAAAGAAACTTATCATAATTGTGGACGAGTTCAAGATTGTTGACCAGCTAGCAACCAGATTCGAGATCCCCATTGAAATATTACCATTCTCTCTTGGTGTAGTACTCAGAAAGATACAGGCCATGGGTATTGCACCCACGGTAAGGCAAGCCCAGAGGAAGATGGGTCCAGTTGTGACTGATAATGGAAATTTCATCCTAGACCTCAAATTCCCGGAACCAATAGATGATCCCGCAAAGGTGGCAATGGATTTGAAAATGATTCCAGGCGTAATTGAAACCGGCCTGTTCATTGACATGACCGATGAGGTCCATGTGGGCAAAGAGGACGGAGTCTATATCCTGAAGAAGTAAGACTACTGATACATCGACCAGAATCTACGGAACTTCTCAGTGTATGACAGCACATCAGTCGAGTCGACATACTGATCAATGCCACCCAAATACTTCGGCAATCTTTTTACTCTATCATCTTCAATCATTGCATGAATGGCATCAGCGAAATTGTCCCCTTGAATTATCATGAACGGTCGATTGTGAAACCGTGACACCTTGGCTCCCAATGGTGCTGTGATTCCGAGATCATTGTGCATCTTGGCTACATGCTCGTATGCTCTTGTCAGATGGTCTTGTCTTTCTTGCCAAGTACTGGCATCCATAATTTGCATGAAGACTGGTGTGAGAAACTGTGCACTCTTAAGCTTCGAAAAGGCTGTACCAAACCACTTTATGTAAGGTGCATACTTTCGTTCTATGAGAAAACAGAGCCCCATAATGTCACGAATCAGCCGCGTAGCAACAATACGAGAACCAAGCTCATCTCCAACCTGACCACATCGACCCATGAACGCTTCTTCTTGAGCTATCCTCTCCCACTGATTTGCTAACAGATACAGCCATAGGTCATGAGGGTAATATTCCAATTTGGTCACTATTGGTTCCAGTTTTCCAAGACCGTCATGGAAGACTCGGCCGTTTGCAATACTTAGAAGCATCTGCTGTGGAAGAACCAACCAGTCTATAATACGCAAGTCTTCTGTTGGATTGAAACCAAGATACTCGATAAAGAAGGCGCTGACTGTATTGATTTTAACTCCATGATTGACAGGTCCATAATCAACAAGCTCCATCCGGGTTGTACCATCGTCATGAAAGCTAAAGTTGGTGGGAAATCCGCGTATTTCATATGGTAAATTCTGACGCAGAGTTTCATCAACCTCTTCTTTGAGGGAATCATAGTCTGATTCCGTCAAGAAGATCTGAAGTTTCGGTCCCCAGTCATGATCCATCGACTGTGGAGTGTCAAATCCCAATACATCTGACCCAGTACCAATTCGAGCAGCTGAATATACCAAATTCGGAAAGTGCCTTTCTATGACTGGTTTCACAGCTTTTTCATATAATGCCTTACTTAGATCTAACCCAGGTACGAAATCGTAGGGCGGGTGATCTTCATCACTCATCCAAATGTCTCCATTCTTAGCAATAGTATGGTGGGATTTGGATATTACGACTTGAAAAAAGTGGCGGGCCCGCCAGGATTTGAACCTGGGATTCCTTGCTTAGGAGGCAAGTGCCCTATGAACACCCCGGAGGACATCTTCCTCTGAGTCCATACTAGGCCACGGGCCCATGAAATTGACCGGGTGGCTGGTTAGTTGTTAAAGCTTTTGCAGAAAGGACTATTCTGCTACCTTAGCTGTTATTTTTGCACCTTCTTCCATGGCATCTACAATGGACTTGCCTTGTCGAGTTTTGATACGAATTGCACTTTCTCCATTGCGACCAATTACAGTAGTCAGCAGATACAAGTCATCCGCAAAGACCTCTATCCTTTGTTTTGCATACTTGCGACCCGCAACAAGAGTCACTTTTTTCTTGCTGTAACTTACTGAAACTGGCACAGACTCTCCAGGTCTTCCACGGGCTATCCTTTCGCCCCTGAGCATAGGCGCAGCAACTCCTCTGACTGGTACTACTACCTTTTCTCCACCAAAAGAGAACATCTCATACTCCAACACTCCCTCATCGAAATTGCGAACTTCCACTACAGGTCTTGCTAGGTCTCTCTGAGAACTACTCATACCTGTAGGCAGTTTCACCTTCAACGAGAGTGAGGAAACCTTCGAAACATTTCCATCTTCGATGTGGACCACTGTATCGACCGTGCTTGGAACTTGTCCTAGCTCGACTCTTCCACCAAGTATCAACCTCTGAAGTGCATCGATTGCAGATCCTGCATGCACAACTCCTACCATCCCGACACCAGCTGACCTGAGATCTGAATATGCCTGGAAATCACTGTTTTTCCGGAGTTCGTCATAAACAACATAGTCGGGACGTACAAGCAAAAGAATGTCCGCAGCTTTCTCCATACTGCCATCGAGAGGAGAATACTGCACTATCGCCTCCTCTACCTGTAAATCTCTTGGCTGCTCAAGTGTCTTAACAACATTCCCCTTACTGCTATAGAATTCAGCTAAAGCAGCCGCAAAGGTGCTCTTGCCAGAGCCCGGAGATCCAGAGATTAGAATGCCTTCCGCTCGAGTTTCCAGCCTATTCATTAGCTTCGAGTTGAGATTGTAATCTTGTAAGCACAGCTTTACAATGGGTCGGATGGCTGAAATCTCCATTTTGTCAGCAAAGGGCCTTCGTGCAATTGCTATCCTCATATTCCTGAGTTGTACCACTGCCGCTCCATGTTCTTCTATTTCAATGAATGACTTTCTATCATTCTGTGCTGTTTCAAGGATAGCTTCTCCCAGCACATCCAGTTCCTCGTATGTGAGCAGCCTTTCAGATAGATCCACCAGCTCCCAGTTTCCCGGCTCACCTCTCTTGGCTCGCGGTGGGTTGTTTTCAACGAGATGAACACTCATTGTACGTTCATCGAAGAAGGCTTCTAGTGTAAGAATCTCTTCCGCTAGTTCATCGTCATCATCATACCACTCGTCACTCATCGGTGTCACCACTACGGTCTTGAAGAGTGGCCTGTGCCACTCTATAGTAATTAACCTCACCGTTCTGGTCAACCAGTGCAAAGACCAGCTTTTTTCTGGCGGCCGAGGCAGTTTCAGTTACCATATCAAGGTCATGAAGTGATATTGCATCTCCTTCCTTCAGAACGTAAATCAACTGGTTGGCGGTGGCTGCTCCGGGACGGTTTCCTCGTGCATAGACTCGAAAACCAATACCACCTCCAAATCCCTGACGCACAGCATAGCCTCTGCTTCTCAGGTCCCTAAAGACCAAATAGTTAATCCAGAGATCGGGATACATTCCACGCAGACCATTCACTATGTCTTTGGAACCTATAGGATCACCTGAGGAAGTCTTGACAGTGATTCGTTTCCGTTCAAACAAATGTAGTATTTCTACTGGTTCTAGTTCCAGCCTACCATCGTCAAGACGAGTGCCATAGAATCCATGCTGGAATATCCTATCTGCATCATCTCTTGCAACATACCCCTTCCCATTGGTGAATATGGCATCAGCTGGTTCCTCCTCCTCAAGAGGCTCTTCTTCTATAATGAGGTCCTCTTCCATATCTTCTGGTTCAAGGAAATTCGGAGCTTCACCATTTTCTTCAGACAAGTTGTTCACGTCTAAGCATTCTTCCGGTTTTGGAAGGGTGAAAAGACTTTCGACACGACCTATGGCAAGAACTATAGCGTATTCATTTGTGGAAATGAATGTGACCGACTTGGAATTTCAGGAAGAGCTTGGCGATTTCATTGCAGGTGCAAGTAGGATTGCATTCCTTGGTATTGGCAATGATCTAAGAACTGATGATGGCCTAGGTCTGGTCATAGTTGGTGGTTTGAAACATCTTGAGGGTCCGAGAATCTTGATTGAAAATGTGGGTTCTGTACCCGAAGCCTTTGCAAGCAATCTAACCGAATTTGGTGCCGAGAGAGTCATAATGGTAGATGCGGCTGACATGCTTAAGCCACCGGGCTATGTTGAGCTTATCACTAAGGACCGCATAGGAGGAATCACATTGAGTACCCACAGGATGCCACTGTCGCTTCTGATGCAGTTTCTTGAGGACCGTACAGGAGCTCAGTGTATTGTGTTGGGCGTTCAACCAAAAAGCGTAGAGTTTGGTGAGGGACTAACACCTGAAATTCATACGAAGGCTGAGAAGATTATTAGTACCCTTGAAACCATGCTGAAACAGCATTTGAGAGGAAAAGAAAATGTTCAGGACGATTGAATGGCTGGATGATACCAATGAGGTTAGACTTGTCGATCAGACAAAACTCCCTCTTGAAAAGTCACATATTGTTACTTCCAGTCATGAGCGAATAGCTCAGTCGATTGAGATAATGGAAATCCGTGGGGCTCCTGCTATAGGCGCGGCGGCAGCTATGGGAATGGCATTAGCGGCCATAGAGAGCAAGGCCAATACAAAGAAAGAACTTCTAGAGTATCTTGAGAGGGCAGCAGACACACTGAACACCCGGCCAACAGCAGTCAACCTTACTTGGGCCACAGCTAGGATGTTGACAGTTGCAAAAGAATCAGGCGGTAGTACAGATGCCATAGTCAAGACCTTGATTGAAGAGGCGAAAGAGATCGCAGAGGAGGACGTACGGATGTGCAGAAGTATGGGTGAGAATGCCATCTCTGTGATAGAACCAGGTTTCACTATTCAGACAATATGCAATGCAGGCTCTCTCGCAACTGTACATCTGGGTACGGTGGGTGCCGTAGTCAGAATAGCCCATGAAAAGTATGATGGCGACATCAAGGTCTACGCAGCAGAAACTCGTCCGAGACAACAGGGTGCCAAAATTACTGTGTTTGAATTTATGGAAGATGGTATTGATACAACACTCATTACAGATGGAATGATTGGCACTGTGTTTAGGGAGGGTCGTGTTGATTGCTGCGTGGTGGGTGCTGACCGAATAGTAAGGACAGGTCATGTCATCAACAAGATTGGTACTTACACCATGGCAATCACTGCAAAACATCACAATATTCCATTCTATTCTGTTGTCCCAATGTCGACAATTGATTGGGTAACTAATGTCGAGGATGTTGTAATAGAAGAACGCGACCCAGATGAGATTCGAATTATCAACGGCGAGTATGTCACAGTTCCTGACGCGAAAGTCTACAATCCAGCATTTGATATCACTCCACCAGAGCTAGTCACAGCAATAATCACGGACAAAGGAGTCGTTCACAATCCCACAGAGGAGAAGATGCTGAAATTGAGAGATTTGTAGCATCAGCATGGGGAAGGTCTTGTGGACATGATCCGACTTGGATATACCACATCGGAGGGCCGTCCAGACCATATCGAAACAGATCCAACTGCAAAAATACTGGATTTTCGAGAAAATGACATAAAATTTCTCGATTTATCGCTCTTGAACACGTGTTCTAATCTTGAAATGCTGTATTTGGCAAAAAATCAGCTAGAAACCATCGACCTGACTCCCCTAGCTGAAATCTCCTCATTGAGGTGGCTCGACCTCAGTCATAATCAACTAAAGCAGGTTAGTCTTTCCCAACTGGGTGAATGCAAGAATCTTGAACGGCTTTCTCTTTCGTATAATCCTCTTGGACAGGTTGAACTCAGCTTCCTTGCTCAGTGTCCATCTTTACACACTCTTAGACTAACTAATACCCTGCTCAAAAACATTGATTTGAATCCGCTAAACAAATGCTCTAGCCTTGAACAGCTTTCAGTATCATTCAATAGTCTAGAAGAGGTAGACTTAGCTCCTTTAGCCAGTTGTAGCAAGCTACAAACCCTAACACTGAATCGGAACCGACTAGCACACATTGATTTGAGTCCTCTCTCATCGTGCATGCAATTAAAGACTCTCAATCTGAGTGACAACCGACTTGATCAGGTGGAACTCGATGCATTGAGCACTTGTTTTGACCTATTTTCGCTCAATCTGAGCAAAAACCAGCTAAAAGAAGTCGATTTGACACCAATTGGGAAACTCCAGAATTTGCAAGGTCTTGATTTAAGCTCTAATCAGCTTGGAACGGTAGACCTTACATCTCTTCAACATTGTACGAAGACCGAAATCAAGCTCTATGGAAACCCTCTCGAGGAGATCTTACAGCCAGACAATATCTGTACGAATCTTGTATTAGAAGATCTGTCAAAATGAGAGCTTGCAGGAAACTTATCTACCTAGTAAAGACTGAGATGCTAGGAGATTTCGATGACAAACTACATCTACATAGCGACGAGTCTGGATGGCTTCATCGCCACAAATGACGGAGGCCTTGATTGGCTCGACGAAATCCCAAACCCAGAAAAGAGTGACTTCGGATTCGCCGAATTTATGAGTGGCATAGATGCAATACTAATGGGGCGAAGAACCTTTGAGAAAGTCCTGACATCTGGTCTATGGCCTTATGAAAAGCCCGTATACGTGCTGAGCAAAAGCAAGGTCGATGTGCCAAAGGAGTTGGAAAGCAAGGTCAAAACCATCAACGGGAACCCGAAGGAACTTGTCGACCGATTAAAAGAGCTGGGGCATCAGAACCTGTATGTTGATGGAGGCATTACGATTCAAAGCTTTCTCGAAGAGGACCTAATAGATGAGATGATAATAACAAGAGTTCCCGTTCTCCTCGGGAATGGCATTCCACTTTTTGATTCCCTCACCCGAAGGCTGCATTTTTGCCATAAGAAGACCGAACTCCTTAATGAGATGCTGGTAAAAAGCTTCTACTCGCGAGTCAGGGAGTGAGCAGAGCCTATAGGTTGTGAGATTTGAATCATCTAGCGGTCAGGGGTTCCAACAAGAATGTCGATAGTTCAACTTGGACCTTGCAATACAGAAGTGCTTAAGAAGGAAACATATTCGATGGTGGATGGGGCGCGTAGTCTAGTCTGGATAAGGCACCAGCCTTCGGAGCTGGGTATCCCAGGTTCGAATCCTGGCGCGCCCGCCATTGTCATATGCATTCTGTTTAAGACAATGAACATCATTACTAGAATCTTGGTTCTTGAGCTATGAGTGAATGGTCTAATATTCTAAGGAAAACCCCCCTCGAATGGTTGACAAACAAAAACAACCCAGCGGTTCGTTACCACTCACTCATCCATCTTCTTGATCAGGCTCCAGACCATCCTGATGTTCTAGAAACTCGTAATCTTATCAATTCTGATCACAAAGTCACTAGAATACTGAGCAAGCAGAATCCTGAAGGATACTGGGAGTCGTCCACAGAACCCTACAATCCAAAGTACAAGGCCTCGTACTGGCAAGTCATGATACTAGGTATACTAGGCTTGGATAGAAGTAATCCTATGATTAGGAGAGCTGTGGAACACGTGTTCCAATTCCAGCACGAAGAGGGTGGATTTACGGAGTATGGTGAAGAGGTCGCACGAAGGAAATTTCATGAATTCAAGGACAAGCAACTGGTCAGAAACCGGAAACCGTTTCTTGAACATCAATGGATCAAAGAAAGAATTCACGAATTCCAGCTAACTTGCCTCACTGGAAATGTATGCCTAGTCCTCATTAGACTGGGTTATGCTTCCGACAGACGTGTCAAGAAGGCACTGAAATGGCTTGTAGAAGTTCAGAACAAAGATGGCGGTTGGCTCTGTCCTTACTGGAGAGCGCACAAAAATGACAAACATGGCTGCTTCATGGGTACAATCACACCCCTAGATGCATTAACTGAACTGCCACATAAGCACAGAACTCCAGAGATGAAGAAATCAATTCAGGCAGGCGCTGAGTTTCTTCTGATGCACAGACTATTCAGAGCAGACCATCATGAATTCAAAGTGATAAATGAGTCATGGCTTAAACTTGGATTCCCACAGTTTTTCTATGATATTCTGCGTGGACTATCTGTCATCTGTAAGGCTGATCTTGCTAATGATAGGCGGATAGATGAGGCTTTGAGAATCTTGTTAGAAAAGCAGCAAGCAGATGGCAGCTGGGTTCTTGAGAGTTCACCTATTGGCCGTATGCAGACCAACCTTGAGCAGAAGGGCAAACCAAGCAAATGGATAACACTCAAGGCTCTTAGAGTGATTAAATCTGTGCTTGAAACCAGAGGTTCATTGGAACTGAATTAATGGAAGTCCATGAGGTGGAAGTGTCAGAATACTGGTGATTCAATATCATGCTTCTACTGTTTCTTACCCATTTTCTTGTTCCACACATCTAAGAAGTATTCAAGTGACCTATCATATGTCCGTTCAGCTTCGGGCGGAAATAGACAACCTGGCAGCTCTTGATGTTTCCAGTGGTATTGCAGACAATCACAACAATATCCTTGCCTTGAACAGCCTGGATAGGTGCACCCACAGCGTTGCTTGTTTTTTTCCACATTGCATATTCGGCCAGTCATCGCAATCTCAATAGCCACAGGAATAACTCGTGTTAAAACCTGTTTGGTGAGGGCCGAGTATCAGACCCAATGGCAGCTCGTATCGAATCGAGCGCCTCACGAACTTCTACCCTTTTCTTGCCGTCCATTACGTTGGGGTAGTGCTTTGAATAATGTTCCAAACATTTACCAAGGGCCATCACGAATGTATCAAGCTCGCTTGGGCGTTCCCCATTCTCGATGAGAATTTGGACAGTCTTTTGTGTGGAATTCCTGATTTTTTTCTTTATAATACTCCAAGACTTCGGTGATGCAATTTCAGCTCGTTTTCGGCACACAATGACCATGTCGTAGACGATGTTTTCCATGTCATGAAGGTGAGTTGATGCTTTCATTTCGCTTCTGACTGGATAAATCGATGTGACATAGAACCCTGAATCCAGTATAGCTTGTAACACGGCAGCCCATGCTTCCTCCTTCTTATGATGGAAAGTAAAGACTAGGACTCCATCGTCCTTCAAGATTCGATTGGCCTCAGAAAACACCTTTGTGAGGCCGTCAAGGAACTCCACTTCGCCCTTTTCTTGCACTCGATTCTCGATGACTTCTTTCTCCCACGGTACGAACTCATCCCTGAATTGATCGTATTCTTCCTGAAGAGCAATTTTGAGCCACACGTAGAAGAAGTTCGAGAGCTCGGAATACATGACATTCCCAAAATACGGTGGATCGGTCACCACAGCATCTGCAATTCCACTCGGTACGTCAATAGACTCCGATGACCCGCACTGCAAGAGTACCCTCTTTTTCTTGTCTAGGTCGTTATAGCTCTCTGCAATTTCCGAAACTATTGGCAGACCTGATTGGACTTTCGTCATGGAATTGCCCCTGATTATCCGCTCGAATGGCTGTCTACAGTATTCCTTTCCTTCAATCACCAAGTTGACAAAAGATGTGAAGGCCCCTCGTCCTCTTGAAGTGTCATAGCAATTTGCCTCAACGGGCGCCATCGAAGGAGAGAACGAGTGTGTACGGAATATATCCGTGATGAATCCACGAGTGGCATTGTATTTTGCAAACATGTTGTTGTACTTCAAGGAGTTTGAGAATGCCAAAACGAAGAACTCTTTGACGTCCCAGTCTTCCAAACTCAAAATCCATCTGAAAATCTTGCCTAGATTGAGCAGCTGTCTATCACTGAACATATCCCTGAATCTCTTGTAACCGTGGTTCAGTGCTCGTCTAGTTTCAACCCCTGCTGGGATGATTGCATCCGGGATTGGGAGTTGTTTCCCGATTTTTGCAAACTCATCGTTGGCTTTCTTCAAGAGCTGCAAATCCAATTCATCTGCCATCTTATACCCTCGGCCATTCTTCAAACTGGAATTCTTACTCTTCTCACAGGCCTTGCAATGGAACTCAATGGCATACAGTTTCTCTTCGGGTCGTCCGTTGGTCTGAATCCAATCAACAATGTTTCTAGGTTTACAGTCCTTGTTATGACAGTAGTACTTTCTGCCATCTGTAAATGATGTGGCTCCTGGCTCAAATCCCCTTTTGCACCTGGGACAAATAGCGTTGCTTTTTGTACCTCTAATATCAAAAATCATGTAGCATTGGGGACAAATCACCATTTTCCCGTCATTCTTGGGTGATTTTGCTAGAATATAGTCACGCATGAGCGGAATCTCTTTTGCGCAATCCGGACATACTAGTATTTTATGGTAGAAATAGTAGATCCCCTCAGCTTTTTTTCCACAATCAGGACATTCTGTGCTGTAGTACTCTCTCAGTTCTGTACCCAAATCGTATTCCAGTCTTACAAGAGCTTGACGAAGCTCTTCTGGGTCAATGTCTTCGATTTCTTTTTTAACAATGAACCATGATACTGGGTTGAGATCTCCAGCTACAACCTTACATCCAAATCTCAATGCCTCAACTACAGTTGTTCCACCGCCCATCATCGGATCGAGAATTACCTTGTCAGAAAAATCGACCTTGCTTGGATAGGACTTCCAGAGGGAGCCTGAATCTCCATCACTCAAGGTGTACAGCAGAATTGAACGGAATATTGAGCCAAGTCTTCGAGCCCACCACTTGTGCATGATATAGACGGGACGATAATGTCTTCTGCCAAATCCAGTCGATTCTTTCTCAGCTATCTTGTTAATCTTTGAAACTGGAAATTCGACTTCAATCGATCTTTTTGTCAGAATGGGGCCTCCCGCTTTCACTGGAAAAATCGCTATACACGGACCCCTTTGAACATTCCGAGAAACCCACCACGATTCTAGTCTACTGAGTAATCCTTTTATTGAAATCAGAGAAGCAATCGAAACGCACGGGACGTAGCTCAATCTGGCAGAGCAATGGACTGTAGATCCATCGGTTGCCGGTTCAAATCCGGCCGTCCCGACCATCCTTTACTTCTCTTGGTTTCCAATCACAAACCCAATCCATTATAAGGAACTATACTATCGTTAATATTGTGAGAAGGGTATGAAGCCTGTTGAAATTGCAAAAGGTGTTTACTGGGTTGGTGCAATTGATTATGATGTACGACATTTTCATGGATATAGTTATACCACCCATCATGGAACTACGTACAATGCATACCTGATTATTGGTGAGAAAGTCGCACTTGTTGATGCGGTCCTTGGCTCATTCTCTGAAGAAATGTTCTCCAGAATATCAGATATCATCGACCCCGAGAGAATCGATTACATGATCTCAAATCACACAGAGATGGACCATTCCGGTTCTATACCCGACGTACTAAAGACCATGAAGAACGCAAAACTTGTCTGTACCTCTAAAGCTGTGGACGAACTCAAGAAGCACTACCCAAATGGATGGGATATTCATACAGTGAAGACTGGGGATGAGATAGACCTTGGAGGGAAAACCCTAAGATTTTACGAGGCTCCAATGCTGCATTGGCCTGAATCGATGTTCACATACTATGTAGAAGAAGAAGTACTCATACCAAATGATGCCTTCGGGCAACATTATGCTACTGAAAGGCGATTTGCTGACGAGGTCGACCAGTATGTTCTTTGGAAAGAAGCAGAGAAGTACTACGCGAATATTCTGTGGCCATTAAGTCGAATGGTACAACGGAAGATCGAAGAGGTAATAGAGTTAGGTCTCCCAATCAAAATCATCGCTCCTTCTCACGGATTAATCTGGCGAAAATCCCCTCTTCAAATTGTCACAAGGTATCTGGAGTGGGCGAAGGGGGATAGAACACAAGATAAGGTAGTAATCGCCTGGGACACAATGTGGCAAAGCACAACAAAACTAGCCCGTGCAATTGCCGAAGGAATTAGCAGTCAGGGATTGACTCCCATTTTGAGACTAATACCACATAGTGATCGAAGCGATATAATGGCTGAGCTCCTAGAGGCAAGAGGGATAATTGTAGGAAGCTCTACTCTTCACAATGATATTCTACCAACAGTTGCACCTATTCTTTCGGATTTTGAGGTCTTGAAACCCAAGGGGAAGAAGGCAGCTGCATTTGGGTCCTTTGGATGGGCTGGAGGTGCCGTGAAGAGAATACACGAGTCAATGGAACGAGGAAAAATGGAGATTGTAATGGACCCATTTACAGTGAAGTGGGTCCCAACAGATGAAGAGCTCGTTCAGGCTTACCAATTCGGAGTGGAATTCGCGAAGAAGGTGAAATGATATTTGATGGATTCAGAAGCGGAGTATGATGTGGCTATTGTCGGGGGAGGTCCCGCCGGACTATCTGCAGGAATCATAGCTTCATTCAAGGGTCTCAAGACTATCGTATTTGAAGGCGGGACCTGGGGTGGTCTTTTGTCAACAATTTACCCGTACAAGTTTGTGTTCAATTACCCTGGCACTCCAAAAGTCTTAGCCACACATCTGGTTGCGGAATGGGTTCGTCAAGCCGCTGACTTAGGAGTTCTTCTAGTCAAAGAACGCGTGAATGAAATCACTAACGATCGAAATGTGGTCACTACTGAACGTGAATACAAATCGAAAGTTGTAATCATCGCAACTGGCATGCGTCCTAACATTCTAGGAATACCTGGCGAGATTGAATTTTCTAAAAAGGACCGTGGTGTTTTTCCATATCTGACAGAGCCTGAATTGTTCCGTGACAAAAGGGTACTAGTAGTGGGCGGTGGCGATACAGCGCTAGATGCCGTTGTAGATGCACACAAGGTAACCGATGAGATATGGATTGCACACAGGAAAGATGAGTTCAGGGCAGCTGAAACAACTGTTGATAAAATTCTAACTGAAAAAATAGCTGAGGTCCTATACAACACCGAACTTCTTGAGATTAAAGGGGACTCAGAAGTTGAAGAAGTCGTCCTTCTAAATAATCAGACTGGCAAGAAGTATAACATGCCCATAGATCGTGTGATAATCGCTGTAGGTCTAGTCCCAAACACGGAAGTGTTCGAACACCTAGGTCTGAAAATGAATGGACACTTTGTTGTCGTGGACGATGAAATGAGAACCAGTATCGAAGGCATTTTTGCGGCTGGAGATATCATATCGGTATACCAGCTAGCTTCAGTTGCGGCAGCTCAAGGCGCACTAGCTGCTCACAATGCCTACAAGTACATCCGAAAACCATACTGGTCATAATTCTCATCGACATCTAATTCGGTTAATTATTGGTTACGCATGCTTCTGTAAAATGCATCACACTTGCATTTCTGGCATTCTCTTTCAAAATCGTCATGGGTTTCACGATTGTGTCCGCATGTACAGAGGTCGTATGAACTTGTACTCATTTCTTCCCCTCTCTAAGTTTATGAGGAGAAAGAATATCCTCTTCCATCCTCAAGCTCAAATCCGAATCCTTCTCTTGCCCCTTCTCTTTGACTGATTCTCCCAACATTTCTTGTTGCGTCATCTCCAACATTCTATGAGGTCCGTACCCGTTTTTCACCCGGTTTCTCCTATATCCAACCTTAGAATTGATTTTCATTTCTTCCATTCTTAAAATCCTGCTCTATGAGAACAATTAGCTCACACACTGAATCTGTGATTCCTGAAAAGCAGACACTCCAAATACCAGAGAAAAGATTCTGGTTCCATGACATTCTTTGTTAACCTGTCTCTTCCATTCTCACTTTCTGCAATAGGTCACCCTCGTCAGGGTTAATAAACTTGGGCATTTGCATTGGAGAACGCGAGCGGTCGTTCCACATACGTTTCTAGTGAATCTATTGACAATAGAAGGCATACCCTCACTCTTTCAACCCATCCAGCCAAGTTGCGTCCTTGTCCAATTCACGTGTGAAGATTCTGCCCTGATCAGTGGAGTTCTTCGCTTGATGATACTTGAAGAGGAAATTTCCGTTCAGCATCCCTAGAATCTCTATCTTTCCAGTGTGATGGGACATTATGTAACGAAATCTTTTACTGTGACCATTGAGGAGGGTCTTTGCCCCCTCAATAATTCTATATCCCTCATAGAGTGGGACCTGGAAGGTCTTCTTCACTCTAGCAACAGGACGACACTGAAACACATAGTATGGATTAACGCCAATGCTAACAAGTCTGTTCTGGAGGCTTGCCAAAACGGTTGAATCGTCATTCACCCCTCTCAGGAGGACAGTCTGGTTATTTACAGTAACACCAGCTGATATCAGCCTGTCAACAGCATCGATTGACTCCACCGTCACTTCTTTGGGATGATTGTATTGCGTTACCACAAACAATCTTCTGGACTTATTAGAGTAATCACTCAAGACGTCCAGCAGTTCATCATCATCTAGTATCCGCTTTGGATATGTGACTGGAATTCGTGAACCAACCCTGATGAAGTCTAAATGCGGAATACCTGAAAGTGCTTCAAGCAGATTCTTGATTCGAGTTGTATTTAGGGTGAAGGGATCACCACCAGTGATGAGTACGTTGTTAATTTCCTCATGTTCCATGATGTAAGAAACAGCAGCATCAATATCTCTTAGAACCTCTTGACTTGGCAGCCCAACTAGTCTCTTTCTGAAACAATGTCGGCAGTACATTGCGCACTCAGCGGTAGCAAGAATCAAAGCAGTTTGTTTGTATTTGTGCTGCAATCCAGGTAGAATGGTATTGGAAAGCTCACCACTAGTGTCGTAGGACCCCTCTATTGTCAATTCGCTACTACTAGGAAGAGCCATTTTTCTTATTGGGTCCTCTGGATCTTGTTCATCGATTAAAGAGAGATAGTATTCGGGAACGCGAATGGGGTGGATTTCACTCAGCCGTTCCAGAACCCCCTCCTCGGGTTCAGTAAGATTGATTATTTCTCCCAAATCATCAATGCATGTGACTAATTTATCCGAGTCAATAGCATGGGTCAAGAGCTCACACCCTTGCTACTCTCCTTAGCTGGTTCCGTTGTCATTCTTGAGATAATTGCCATTTTCCGTTCAATATCATACCATTCAGTAATTGGTATCCTGGCAGCCAAACTCTCCCTATCATCCATAGGAAGAGTCCTCTCCTTCTCTTCTCTCTCATCTTTTCTCATTTCTTTGTCACCTCTTTTGCAGGAATATTCGACATCACTTGGTCAAGTAGGACAGGTTTGTTCTGTCGATTCTGCCAGTTCTATATACTCCCATACTACGAGAGTTTCATACTAGGCTTGGCTTTGCCTAACCTGCCAAAGGTTATTCCTACTTTTCGTTAGTTATTAGACACAAATTCGCAGAATTGCTTAAAAATTATCCGTACTTATAAAGCCCTAAAGAAACATATTGACTCTTATAAAACTTATCCAGTCTTTTAAAGGGCTATCCCGAGATTTATCTATTCTCTCTCCTACATTTCAAATGTTGATTCAAAGAATGCTATTTCTTATACAAAAGAAGATTGGAAACCACAGCAGTCTGTAATTTGTATTCTATGGTTTAGCCCTTCATCCGTCATTCTTGTTCACTTCAGATACGACTCAGAGCCAAAGTAGAATATTTCGAGCCTCACATAATGAACACAAGATAACTGCTCAACCAGTCACTACAGGAATATACCCGAACTTCTACTCTACCTACTCTCCAATCAATATTCACTCTCAAACCATGCCTATAAAAGTGGGTACTTTTGTCTTATAAACGAAAATATCGAATCCATATTCCCAATTTCTGTCTTTAAAGTAATATGAAGCGATATTTAAGAAGTTGTATGAAACCCACATAATTGATGAGCCAAACCCGCCGTCCCGACTATTCTTTTTCTGGACTCTACTTCTCAAAGTGCCATTATTAGAAATCGGTGACAAATGCGATTCCAAGGGAACGAACAAGTTCTTTGTATCGATTACGAATTGTGACTTCCGTGACGTGCGAAACTTTAGCTATCTCCCTTTGTGTACGCCTGTCCTCTTCAATTATGCCGGCTATGTACAGGGCAGCCCCCGCAATCCCACCAGGATCTTTTCCTATAGTTATTCGCCCTTCTCTTGCTTGTTTTATTATCTCAGTAGCCTTCCTTACAGTTTTTCCCTCAAGTCGAAGATCCGAGGATAACCTTGGTATCAAGTCTTCCGCAGACGCAAGCGGCACATCAACATTGACTCGAGATATGACCAATCGTACAGCTTGACTAATCTGCTTTCTATTAGTCCTTGCTTCAGCCACAATCTCGTCGAGGCGTCTTGGAATCCGGTGAATCCGACAAGCTAAGTAGATTGATGCTGCAACTACTGACTCAATACTTCTACCTCTCACTAATCTCTTTGCCAGGGCTTTTCTATATATCAGAGCGGCCGTTTCTCTGGCTTCACGTGGAATTCCAAGCTGCGAGGAGAGTCTCTCCATCTCACTCATTGCAATACCAAGATTTCTGTGGTGCGAACTATGAACCCTACTTCTGATATGCCACTTTCGCATTCTGTAAATAGCTGCACGAGTATTGGTTGTGATTGCCCTACCACTTGCGTCCCTGTTTCGCCAATCAATTATAGTTGAGAGCCCCTTGTCTGCTATACTGAGTCTCATTGGTGCCCCGGTTCTTGATCTAGCATCTCTTTCTTCTGTAGTGAATGATCTCCATTCAGGCCCACGATCAACAATCCTGTCTGATGCCACAAGTCCGCATGAAGTACAAATATTCTCTCCACGAGCATAGTCCTTGGTGAACGAGCTCTCTCCACAACCCAAACACACATCTCTTTTGTTTCCTCGAGCTCTCTTGATTCCAGCCATATTTACCATGTCTATCGTCTCCTAATCTACTCCTAGCGAACGTTCTTCTTCAAATGCTGTTCAGAGCAAAAGCAAGACATTTCGGGATTCGTACAATGGGCCTATCAATGCAATATAATTGCCCAGACAGTCACTACAAAATACGACCGAACCTTTTCTCTACTTAATCTCTCAATCAATGCTCCAATATCAATCTATGCTTATAAGTGGGCTGCTCTGCATTGTAAGGAAACGCCCGTCATTTCTCCGTTTATGAGGCATAGTATCCGCTTTTCTGAAAATCTATTTTCACTTTCTATACAACTAAAGCTTCTGTCTGTAGATTCTTCGGTTGCGGGTTCAAATCCAGCTGTCCCGACCACATCATTTTATGAATATCATACCCCAAAAATGCAGATATACTACCCTACAATGAGAATCTCGATTCAAGTTTCGATAGTTTGTTTGACATTAAAGTGGTGGTCGGAATGGGCTTTGCCAAAATCAGCAAGCTCAAACTCTTGATACTGAGTATTCTTTCTTTCTTCCGAATCGGAGCCTATCTATATTGGACCTATTGGTTTCGTGCATTCATCCTTCCTGTCATATTCATTTCAGAAGAGGGGCTTTTCCTCATGTCAGAGCTCCCTCTTCTTTTGGTCGCGATGGACACGATATTGGTTCTAATTCTTCTGATAACAAAGGGAAAGTCATGGCCTCTTCTTCTGATCAGCATAATTACATCACTTGTATACTCATGGTTCTATCTGCTAGCATTCTCAGATATTACAAGCGTCTTAGGGACATCTATAATTGTGGTGTCAATCTTGCAGCTAGCAATGATGTTGCATACATACTTCAAATCTCATCAAGAGTCATTTAGCTCATGAACTCGGCGACCTTGTCAACAGACAATCTTGGCCGGGGTCCCGGACTGACGGCGGGCCAGCCCACCGTGATGGCTGCCAACAATTTCCAGGGTTTCTTAAAGTACTTCATAATCGTGTTATACGCATAGAAGACATCACCAATCCAGCATGTTCCGAGACCCAATGAATGTGCCTTGAGAAGGAGATTCTGAATCGCTGCTGCAACGCCATGAATCTCAGTTTCCCAGCCGAACTGATTTGTGTTCCAGACGATAATCACTACAGGAGCCTCTTCCATCATCTCACATGATCCATACGAAGAACCCACATCAAAGTCAAGCTTTCCGAGTCTATCTCTGTAAAGATCTGTAAAATTTCCCTTTGAATCTCCAGTCAGCACAGTGAATCTCCACTGTTGGCCGTTTTTAGCACTAGGGGCGAATGTTGCAGCCTCAATAATCTGCCTGATTAACTCCTCAGGAACCCCCTCCTGCTTATAGTCCCTGATACTTCTTCTGCCCTTGATGGCTTTATCAATACTCATTGTCATAATGGGTATTCAGTCCTCGAATCCTCTAATCTAACTTAAACTCGGAATGCACGAGTAACTGGAGCCAAATTTACGGAGCTCTCTTTCAAGAATGTTCCACTTTGTCAACAACTTCCTTAGGTAAGGGGATAGTAAATGTGCATTCCATATCTCCTTTCAGAAGTGACTTGACCATCATCACTTCCAACGATTGATCAAGAGCTACTTCCCATGGCTGTTTAGTAAAGCCACCACTACAATAACAGAAAGAGGACGGGACAACCATCTCGTCATCCAAAATCGTTTCTCGAGCCCAAGCACAATGACATGCATAGTATCGTTTCCTTTTCTCATCTGTTTCATCAAGATAGTGCCTCGTGAGATAGGGAATCTTAGTGTGTACAATCTTATCGCCGTCACGCATGCCACTTAGCATGTCCGGACGACTCTTTACATACTCTACCACATCATCAGTGATTTCCTGATTGAAGAATAGAGTTCCATCATCCCTGTGTTTCTCCAGCTCTGCAATGGCATTCTCTCGTTTCTTGGCAATGTACTCATCAATGTCCTTGGCCGCTAGGAACTTCTCCCGTTCTTGTTTATACCACTCTTTTGGTATTCCGTGTGCGGTGCCAACTAAAGCCATCTTGCAGTCTTCAGGGTCAACTAATGCTTTCATTCGGTCTAAAACAGCCTTGGTGATTTTCGGCTTTTCAGCAGATGGCAGTCCAAGTGGTGCTTCTATCCCCTCAAAGACCTTATCTCCCTTAGACTCACCTACGGTTTCTCCTAATCTTTCACGTAGTACTTGCATGACCTCTGCCCCGTCAATCAACTCAAGGACTGCAAGGTAGAGGTTCATGTTCTTCACGAAGTAACCATATCGGGACAGTGCAACGTAGTTGTCATAGGTATTGACGCCCTCTTCAATGAGCATCTTAGAGAACTTGTTCACTTCTAGAGATGTGGCCGTCTGTAAATTCCTCTTTGACTCCTTGAGGAATTGCCCAAATCTCTCGACCATAGCAATCGCAGGTCCAATCTTCTCCTCGGGAACTGGCTGCTCTCGATCTGTAAGATATTTACGATAGCCTTCTTTATCCAAATGCCGCAACCTCCGCTAATTCGGACTATCATTCACTACTTTATCAAGACAACGACCAGAGCAACCCTTCTAGAAACGAGTTCTATGTCACTTTGGCGCCATTTGGGAGTATTACGTGGAAGAACAGAATTCATTAGAGGAGTTTAAGTATGCACTAGCGAACAAAGATACATGAAAGGACTAGGCAATCAAGTAATTCCTGCCAATATGATAGGAAGCTTGCTGCTCAAAGCCCAAGAAGCATCAGATTCGTTTCGAGGGAAGTCCTCACTCCCGGCAAGAGGTGATGTATCAACCCTTGAGGAGTCCGCGGTTGTTCACTATGTCCAATTGGACCATGGCATCTTTGGTAACAAGGACGGAATGAGTGATGATGGCCCCGCCGTGGTAAGAACTGTGGAAAGGCTCTTTGTTGTTGAGCATGATGCACTCGACACAAAAACAGGAGAAGGAAACCAGGTCCGTATGAGGGATTCTATCCTTATGAGTGCGGACAATGCTCCTGCTAATTCTGGACTCAGGTTTGGAAGGTGGCGACACTGGCAGGGGAAGGGTGGAACGCAGAAGCTTCAGTCACACAATCAAGAAGATGATTCTGTGACAAAAAGCAGGTCAGACTTAAGCTCCGGTAATACAGGTGCTTAAGAGCCCTAATCCGGAACGAAATGTTGGTGGACTGTCAAGATGGACAAGTTAGAGGCTAAGATAAAGCACGGTCTAGAAGACAAGGGGATTCCTTGTCAGTCAGTATACAGGATTCCTGATCCCGACGACCCTCGAGTCCTAATAGCCTTTAGTTCAAACGGAAACCACAGGCTTACCCCGATGAAAATCGAACATGTCTTGAACTCGCTAGGAGTCGGCGAGTTTCAAGTTCCAAAGGAATTTCAGCGTTTGAGCGCTGCATTTTTGCACCTAGAAGTGGCAATGGGCGCAAAGACCCAGAAGTCTGTATCAGTTCGTGCAATGTGATACGCCACGTTTCTTATCTGTAGATACAGCTTAACCAAAAGTATGGATCTTCAACTCAAAGACAAGACAATTCTAGTCACAGCAGCCTCTAGGGGTCTTGGATATGCTACTGCACATGCACTGGTTAAAGAGGGGGCCAACGTCATCATATGCAGTCGAAACGAGGCATCTCTGAAAGAGGCTGTGTCCAAGCTTGGTGAAAGGGCTCAATATACTGTGGCTGATGTGTCCAAGCAGGAAGACGTGAAGTCATTAGTTGGATATGTGAGGGAAGGCAGTTCAAAGCTCGATGGCTTGTTTGTCAATGCGGGCGGGCCTCCGCCAGGGACTTTCTCAAAGGTATCTGACTCCGACTGGAGGAAAGGATTTGATCTCACGCTGATGAGTGCAATCTGGCTTACAAGAGAGTCATTGACACTCCTGAAGAAGTCCGAATCGCCCTCAATACTCTACAGCACTTCAATATCCGTGAAACAACCTATAGACAATCTGTTGCTGTCAAACGCAATTCGTCCTGCAGTAATTGGGATGATGCGAACATTGGCAGGTGAAGTTGGTTCAGAAGGAGTTCGTGTAAATGCTGTATGTCCTGGATATATTCACACCGCCAGAGTTGAACAGCTGATGGAAAGCAACAAGGCTGCAATTGACAGTATAGAGGCAAGGATACCACTTGGTCGGATTGGCAAACCAGACGAATTTGGTGCAGTCTGTGCTTTCTTACTAAGTCCTTTGGCTAGCTATATACATGGTGCACTACTTCTGGTGGATGGTGGTCTATACCAAGGGATGATGTAATACAGTTCATAGTTTAAGGTCAGAGGAATCTACCTCTCCTAGTCTAATCAATGCAGTCTTGGCGTAGTCACGAATCTGTTTATCCGAGTCATTTGTGAGTGTTTGCAGACTAGCGGCAGCAGGAGGATAGGGAGAAACACCCATCGCCCATGAAGCCACGCGTCTGACATCGACATCATCTGATAATAGAAGCTCAGCAATCGCTCTCAAGATAATCTCAGAACGCCTCACTATGACTAGCCGAACCAGTCGGACTTGCTCTTTTGGTTCGCTTCTAGAGATAGCATCGGCCAGTCCTTGTAGAGCTCGAGAGTCATCCATGTCTCGAAGTGCCCTTATTGACCAATCACGGACACCTTCATCATTATCCTCAAGGGCTGCCAGCAGACAACATATCGACTCTGGTGATTTCATGTTGCTTAATGCCCATGCAACAGAACGTCTGATCTCGACTTCGGAATCCCCAAGAAGTGTACACAGAGCGCCAATGCTCTCATCATCAATTACCTTTGTGAGAGCATAGACCGCCTCTTTTCGTATTCTTATATCGTCTGAAGGGTTTCTTGCTAATTTCCGAAGCACTCTTCCATAGCTTCCGGGATCACTACTTCCTAAGATATGGACCGCCCATTTTCTGACTTCAAACTCCTCGCTTGTGTTCTTCAGTATCTCTAGCACCTGATTGTTAAGTGATTCAACCCTAGTCCTATAAGCTGCTTGGAGGCCCCGGATTCTGACTCGAGAATCGGCATCGCTGACCGCTTTCTCAAGGATTGGTATGGAATGTCTGTGTGGTAGGAAGTCCACAACGTCAAGAAATCGCTGTTTTAATGCAACAAAATCACTGGGAGCAGTGTCACCAAAGACTTTCGTGACAGCTTCTGTGAAATCTTCTGGATGTGAATTGATATATTCTGCAACCTCTCGTAGACGATTTGCCGTTCCAGAGTCCTCAAGGAGTTCAAGAATGGACATGACATCGCTGAAATCGTGCATTATGCTTGTTACCTTTTTGCATGGCGCATTTCAATAGATTTTGAAGGCATCTACATTTGGTTTTCTCCAAGATTCCTTTCCTGGATTATACTCAAGAACATTGTAGTATGCAGCCATTTGGAGTGCAATAGAGTTCGCTATAGCTTGACCAAGCGGGCTTTCAAACGTGAGTTCTTCAGGCGTATAGAGATGATATGCAGACATTCCCAGTGTATCAGTAAGTACTTTGATGTATCTAACATTCTCCGTCTCTAGGGGACTGTCAGAGATTAAAAACGCACAGTCTCCCTGATTAACTGCTAGGACATGATGATGTCGGAAATCTTCCCAGAGTGCAGCACTGCTTTGGACGACACCATATTCATTGAATTTCATCATTCCAATTTGCGCTGCAACATAGTTGGGACCATCAGATATCATAAAGAGCGGCTTTCTAGGGATGACAGCTTTGGAGCTTTCCTTACCCACTTGTTCAGCCCAATTTAGCATCTGCTTTCCATTGCTTTCTAGTCGATGCAAATCTCTGTGAATTTGGGAGTCTGGCATCGATTGATGTTCTGCAGCTAGTTTCAAAAGATATGCCATTGCCGTTGTTGTTACCGAAGAGGGACTTATGTTATGCGAACTTACCCCAGATCTGGTCAACCAAACGTGATCCACGAGTTCTGATGCATTCCCTTGCTCATTGTCTGTTAGTACGATAGTCGTTGCTCCTCCGGATTTGGCAACCTTCAATGCATCTAATGTCGCAAGACTTCGTCCAGAGGCTGATACACCAATGACAACACAGTCCCTGTTCAGCTGAATCTTCGGAATCTCCGTCGGCGATAGCGATATTGCATTGAGCCCAACCCGCAGAAGAGCCCACTTTCCATACTCAGCCACGGCATACGAGTCGCCGCAACCAGTAATGATAATCAGCCACTTATCTTTCAAAATATCCCCATCATTTTTGCCTACCATTGCTAAAGTTTCGGAGATCGAATTCTCCTGTTTCTTGATTCCATCA
>SMTZ1_10000640_pt1 | contig 33258 bp, 36 predicted proteins | sample DeeMarSWOR136_30_FD_25667 | JGI IMG/M metagenome (IMG submission 25667) | reverse complement strand
GGACAAAGTCCCGTATCAGGGGAGTCTTTTTCTCTGTCCGCTTGCCAAGCCGTATTGTTGACATCTGGGTAACCGAGCCGAATGGTCTACCCGTGCCCCGTCGAATATGCTCGACACCTGCAATAAAGGTAGAACTGACTGCCCCCAGGCCTACAAGTAGCACACCGAGTCTACCATCAGCCGGCTCAATTATTGGCGTTTCCTCTGTGACAAAGTCCTTGGGTTCGAGAGCAATTCCTTTCTCATGGGCAAGTTCCAGCAATGGCTCGTGCCACTGAGATGGGATTCTGCCGGTCTTTGCCCAGTACTGTACCGTGCTCTGGCGCCTGTCCAGAAGGCTTGCCAGTGCGGACTGGCCACCGAAACGTTGTATGATTTGCTCTGCGGAGTTCTTTTTATTATTCATAATGAGGTTTATATTAACGAAAATATCGTTAGTTGTCAACCCCGATTTATTCTTCGGCATGATTGGAATCAAAGCGAATGGGTGGCGGTCAAGGCATGAAATTGCAGATGCTAAAGCCGTTTACCCTTTGCCCCAGCGATTCCATCGTGATAAACTGTGGCTAACACTTTCAGGCGGGGGTTAAGTGGCCCTGTTTATCACTTTCGAGGGAGGAGAGGGTAGCGGTAAGACAGTGCAGGCCCGTGCCTTGCACCGTAAGTTGGTTCGTCTGAATTTGCCGGTAGTGTTTGTCTATGAGCCGGGAGGGACCTCCCTCGGCAGGAGAATTGCTCGGTGGCTGAAGTGGGCACAAGGCTCAGAGATGTCACCCCTTAGTGAGCTTCTCCTCTTTAACGCTTCTCGTGCCCAACTGGTTGCTGAGGTCATCCGTCCAGGTCTGCTGAACGACAAGATTGTCATCTGCGATAGGTATACCGATTCCACAGTTATTTATCAGGGATATGGACGTGGTCTTGACATGGAGCTTGTCCGGATAATTAATGGTGCTGCTACCGACGGACTTACCCCGGATCTGACGGTGCTGCTGGACGTGTCGGTAGAGGAGGGGTTTGCCCGTAAGGGGGCCAGGGCACGGGACCGCTTTGAACAGGAAGGAGTTGTCTTCCACCAGCGGGTGAGGGAAGGCTATCTCAGGCTGGCTCAAGCTGAGCCGGAGCGCTGGCTGGTTATTGATGGCTGCCAGTCTCGCAAAAAGATAGCACAGATTGTCTGGGCTAGAGTAAGCCAGCTATTAGGTGGTGTTGGTATGGGTGGTGCTTAGGTTAGAACTTGATTCCGGTAGGCAGAAGATTGACCTATCTAAAAAGGGCACCAACCTTCGTCGAGGAAAGAATGCTTGCAGCGCAAGGATATGGCCGTGTTGCCGGGATTGATGAGGCTGGGCGGGGGCCGCTGGCTGGTCCTGTGGTGGCGGCGGCTGTAGTCCTGCCCCCGGATTTTGAGGCTCCCTGGCTGGGACTGGTAAGGGATAGCAAGCAGTTGACCAGCCCTGCCCGCGAGTTTCTCTATCAGCGCATTCTTGAGACGGCATCAGGTGTCGGTGTGGGTGTGTGTGATTCGCAGATAATTGACCGGCGTGGTATTGTTACAGCGACGCGACTGGCCATGAAATCCGCCGTAGACCAGCTTCAGCCTCCGGCGGAATCTTTGCTAATAGACTACCTGACGTTGCCCGAGGTTAAGTTGCCCCAGAAACCGATTACTCACGGCGATGGCCTCTGTTTGTCGATAGCCTGTGCCTCGATAGTGGCCAAGGTCACCCGTGACCACCTGATGGTCAAGTTCGATGATATCTATCCAGGGTATGGGTTCCGAAAGCACAAGGGCTACGGCACCCCGGAGCACTTTACTCACCTGAAGCGGCTGGGACCGTGCCTCATCCACCGTCGTTCCTTCGAGCCGGTCAAAAGCATGGTATGAGAGGACGATGAGCAGAAGAGAAACCGGCATCCTCGGGGAGAAACTGGCCGCAGAATTCTTGCAGAGGCGGGGCTACCAAATTGTTGAGACCAACTATCGCTGTCCTGAGGGTGAGGTTGACATCGTAACGCGGTATGGGGATTTTCTTGTGTTCGTTGAAGTCAGGACAAAGCGGAGTAAGCAATTCGGTAGCCCGGAGGAATCGATTACACCTGTCAAGAAGGAGAGATTGAGGCTGGTGGCATCACGCTACCGCGATGAACATGATGACCTGCCGGAACAATGGCGGATTGATGTCGTCGTCGTTGAGATGAGCCGGGGGAAACCAGCCAGAATCGAGCTCATCGAGAACGCCGTCGGTGACGAATAAAAATAGCCTTGCCCTGTTTCGCCAGTCGTGTTAGAATGAATCGTTGCGAGTTTGGGACATGACTCCTTCGGACGCGATATCGCGCGTATTTCGAATTATTGACGCCAGCATGAATCGGATTGGCGAAGGGCTGCGCCTTCTTGAGGACGTAGCCCGTTTACTGATGGGTGACGCTGGCCTGACTGAGCAACTCAAGGTGATGCGCCACGAATTGATAAGAGTAGAGGGGCCATTACACCAACAACTCCTCGAGTCGCGGGACTCGGTCGGTGATGTCGGTGTTGATATCGATGTTCCTGGGGAAGACAAGCAGCGTGACCTGCCGACCACTGTCGTGGCTAATGCCAGGAGGGTACAGGAGTCGCTGAGGACGCTTGAAGAACTGGCAAAGCTACCGGAGGTCGCTTCCTATTTGGATTCAGAGAAATTCAAGCACGCCCGTTTCCAGCTATATACAATCGAACGTGAGCTATTCGCTCGTCTGCTGCGTCAGGATAAGACAAAGTGCATCCGTGGACTCTATGTCATTGTTGATACTGCCTCGCTCGCCGGGCGGAGTCACGTTGAGGTAACCCGACAGGCAATCAGTGGTGGTGCCAGTATCATCCAGCTACGTGATAAGACCATGTCCAAGGGGGAGTTGTTGTCACTGGCCCGCGAACTGGCAACACTCTGCCACAAAGCCGGTGTGCTCTTCATCATGAACGATTATCTTGACCTGACAATAGCTGCTGGAGCGGACGGATTGCACATTGGTCAGGGAGACCTGCCTTGCGCTGAAGCACGCAAGTTACTGCCGATGGATATAGTTCTCGGTTGCTCGGTGACCAGTGTCGAAAAGGCGGTTGCTGCTGAAGCAGATGGTGCTGACTATATTGCTGTCGGTTCGATGTATCCCACCCCATCCAAAGAGACGGCAGTGGTGGTTGGCCTGGAAACGCTTCGTCAGGTCAGGCAGGCGACCTCCCGGCCATTGGTCGCTATTGGTGGTATTACCAGAGACAATGCTGCCGGAGTTATTGCTGGCGGGGCTGACGCCGTGGCGGTGATAAGAGCAGTGGTCAGCGCCGAATTGCCCGAGGAAGCCGCCCGGCAGATAGTAGCTGAGCTCGAGGTGAAGAATGGCTAGGCTGACTGACAACCTTGACGAATTCGCTGAACGTATCCGGGTGACCCTTTCGGCTAGGGATGCTGCCAGGGAAAAGCTGCTACCTCTGTGCCGTGACGCCATTCGCAATTGTAGCAATGCCATCCGTGCCATACACCGTCAGGAGATGGATGAGGCCAGGAGCCAATTAAAGTCGGCGCGTGACCTGATTGACGAAGCTGAGAAAATTGTTGCGGCCGAGAGTGACCTTGGCCGTATGAATATAGTCAGGGATGCGCAGAAGGAATATGTTGAAGGAAACGTTGTTCTGGCTCTGGTCAATGGAAAGCAGCCCCCTGGCCCCGAGGAGCTAGGTGTGGAGCCGGTGGCCTATCTGCATGGATTGAGTGATGCCGTTGGGGAGCTGCGGCGTTATTTACTGGACAGCATGAGGAAAGGTGACCTGTCGCGTGGTGAAGAATTCTTAGCGGCCATGGATGATATTTATAATATCTTGGTTACCATGGACTTTCCTGACGCCCTGACCGGGGGTCTGCGTCGGGCGACTGATGTAGTCCGTGGGATTCTCGAAAGAACACGCAGTGACCTTACCCTGACTATCAGACAGGGTGAACTGGAGAATCGGTTGCGGAAATATGATACTGAGAAGGAGGAGAAATAGTGAGATTTTTCCCGATACACAACAAGAAAACGCTGCTGATACTGGGCTGCGGCCTCATCGTTGGCGTGGTGCTGGTCGTTTCCTTCTTAACCGGAGGAGGCGTGGCTATTGCCCAGAACGGTGAAGGTATCGGCAACGGTGGGGGAGAGAGTATTCCTGGGCTCTGGTATCTGGCCCCAGTTGGGTCTGTCCTTGCCCTGGCCTTCGCCTTTATTTTTTATAAGGGAATGAAGCGTGAGTCTGAAGGCACCGACGAGATGAAGTCCATTGCCCAGGGTGTCCGTGAAGGTGCCAATGCCTATTTAAAGAGGCAGTTCTCAGTAGTGGCTATTTTCCTCGTTGTTCTGGCAATACTGTTGGCGGTGCTGGCATTCGTAGTGAAACCACCGTTGCAGAATGGATGGGTACCTTTCGCCTTTCTCACCGGTGGATTCTTCTCCGGCTTGTGCGGCTGGTTGGGTATGAAGACGGCTACCTATGCCAGTGCCCGGACTACCCATGCTGCACGGACGTCCTTAAACAAGTCATTGCAGGTTGCTTTCCGCAGTGGTGCTGTTATGGGGCTGGTGGTCGTTGGCTTTGCTCTGCTGGACATATGTATATGGTTCGTGGTTCTGAACAATATCGCACATATGGAGCTCACCGAGTTGACTGTCACCATGTTGACATTTGGTATGGGTGCCAGCACCCAGGCTCTCTTTGCCCGTGTCGGTGGTGGTATCTACACCAAGGCTGCCGATGTCGGCTCTGACCTGGTTGGTAAGGTAGAGGCCGGTATACCCGAAGATGACCCGAGAAACCCGGCGGTCCTGGCAGACAACGTTGGTGATAACGTCGGTGATGTTGCCGGCATGGGTGCCGACCTATATGAGTCGTACGCCGGCTCTATTCTGGCGGCGGCGGCGCTGGGTGTGGCTGCCGGTTTCGGTATTTACGGCATTGTTTTGCCGATGGTGATTGCTGCTCTGGGTGTAATTTTCTCTATTCTTGGGATATATCTGGTACGCACCAAGGAGGGTGCCTCTACCTCCAGTTTGTTGAAGTCGTTGGGCTTAGGGGTAAACGTCAGCGCCGTACTGATTGCCCTCGCCTCCGGTGGGCTGGTGGTTTATCTGCTGGGTAACCAGGCGGGGCTGGATACAGGCATGGCGATACGTATCTGGGTGGCTATTCTGGTAGGACTACTGGTGGGTATTATTATCGGGAAAGCTGCTGAATATTACACCTCGTATGATTACAAACCGACCCAGGGAATTGCCGCTCAAGCCGAGACCGGCCCGGCGACCGTTGTTATTGCCGGTCTGTCTATCGGTCAGCTCTCCACCGGTGTTCCGGTAGTGAGTATTGCCGTTGGTATCCTGCTCAGCTACGGTCTCGCTGGAGGTTTCGAAGTGCCGATACAGGGACTATATGGCATTGGTCTGGCGGCGGTCGGTATGCTTTCCACCCTGGGTATTACTCTGGCAACAGATGCCTACGGCCCGATTGCCGACAATGCCTCGGGCAACGCCACCATGAGCGGGCTTGACCCGGAGGTGAGAGAACGCACCGATAAGCTCGATTCCATCGGAAACACCACCGCTGCTACTGGTAAGGGTTTCGCTATTGGTTCGGCGGCACTTACCGGGCTTGCCCTGGTAGCCTCTTACATAGAGGAGGTGAGGATTGGCCTTATCCGTATTGCCGAGCACGCCGCTGATGGGATGGCCGAGATAGTGCCTGGTGTCTTTGCCACCGTAGACCAGTTGAGAGAAGCAACTATTGCTCAGTTTGTCAGCTGGTATGATATCAATCTGATGAATCCGAAGGTCCTGGCCGGTGTCTTTATCGGGGCCATGCTCGCCTTTGTCTTCTGCGCCCTGATTAACATGGCGGTCGGTCGTAATGCCGGTAAGGTGGTAGAGGAAGTGAGGCGGCAGTGGCATGATATACCGGGACTGATGGAAGGGCAGACCAAGCCGGACTATGCCCGGTGTGTTTATATCGCCACTAGGGCTGCCCAGAAGGAGATGATTCTGCCGGCGATGCTGGCCATTATTGTTCCCATACTGGTCGGTATTATCCTTGGTCCGGGGGCGGTGATGGGGGTGCTCTTTGGCGGCCTGACTACGGGCTTTGTGCTTGCCATCATGCTCGCCAATGCCGGTGGTGCCTGGGACAACGCCAAGAAGTACATTGAGGCCGGTGCTCACGGCGGCAAGGGCTCCGATGCTCATAAAGCTGGTGTTGTCGGTGACACCGTTGGTGACCCGCTTAAAGATGCTTCTGGGCCGTCACTGAACATCCTGATTAAGCTCATGGCGATGGTCTCGATTGTCTTTGCTGGAGTTGCTGGTAGCGCCAGTCTTCTGTTTGCCCGCTGGATAGGCTAACTGACCTGGAAATACGTAGGGGCTCTCTATTACTGTAGAGAGCCCCTTTTGTTTTTGGGGAATATTTGCTGTCTAAAGGAACGGATTAACCCTGCGCTCGATTCCGATTGTGGTATCCGGGCCATGGCCGGTATAAACAGTGGTGTTATCCGGCAAGACCATAAGCTTGTCCTTGATGTTCTTGATGAGCCCCTCATGGCTGCCTCCAGGAAAGTCAGTTCGGCCAATGCTAAATTGGAACAGTGTGTCGCCGCTGAATACCACCCCTTCGTCCTTCTCCAGAAGGCAGATACCTCCGGGGCTGTGCCCCGGCGTGTGAAGGACCTGGAAGTGCAGCTCGCCGATGTCGATAACGTCACCTTCTTTTAGAAGGCGGTCCGGCGTGGGTGCTTCCCGTGACAGGCCGAAAAGTTGTGCCATTGGACCTCCTCCACGGAGATGGCGGGCGTCATCAGCATGGATGGCCACCTCGGCACCAGTTGCCTCTTTAACTGCTGCCAGAGCACCCACGTGGTCCATGTGGTGGTGGGTCAGCACGATGATTTTAATCTTGAGGCCGAGTTCCTCCACGTTATTAAGTATCTCTTCAGGCATGGTGCCGGGGTCAATTATCATGCCTTCTCTGGTGGATTCTGAGCCGACAATATAGCAATTGGCTGCGAATGGTCCGAGTTCAAGTTTCCGAATAATCACTCCAGACTCCTTAGTTTATTCGTGTTCCATTGGCCGAGGGAAAAGGGGGTATATTCCCACGGTTGCCTTGCATTCTACCATCACGAAGGGGATTCCCGCAAGATTCACTGCAACGAAGAAAACAGTATAGGGTCTTCGTCTTGACACTGGCAGGGTGAGTTGCTAAACTGGATTAGTCCAACCTTAGTTAGCCTCTGATTGTCTGGCAACACAGTCTGATTGGGAGCTTCATTGACTGAAAAGACACCACCGTCTGATGTGTCCTCTCCCCCACCCCTAGAAAAAGGTCTTGTTCAAGTTTTCACAGGTGAAGGTAGGGGCAAGACTTCCGCAGCACTGGGAACCGTTATTCGCGCCCTTGGTAATGGTCTAAGGGTATTTATTGTCGTATTCATGAAGGCAGGACACCCGTCCGGGGAATGGGATGTCCTCTCTAAATTACAGAACGTCGGTGTGGCCAGGTTTGGTGCCGGGTCTTTCGTGGACCCGGCCAACATTAAGCCGCAGGACAGGGAAGAGGCGGCGAGGGCATTGGTGGCAGCGCATCAGGCAATGCTTAGCGGCGAATATGATTTGGTGGTGCTGGATGAGGTGAATGTCGCCGTGGCCTGGAAGCTTATTGAACTGGAGGATGTTATCAGTTTGATTGGAGAAAAGCCGACTGACGTTGAACTGATTCTCACCGGTCGGGGTGCTGATAAAGAGATAGTGAGGGTGGCAGACCTGGTTACTGAGATGCTCAATATCAAGCATCCCTATGATGAAGGGACTGCGGCCCGCAGAGGTATTGAGTACTAGCTAAACACGGCTGAGGAGGAAAAAAGGTGCGTATTACTTTCAGTGTAATCAAAGCTGACATCGGGGGCTATGCAGGGCATTCTGATTCTCATCCGGAGGTCATGGCTAAGGCTGACGAGTGCCTGGCTAAGGCCAAGCAAGACGGCCTTCTGATTGACTATCACGTCACGAAGTGTGGCGATGATGTACAGCTAATCATGACCCATGAGCAGGGAGAGGACAACGAGAAAATCCACCAGCTGGCGTGGGACACCTTCATCGAAGGAACTGAGGTGGCGAAAAAGCTGGGATTGCATGGTGCCGGCCAGGACCTGTTGGCCGATGCATTTTCTGGAAATGTGAGGGGAATGGGGCCGGGTTGTGCCGAGATGGAGTTTGAGGAACGGGGCTCAGAACCCGTTATTGTTTTCATGGCTGACAAGACATCGTCCGGGGCATGGAACCTGCCTCTCTACAGGATGTTTGCTGACCCCTTCAATACAATTGGCCTTGTTATCGCTCCCAATATGCACGACGGTTTTTACTTTGAGGTGCATGATATCAAAGAGGGCAAAAAAATAACGTTTAATACCCCTGAAGAAATCTACGACTTATTGATATTTATTGGTGCGCCGTCGCGTTTTATGATAAGGACAGTTCGACATCGGAAGACCAACGACATTGCGGCGGTATCGTCGACGCAACGCTTGGCTTTGATTGCCGGCCGGTATGTGGGCAAGGACGATCCGGTATGTATCGTCCGCGCTCAGGGTAACTTTCCGGCAGTCGGGGAAGTCCTGGAGCCGTTTGCTGTGCCGATACTGGTCGAAGGCTGGATGAGGGGTTCCCACCACGGCCCCCTGATGCCAGTCTCGATTCCCGACAGTACGCCAACACGCTTTGATGGTCCGCCCCGGGTGACTGCGGCTGGTTTCCAGATTCAGGATGGTAAACTGGTGGGACCACGTGACATGTTCGCTGATAAATCGTATGACAACGCTAGACAGAAGGCAATTGATATTGCCGATTTTATGCGACAACACGGGCCGTTTGAGCCACATCGTCTCCCGCTTGAAGAAATGGAGTATACTACCATGCCCGAGGTCATGAAGAAGCTGGAGGGCAGGTTCACTGACATTGAGCCCGGCAGGGGCTAATTTTTTAGGCATATAGAGAAGGAGCACATGTTAAGATTGCTCCTGGCGACCAATAATCCGGGCAAGGTGCGTGAATATAGGAGCCTGTTTCAAGACCTTCCCTATGACGTGGTTACCCTTGCCGAGCAGGAAATCACTACTGAAGTTGACGAGGTGGGGAGTAACCTGGAGGAGAATGCCAGGCTGAAGGCAACCGCTCTGGCTGCTGAGAGCCATCTGCTGACCCTGGCGGATGATTCCGGGCTGGAAGTTGATGCCCTCGGTGGTGAGCCCGGCCCACTCTCACACCGTTACGCCGGTGAGGGGGCTTCGGATGAGGACCGGGTCAGCTATCTGCTGTCACGATTGAAAGAGGTGCCCTGGGCCGAGAGAACGGCTCGCTTTCGCTGTGTCATCGCTTTAGCCCGGCCCGGTGGTGATATCGAGTTCTGTCATGGTGAGTGTCCCGGGATAATAACCTTTGAGCCATGTGGTGAGCAGGGTTTTGGTTACGACCCGATATTCTATCTACCGGAACTTGGTAAAACGATGGCGGAGCTGTCTCTGGAGGAGAAGAACCGGGTCAGTCATCGTGGGATAGCCGCCCGCGAGGCCTATCAGGTGCTCGTCAGGTTGAAAAATAGTCTGGCGGAATAACCGGATATTGAGAGGTCAAATTAACGGTTGTTTATTGAGGACGATTGGTATATACTACTTGATTACACGCCATAGTACGACTTTCGGGGGGTAATAATGAGGTTATCATGTCTTCAGGAGAATTTGAATCGCGGACTTAGTGTTGTCGGGAGGGCGGTTGCTACCAGAACAACTCTGCCAATCACCAACAATGTCTTCCTTGCCACCGATGAGTCTCGTCTCAAACTGGTTGCCACTAATCTGGAGATGGCTATCAGTCACTGGATTGGGGCCAAGGTGGAGACGGAGGGTGAAATTACAGTCCCCGCCCGTCTCCTCACTGAGTTTGTTGCCTCTTTACCCAGTGACCGGGTTGACCTCAGCCTGGCGTCCGGGAGCAAGGTTGTCGAATTAAGCTGTGCCCGTTTTGAGGCCCGCATCAGCGGCGTGGATGCCAAGGACTTTCCGCCGATACCCAAGGTCGATGAGGGAATAAATACCAAGGTAGAGGTCGAGAGCCTCCGTCAGGCTATTAACCAGGTGGTCTTTGCGGTTGCTTCTGAGGAGTCCCGCCCGGTACTGACGGGTGTTGATGCCCAGTTTGAAGACGACCTGCTGACGCTGGCGGCTGCCGATGGCTTTCGGCTGGCGGTATACAAGCTGCCCCTCTCCACCCCGGTAGACGAGAAGATTGAGGTGATTATTCCGGGGCGGACCCTGGCGGAACTGAGCCGCTTAATAGGGGATGACGAAGAGGTAATTGACATAACGGTTAACCCCAACAAGAGTCAGATACTTTTCCAGATGAAGAATACCCAGCTGGTCTCACAGCTTGTTCAGGGGACCTTCCCTCAGTACTCCCAGCTAATTCCGCAGAGCTATAACACCAAGGTGATGGTTGATGTCGCCGAGTTCTTGAGGGCAACCAGAACGGCCTCCATCTTTGCCCGCGACGGCAGCGGCATCGTGCGCCTGGTGGCAACCCCTGGCAGCGGCGAACTGGCTGCTGGGAAGATAACTGTATCCGCACGCTCTGAGGAGCTTGGTGATGATGTCGGTGAGATTGATGCCACCGTAGAAGGGGAGGAGGCCAAGATTGCCTTCAATGGCAAATACCTGACCGACGTCCTCAGTGTGCTCCGCGAACCGCAGGTGACCCTGGAGACGACCAACCCCTCCAGCCCCGGCGTCATCCGCCCGGTAGGTGTGGACAACTATACGCACGTGGTAATGCCGATGTTTGTCCAATGGTAGCAGCTAAATAACCCTGTATCGCAGAAGATATAAGGCGTCTGGTAGTAACCGGGCGCCTTAATTGTTTAACCTTCATGAGCTGTTATATAATGTTAGCGTACATCACCAGAGATAGGCTGGAATGAGCCCTGTCAGTGTGGAAAGGGGAAGAAGTATAAGAAGTGCTGCGGTGTTTAATAAATACAGTGAGTATTTTAAAGTCCTCAATTATATGTCTAGGTAGTCACAAATTCTCTTAGGGGGGCAGTTATGGAAGGAAACCTTGGGCGTTTTAAAGTGGATTTGGAGAGACTTTCCAAATTATCTGATACAATTCTCGCCGACCTTGCTGATGAAGCTACAGGTAAAAAGGTCAAAACGGGAGACCCTAAACCAGGGTTAATGTTCCGCGTATCTTATCAACGATGGTATTCAGAAGCTCACGAAGTAATTCGCCAGATCCTTCCTACCCGTCTACAAGAGTTTGAGACGCTATACTATGGGAGTGATAAACGAAAGGAATTGAACGTCATTACATATGCTATCAAAGATTGGTTATTAGGCATCGGGGCTAAGGTAGACATACGTGGGGAGAAGTATTTTGATGATGTTGGTGCGACCTATATGCGTTTTCAGACGCAGGTTGAAATACTTAACTCTGCGAAATTACGCTTTGAGAGTTCGCTATTTGAAGTCAGACAGATCTTATAAGCTGATCTTTTTGATTCAGAGCTTGAATCCGCTAGGGAGCTGTTAAAAAAGGGGTTTCTTCGTCCGGCAGGTGCGGTAGCCGGTGTAGTCGCTGAGAAACACTTGGTACAAGTATGTAAAAGTCGTGGTGTCAAAATTGCAGCCAAAAATCCTACTATTGCTATTCTAAATGATACACTCAAAAAGGAAAACGTATACGAGGTTCCAGAATGGCGGTTCATACAAAGGCTAGGCGACCTGCGAAATCTGTGTGATCATAATAAAGAGCGAGAACCAACAAAGGACGAGGTTACTGAACTGATAGATGGCGTCGCTAAGTTAACGAAAACTATATTATAAAATACTTGTTAATCAGTGCTAGTGTTACAATATCCTCAGCGATTTTTTATTGTCAAAATTATTATAGTACAACTGAATTAAACATCCCGGTGTTCCTACCGTATTAGGGAAAAAGATATCCTTTTCAGTATATTGACAACCTATTAACAGAGGTATTAAGGTTGTTTATCATAATAATATAGAATACGATAAACAACTCGAGTTGATTGAAAAATGACAGACAATACGAGCTTCGAAGTATTTGGGTTCCGGACAAGCTCCCGTTTCGCTAGCCACCTCAAAGTCTCAGTTGATGACCAGGTAGTATCGGTCACCGGTCCACGTGTAGGAGTCACCGTTTATCGCCTGTGGATGGCCTTACAGGCAGTCCTCCTTGCTCTAACAGTGCCGATGCTCATTGTGGCGGTTGTCCTTTGGGATTGGAGGTATTTGGTTACCGCGCTGGCGCTGTTGTTCTTTTACTGGGTCTTTAGCGCAGTTGGAGCGGTTGCCCTCTGGGAATTTCAAAATTTCATGTCATTTGACAGTGGAGGCTACCAGAGCACCTCATTCCCATTAAATGCCGTCAAGCGCGTCAAGGTAGGTCGTGGTTGGGCTAGAAACGGCCTCTGGCTGATTCTCTTGCCATTTATTGCCTCACTTAACAAATCGTCGGAAGGGCGTGTTGTATCGTTCGAAGCGCCGGATGGGGATACTGGGAAAGACGCAGTCTATGCTTTTTATATGCGTATTGAGGATGATCCCCAGGACTTGGCAAGGCTCCTCGAAGATAGATAATCCAATCATCGCTCAATTCTCAATAATCTTTCATTAATAGACTACATAGTTAAACAGAATTATCTAATCTTACGCATGGCTGGACAAATATCCCGATGTTTGTTGATGATTCATACCCTCTTGACCTCACACGTTTGCGGTGCTATTATTAGCGCACTATAAATACTTTACTTACGATCCATAAAGGGGGAGAGTAATGTATAAGGGTGTCATCATTACTTTGTTATCCCTTGTCTTAGTATGTGGTACTATAACAGCCTGTGGCCAACGATGAGCGTATTCTCCGAACCACGATGGATTATCTGCTACACGCTTTATTACCTCGAGACTTTCTTCTAAATTTTTGTTATTCTCAATACTTGAAGTATTATATCATTCATAGCATGTGGTTATGCCGACAATTACGTGGGCCAGCACTATTTGTCTTTCTCGAATAGCAGGTAGTGATTAACGAATGATCTTATTGGTCCTCCCGACAAGCCAGCGGCTTGGTAGGTGTGGAGGTGCCAGCCATTCTTCTGATATTCAGCGATTGTTTTGCCGACATCCTTGTGCTGTTTTACTTCGACACATTCGTATTCTTTTTCTTTCATGTTGTTTTACCCCCATATCCGGATTATATTGGACAATTCCTAGTAACACAACTATTCCTCAGCATTCAGAGCAAGCCGCAAACAACGGCACAAAACGAATTTCGGGGACACCCGAAGACCCATCCTGCTACTCAGCAAAGACGTTATGATAGAAACACATGCATCCTGGCCTTTTTTACATCGATTATTTCCACTTTATAGAAAAGCTAAACGGTATCAAATATTTGTACGCATCGCTGGACAAACATCCCGATGTTCGTCCAGCGGTAATTGCCGTACCCAATCACGTTTTAACTCCCTCTTAGTTTGAGAGAGATGATGCAATTCGTAACTTCTGCTTATCAGTGTTAGAATACCTGAAAGAAAACGGCATCGACTCGGGGGGAGCTAATATGTTCAAGAAAATACTGGTGTGTCTGGACGGTTCCGAAATTGCTGAGAGAATCATCCCTTTTGTAAGAGACGAGGTCCTGGCTATCGGAAGTAGAGTCATTCTACTACGAGTGGTGAGTATCCCCAGTAACCTGACCTTGGACATACCCGGGTTTCCAGCAGTCCCTTTTACCAGGTCATCAATGCCAGAACAGCTCAAAAAGGAAGATAATACTGCAAAGGCCTATCTGAGGAAGGTCGCTCAGCCCCTTCGTGAGCAGGGAATTATGGTGACGAGCAAGACATTGATAGGGCCGCCCGGACCTACCATTATTAGCTACGCAGGCGAGATTAATGCAGACCTGATAGCAATTGCTTCACACGGACATGGTGGCTTGAGGAAGTTTCTTTTCGGTAGTGTAGCCGAGTATGTTGTGAGAGAATCAGTCTTACCTTTACTGATGATAAGGCCGAAGTAATACCGTTGTTCCGTTGAAGTAGCAAGAGTCTTCTGCTATATACGCCAAAGGACAAACATCCTGATGTTTGTTCAGCCATGCGTATAACTATTTGATACCTTTTGCTTTTTCTGTTGGATGGAAAGCGAGAAAAATAGAACCTTGATAACTAGGTATAACAGTACTCAATGAGATGTGATGATCAGGCTTCGTAGACTTTCTTACTTACGTCTACTCAGTTTATTGTTGTGGCGCCGATGTACTGATTTCGTCTCCCTAGTGGGGTTTCAGACGTGATTTCGTCACTAAATCTGAATCCTTTCTTGGCGAAAAGCTTCAGGCAGGCGTTTACTACGACAGGATCGTAGAGAATTCCACTCTGTCTTGAAATCTCATTCAATGCTTTGTCTATACCTATGGCTGGTCTATAGGGACGGTGAGAGCTAATTGCCTCAACCACGTCAGCGACACCTAAGATTTTGGCCTCGAGAGGTATGTTACCACCAATGAGACCTAATGGATAGCCTGAGCCGTCAAGCCTTTCATGATGCGCTAACACAATATCAGCTACGGGCCAAGGAAAGTCAATCTTCTTTAGTATGTCGTAGCCTGCCTGAGGATGCATCTTAATCAAGTCAAATTCGACATCACTTAGCTTACCCGGTTTGCTTAGAATCTCGGTAGGCACATAGATCTTACCAATATCATGAATAATCGCCGCCATACGGGTTCCCTTCGCCTGATCTTCCTGAAGCCCTATTTCTCTAGCTATAGCATAACTGAGTTCAGCAACACGACGCTGATGGCCAGCAGTGTAAGGATCCCTAGATTCAATAGTAGCCGCCATTGCTTGAATTGTCCCTTCTGAGGTCCTTAACAACTTATCAAAGCTCTGCCTGAGTTCTTCTTCTGCCCACTTACGTTTACTGATATCAACCACTGTTCCTAGAATAGCGACTTCTCCTTCATAGTCTATCAGCTTCGTGAAGATCAAGGAGTCGATTCGTTCTCCATCTTTTCTGACGATCGCGTACTCATATGGGGGAACTTCTTCACCTCGTAAATGTCTGTCAAAGTTGGCCCTTACAGTGTCTACCCATTCCGGCGCTATTAAATCCATAAAGTTGAAAGTAGGAGCAGTTATCTCCTCTTTCTTATACCCGGTAACATCTTCACACTTCTGATTAGCATACACTACACTGCCGTTTTTGTTTATAAAGATCATATTGGGCGACTGTTCAGCGAGATTCCTGAATTTCGCCTCTGACTTCCGTAGTAATTCCTCTGCCTGTTTACGGTCGGTGATGTCTCGGATAAACACTAGGTCTGCGGGTTTTTCTTCGTAGTCTATGACCGTAGCATTCAGTTCTACCGGTAATTTCGTGCCATCCTTCCGAATTATTATGGTCTCGTTTATGTTTGGAACTTCTTTCCCTGCTAACCGATCGAAATATCTTTGAGCAACCACTTCACGATCCTCGGGCACAATCATTTCAAGAAAATCAACCCCGACTAGTTCTTCAGGCTTATAACCTGCAAGCTCAAGAGATATTTTGTTGACAAATTGCACTAGTCCTTCCTGCAATACTACGATTCCATCTCTAGAGTTCTCAACTACGGCAGAATATTTTGCCTCAGATACTTTTGATCTTTCTTCTGCCTGCCTACGCTCGGTAATGTCTGAGAGGACTCCAGTGGCACCAATCACATTGTTTCCATCAAGTATTGGCCTGTTGGAACTACGAACCCAGCGGATTTCGCCCGTCTTATCTATGAGCCGATACTCACCTACTGTCGCTTGACCAGAGAGTGTTCTCTGAAAATACTCAAGGCTACGCGGTAAGTCCTCCTGATATATGAAGCTAGCGAAAGATCGCCCGGTAATCTCAGAAGGACTATACCCTAATACTGATTTAACGATAGGGCTGATATAGGTTGCTATGCCATTCATGTCAACGACATAAACTATATCACCCAGATTTTCTACTAAGTTACGGTATCTCTCTTCATTCCTTCGCGACGATATCTCTGTTGGATTACTAGCGAGACGTTCTCTTGACACATCTATACCTCTGATTGCTTCTTAAATCACTTCGATGCTTACAAACATACAAGCCGTTTGTGTACTTTTAAAGCGCTTTTGGTATCAGTTGAGTCCATTATTTCATGGAGTATTGCCATATGTAAGGACTAAATGGATATTTTTTAGGTATAATCAGGCTCATAAATGCAAATCTACCACCGTGCAATGACGAATAGCAGGGTTCGAAATATTGCTGATGAAGGGACAGCACCTTTCAGCCCTAAAAAGTTGGAAAAGCTGATAAATGAAGCTGAAACAAGCTTGACGGTCAGACTTGAAAAATGCAGGTTTTTATCCAACAAACATCCCGATGTTTGTTCAGTGTAAAAAATTCACGTCAATCTTGAGAAACAAGAGGGGGCTGGCGATTTTCGACAGCCCCCTCTTCGTGTTGCTAAAACGAAGTGTGTCAATTACATGGGATAAAAGCGGACTTGAATCAGTTTATTGCCGTGGTTGTCCAGCTGCCAGAAGTAGGCGAAATCTGAAAGGTCATATCCTGCCGTATATCCCGAATCTTCATACCAGGTATCAAGACCAGCCATGTAATCAAACACCCATATGCCCAGTCCTTCGAGGTAGTCTGCTTCCTCCCCTGTCACAAAGCCAAGGTCGTCCTCCAGTGAGGAAACAAAGAACAGGTCAGTGGCATCCTCCCAGCTATTCTTCCCCTTTTTAACCTGAACATAGCCCACATCTATGTAGTACCACAATTGATCAAGGTTATCGTAAGCCTCGACCCATCCAGTGATGTCCGTATAGGGTTCATCATATTTGGGCGACTTGGCTTTAACGGCGATATATACGTGGTATTTACCTGCTCCAAGCTGGAAGGCACCGTACCCATCCGTAGCGTTACCGTCAATCATGGCAAATTCATTGCCCTGGGTCATTTCAATCTTGATACCGGGCAATTCCTCTTCTCCCAGATTGTTCGGCTCCTCCAGATCAATCGTCATGCCGGTTGTATCCAGGGGCACGAACATGGTATGCCTGTCAGGGTTGTCGTAATCACCTGGCATTACCTTATCTTTGCCGATCAGGTTCAGGTTGTAGTGAGGACCATTAAAATCCGTGCCTGGTTTCTTAGCAAAGGCCGGGGTTGCGGCTATCGTTAATAACATAACCAGAGACAGTCCAATAGCTAATAGTTTTTTCATTTCTTTATCACCTCTTTCTTAAGTGCTTGTATGAAACTTGAATTACAGAATCTATGATGTTCGAAAACTATCACCCCCTTTGGCTTGTAGTATTGAAAAGTCTTTCTTTTTGCTTCATAATAAACACGAAGGCAACGGAATAACTGGCCAGCCAGTCAGTTTGTTTCTAAAGCCTTCAATGGGCGACCTCTCGCCAGGTCGCCTTCTTATTTAACTATGATTAGTTAATATAGTAAATACCGAAAAGGTCATGATTCAGAGCAAACGATGGTACTGTCAATAGGTGCAGCCTTTATGGCTAGTACTGTACGATAATTCATCTGATATCTATTTATTCGTGATAACTATACTGAAATACGAACGGTATCAAATATTTATACGCATGGCTGGACAGACAAGCCGATGTTTGTGCAGTGATTAACAAAGGTTTCGTTAAGGCTGCTTTACAGTTGATGTTTTGAGCGCGCTCTTTGTCACGGAGCCGGGAACTCTGAATTCGCTGTTATCAAGACGTGGAATGGCCTTTTCCAACGGTTTTCCCACCTGAGGGACCCATTGGTAGGGCAACCTGTAAGCGCGATAGACTGCGGACGTTCCTAATCTCCTGTCAAGATACGGACTGACGTACTCCCAGACGATCTCAAACGCGGGGGTTACCTCGATAAGACGTCCGCTGCGCCCCTCTGTTATCAGTGTATTACCATTGGGCAAACGCTGGACTGAACTGATGAAGCTGCTGTATATTCTGACAGTCTGCATTGGGCGACCCCCGGCTCTGTCTGGCATACCGCCAGAGCCGCATTTCCATACTACTTCAAGTGTCGTTGGGTCAATCTCTAATACCCGCGAATAATCCCTGAGAGCATTACTGACACCATTGCGGGAGCCTGGATTTGGGGCGCCATATCCGGCTGCCCCTCCATTATCATAGACCAGGATATTCCCTTCACCGGGGAGGCCCCGGGGAATCATGTGGGCATGATGCGGACCGATGATCCAGCCCAGTTTTACCAGTGCCGGGGTAGCAGTATAGTCTGGTCCCAGCTTCCAGACTATATTACCTGTTTTCTTGTCGGTAATCCCCAGGATATTTGTTTGCCGGCCACTCCAGATGAGGTTGTCTGGGTGAAAGCGTTCGTCCCCCTGCTCATACCATTTGTTGGGCCCTAGGACGGATACCGAGTTCATGTGCATCCAATCTCCCACTTCCCACTTACTGAGACGCATCACCATCGGGTTTCGGGCCATTGTGTTCCTGGCCGTCTCATCGAAACCCAGATCATCGAAATGCTGGCTACATACCCATTCCCAGACTATGTTGCCGTCCCAAGTTACCTCGATAATGGTGTCATCCTGAAGCAACTTCTCGCTTATTTGGGAGTTCTTTAGATTCTTGTGGCAAAGGATAATCGTGTTCCCTTTATCAACTGAGGGCTCCATGCCCGGGACGTAGTATCCCACGGTATTACCTTCCCTCTGGTAGTCATGGTGCTGTCTTGTCATCCATGTCGGTTTCTGCCGTGGGTCTTTGATGCGCTCGTACTTGTTAAACCTCCAGACGATATTCCCGTCCCAATCCACCTGTACGAGGTCGAGCATATCCTGGTAACCGTATCTGGTGTTTCTTATACTAGTACTTCCCATGATATGCCCCCCGGGCAACATCTTGTTGGGAAAGCCATGTAGTCCCTTCCACTGGTTGACCGTATTACCGTTCATGTCAATCAGGACAGCTATGCCTCGAGGGAATCGAGGCATCCTGCTCTGAAATACGGTATAGCCGTTCCAGCATTTCTGCGGGTCATAGATGGTCGTACCAGTGGGATAGACACTTGAAGGCATGCTTTCTTCCCCCTTTATCTCTGAGGTGTAATAATATGCGGTATTATATAGGCTTGGCGTGAGCAAAGCAAAAGTCTCATTTCGCTGAGCAGGATATGGTTCCTGCTTTCGACAGAATGTTACTAAATATCATTGTTAGGGACATACTACATATGAGATGAAGATGCTGAGTTCTTGACATGCACAGGAGCAGGTGCTATTTTCCTCTCATGAGTAAGCTGATTATGAGAAGTGTGAGTTCGCACGTTGACATTATGTGTTATCTACACGGAGGAAGGAATGTCTATGGCAGATTACAGGAAAGAAGAATACTGGAGCAGGTTCGCAAACAACTTTAATGATGACCAGACGTATGTTGTCGGAGAGGCTGTCCAGCAGGCAATCTTTGAGAGATTATCTGGTGAAAGTGGCCTTGGGGAACTCTTAGAATTCGGATGCGGCGCCGGCTTTTTCACTAAGGCATTAGCTGAAAATGCAAGCCACGTTATGGCTACAGACCTTTCAGATGAGATGCTGGCAGTAGCCAGAACACAGTTGAAAGATTGTCAAAATGTAGTAGTAGAAAAAACCGATTGTGAAAGAACGAATTTCACGGATGAAAAATTTGACAGTGTATTTATGGCCAACCTGGTTCATGTGATAGAAAGTCCCTCAACAGTTCTCCAGGAAAGTTGCCGGATTCTAAAGGGTGGGGGACTATTGCTTATCGTAGATTATACAGGATACGGTATGAAGCGGTTTGAAATAATGAAGATGGTTATCCGATATCTCAGGAAATGGGGTAAGGCGGGTAAGCCACCGGGCTATTTCCGAGGCAGGCTCTCGCCTGATGAGCTTTGTTCTCTGGTAGAAAGCGCCGGCTTCAAGGTGGAAGAGGTTCAACTTTTGGGGGATAAAATGAAAGCCTTGTATTTGAGGGGCAAAAAGATATAAGTCCCGGGTATGATAAGTTATGATGTTAATAATACGGAATCGGCGAGGAGTGTAGTATGTTTCAATTTACCGAAGACATGAAGAATGTAGTGGCTACGGCGGTTCGGCCTTTCCTTTTTGCTACCGCCAGTAAGGATGGTAAGCCTAATGGCGTTCCAATTGGTTTTGTCAGAATACTATCTGATGATGAGTTCATGCTGGTGGATAACTTCATGCAAAAGACTCAGCAGAATATTATTGAAAATCCGGTTGCTGCTGTCACCTGCTGGAGTAATGAAGTCCATTATGGATATCAATTCAAAGGCAAGGCCCGTTATGAGACGTCCGGAGAGGTCTTTGATAGCGCCGTAGAGTGGGTCCAAAGTCGCGGAGCCTCATTTCAGCCCAAAGGCGCTGTTATCGTAAAAGTGGATGAGGTTTACTATGTTGGTGGCAGAAAGGACTCCCGTGTCAATCTTGCTTCCCAGGAGAATTAGCCGTCATGCTTATGAATTTCAGGTTTGGTCTTCCCTGTAAGGTAGTCTAATTTTTACACAGTGGTAGCAGTTAATTAGAGTTAAAAGGGAGGGTTAGAACTTTCCCTCCTTTTCTAGTTTTAAATCCTCGGCGCAACAATTTTAAGGTATTGACGTGCTGCTAAAACAGGAATATAATCTGACTCTCTAGAATTATCGGACTTCCTTTATAGGAGTAAGGAGGGTCAGAATGTCGGAAGAAAAGAAAACCTACACAACCGGTTTCGGTGCACCAGTTGATAATGACCAGAACAGCAAGACTGCCGGAGTCCCCGGCCCCATTCTCATGCAGGACACCCATCTACTGGAGAAGCTCGGCCATTTCGACCGGGAACGTATCCCGGAGCGTGTTGTTCACGCTAAAGGCGCCGGGGCACATGGCTACTTCGAGGTTACTGCCGATGTAACCAAGTACACCAGGGCCAAGTTCCTTTCCGAAATTGGTAAGCGTACCGATGTCTTTGCTCGTTTTTCTACGGTGGGAGGGGAGAAGGGGTCGGCGGATGCCGAAAGAGACCCCCGTGGCTTCGCCATCAAGTTCTATACCGAAGAAGGCAACTATGATATGACGGGTAATAATACCCCCGTCTTCTTCATTCGAGACCCGCTGAAGTTCCCCGATTTTATTCACACGCAGAAACGTCATCCGGGTACTAACCTGAAAAATGCCGACATGTTCTGGGACTTCCTGTCCCTTACTCCGGAATCGGTACATCAGGTTACCATCCTGTTTTCCGACCGCGGCACACCGAGGACATATCGCAATATGAACGGATATAGCAGCCATACGTTTAAGTGGTACAACGAAAAGGGTGACTACTACTGGGTGCAGTACCATTTCAAGACAGAGCAGGGAATTCAAAACCTCACCCGTGATGAAGCCACTGAAATGAAGGGTAATGACCCTGACCACGCCACCCGTGACCTCCATGACGCCATTGAGCGGGGTGAATATCCGTCCTGGCGAGTGGAAGTCCAGATTATGACTCCTGAAGAGGCCAGGGAATACCGTTTTGACCCGTTTGATATCACCAAAGTCTGGTTCCACGCTGATTATCCACCAATGACGATAGGCCGGATGGTACTGAATCGGAACCCGAAGAACTACTTTGCTGAGGTGGAACAGGCTGCTTTTTCGCCGGCCAATTTCGTGCCCGGCATCGCTGCTTCACCCGATAAATTGCTGCAGGGGCGTTTGTTCTCGTATCACGATACCCATCTCCACCGTTTGGGGCCTAACTATCATCTGCTTCCTATCAATCGGCCAAAGGCTGCTCAGGTCAACTACTACCAGCGTGATGGCTTCATGGCTTTAGGTGATAACAGTGGAGATGCGCCGAACTATTATCCTAACAGTTTCGGTGGCCCGGAACCTCAGCTAAATGTGGCTGAACCTCCGTTTGATGTCTCCGGGCAGGCGGCACGTCAACCCTATACCCATCCCAATGATGACTTCTTCCAGGCGGGAGAACTCTACCGGCGGGTAATGACTGATGAGGACCGGGAGCACCTGATTGGCAATATCACCACGCATCTGTGTAATGCGCAGAAGCAGATTCAGCTGCGACAGACGGCTATCTTGTATAAAGCTGATGAGGAATATGGCAGACGCGTGGCTGAGGGGCTGGGGCTTGATGTGAAAGAGGTAAAAAAGCTGGCTGAAATGTCCCAGGAGGAACGGGCTGAGGCTACAAGCTAGGCGAAAGGCTAAGTAGAAATACCGAAAGTGGCGGTGAGTTGGCCCAGTTATACTTCGCTGCCATCACCGGGTAGCCGTAGATAGGGTCTATCAGATAGCACAGGACTGTGTTCTTGTATTTAGCGAGAGTCTTCCCAGGGATCAGACGAAGCCGATGATGCCACACTCGCAGCTTTGTTTGTCGGGCTGGGATTGGTCGACTCAGGCTGGGTGTCGGATGATTCTTTAGCAGGGTTCTCCATGTCTGTCATTACCTGGCTAATCCCTGCCCCAACTGCCTTTTCAATTTTTTCACGAGTCTTGGCACGGTCTCCAGAAACCTGATCTTTGGTTTTCTTAAAGGCTTCATTCATGGCTTCCATCATGATGGAAGAAGCGTTATCGAAGTAGGCAAGAACACTAGTTCCGGCCTCATTTATTATCTTTGCAGCAAGCTTTTTCCCCTCTTCGACTGCTTGTGCTTTCCTCTGCTCTGCCTCTGCCGTAGCTTTAACCTTGGCATGCTCTGCCAGGTCCCTCGCCTGCTTTATCGCATCATCTATGGTTTTGGTTGCCGCCTGTAAAGCTGAGAACTGCTCCAGTTGTCTGAAGACGGTATCGCTTGAACCGACTTCTCTCATGAGATATTCAGTTACCTCGTTTGGGTCAAGCCCGTTCTGGACAACCTGGAATTTTTTCCCAAGCAATTCTTTATATTCAGCCATCTCTACCCTCCACAATCTAGCTCTCGAGCAGGAGCAGTTATCTTCTAACATACATGTTGATTACATCTTTATTCTACTTTCAGATGCCTCAGAGAGGAATAGTACTTTGGGCTGCTTGTAGATAGCTATAAGTACTGGAGACACTCCCGCTTCTTATAACCCTAAGGCCAGCATCTTACTTGGAGTGGTTACCAGAGAGTGGCTTGGAACATTCCTGACCCCCGGATTCAAATATTTAGACACTTCAGGCAAGCTAAGTTTAACCGCATAGGTTCCAATCCTAGGTCATTAGACCCTTTTCTAAATTTCGCCTACGTAGGATAATCATCATTACTAAAGTACCATTACTTTACTATCATACAGAGTATATACGTAAGTACTGTTCTTGGACGAGAGTTACTATTTAAAAGGAGAGATTATCGTGACAGGAGATAGAATGGAGTCAACCGCTGCTATTAATGAAGAACTGGACCAGGTTTTGGTCCAAGTAGAGCTAGAGGACTATCTTTCGATGGCGTCGCAGACGATGGAGATATACGAGATGTTTGATAAGGCTTGTGCCGTCGGCTCGGATTACGGTCAGGGTTATCAAGATGGGTTCTGGGCAGCGCGTAAGCTCGACGCGAAATATCAGCTTGCCAAGATGGAGTCCCTTAAGGAGAAAATCTCGGTTTTTTAGCAAAATACGGAAACTAGCTGTTACTGGCTAGTGTTACACGAGACGCTACAATGTTTATAAAAAGAGAAAAATACCATAGCGATATCAGTGCCGCCTATACAAGAGGGCTGGAGCAGGGCTTCGAGTTATCGCGGAAGTTGAAACAAATACATGAGGAAAAAAGACAGGAGCCTTTTCCCGTGCCTGATGTGCATCAATTGGAAGAAACGTCACTATTACTGAAGCAACTGGCTGATATTGCCGAAACTAAAGGGATTCAGTTGAAATGAACCTACCAAGAGGGGTTTGTCCCTCGTGCGGAACTGAGCATTTTGGCTGGGCACTCGCAAACCCGTGCCACCAACGGTGTGGCTCCTGTGGGGCCCAGCTTTTAATCGAAGAAAACTACCTTCCTTCCCGTGGTGTGGAATTATTACATGTCCGCATAACAGATGATAAGAGGGAAACCGGTCAATCTTGCCCGGCGAATAATACACCTGATAGTAGCCACTCTCAGACTTGAAATAGTGTCCGGTTGTTGATGAGGTACCGCTTTTCAAACGATTGCGGAGGAGCTCAAATGCCCTCCTTTTTCTTTTTAGTAATACCATTTCACATGATGTTTCCGGTATAAGTCTGTGACAGAAAAATCTCTATTGACAAACTGAATTATTTATGTGAATATTCGGTTCAATAAATGTGGAGGGGTACCATGTTAAAGGATTTCAGGGCATTCATAATGCGGGGGAGTGTTGTTGACCTGGCGGTTGGTATAGTAATTGGCGTCGCTTTTGCTGCAATTGTTAATTCGCTGGTAAAAGATGTTATTATGCCACCAATTGGATTAGCACTTGGTGATGTGGATTTCACTAACCTGTTTGTAGTCCTGAAAGAGGGTACCGTAGCCGGGCCTTATGCCTCTCTTGCCGCCGCTCAAGAAGCCGGTGCCGTTACCATAAATTATGGCATATTTATCAATGCCATAGTTAGCTTTATCATTCTCGCGGCTGCAATCTTTTTCTTCATAGTCCGTCCAATCGCTAAAATGCATGCTCGCCAGAAGGCCCAAGAGGAGGCACCGCCGCCTGATACCAGAGAATGCCCTTATTGCTATACGAATATCTCAATTAAGGCTACTCGATGTCCGAACTGTACTTCTGAATTGCAGTCAGCCTGAAGTCGTTATCAAGATTGAGTTTGAGGCGTGATACCTAAAGCCTCTTTCCCGCTCGGCCAATCGGATGTGCAAAGAAGTCAGATATCCCGCTGTTTGTCTGGTTCAATATCGCACTTACGTATCCTCTTCATATTGAAAGACATCCTCCAGCGCTACACCAAATACTCTCGCCAGTTTGAAGGCAAGCTCTATAGACGGCACATATTTACCCTGTTCAAGGGCGATAATGGTCTGCCGAGTGCAACCGGCACGGTTGGCTAGCTCTTCTTGCGTCATCTCATCATTATCGAAACGCAGTCTTCTTATACGGTTCTTTATATTAACCATTTCGGTTCATTCTCCAGTAGCCGATCAGGATGCCTGCAGATTGGGCTACAGTGCTAACAATAAGAGTGGACATGAAGACAATATACATGAATATCGGTGGAATTCCCTGGTCCCAGTAACTTTCAGTCAGCCCTATAACCCAGCCAACCAGCGATAATATCACTGCACACCATTGTACCTTGGCTGATCTATCCATAATAGACTTGTCTCGTTCATCGAATTTCGCTGGTTGGCGTGTAATCGTAACGAATAATACTAAGTATACGACCAGACCTCCTATCCACAGTCCGTCTATTATCAGCCGGAACCCTTGGTCTTCGGTAAAAGTGCTCACTCCTCCCTTCAATACGAAAACCACAGCCATAGCGGCCGCCCACACAATACCAAATACTAGACCGTATAGTGCCCGTCTCTGCAGTGGTGCCATTGCTTCCTCCTCTTCTTATAGTATTCTATAACAGACATATTGTAACACTAAAATTACTATTTGTCAAGTACATATTACATTAAACCGATAAAAACCTCTCTTTAGAAGCTCGCTCTCAATATAAAACTACAGTAATGCCTGTGTTCGTCCAGTGGTAGCTGGTCAGTTTAGTTTGAATAAAAAGCAGGGAGCATCTTTGCCCCCCACTTTTATTATCATTTAACGATATTTTCCAGAAGCTGTGTCACAAGTGACTTAACTATACTCCCATTTGTCCACACCCTCTATAGAGGAATTACGCACTCCTTCCGAGGTCTCCTTGCCGGTGACGGGGTGTTTGTAGTGGAAGGGGAAGATATAACCCGAAGGGTAGCGCGGGTTAAAGGTGCGGGGGATATCGGCTTCAAGCCTTGTCGGAGTATATTGAGGGTCTACTGCGGCAGCCTGCTCCGGTCTCACCCATCCTCGTGCCGGGGTGCCGGTGTAATTGAGGTCGAACCGGAGTTTTTTTATCTTCCAGGTACCGTCCTCTTTGATATACTCGCTTCCGTATATTCCGCCCATAAAGGACTCCCTTACGCCTGCAGCTGAAGGGACAGCAATCGCCCCGTAACCGTACCACCTCCCCTTGGCCGTTTTGCCGTCCGGGTCTACATTGACGATACCCGAAAGCTGCATCACCTGATGCAGAAAGTCAGCAGTGGGTTTGACGTTCTCAAAATACCTCCTGATCCCTTCCTTGCCCAGATAAGTACCCGCCGCCAGCGTTAAGGAAACATCGGGACCATCGGCAAACAGGTCTATTATCTCCTGCGACATCCAGTGCTCGATGTAGTAGCCGTACGCCTTCTGCAGAGTTTTTATCTCTTCGATGTCCTGTAGTGTTTGGACCTGTTTCTCCAGGGCTTCAAGCCTCGCTTCTAATTCCTCTACATTCATGCTAGACCTCCAACTGAATTCTGTCCTTTGGGAAGTATACCGGTCACTTGAGACCTCGTCAAATCTTAGGCTGTCATCAAATCTGCAGAACCGGATACAAACCAGTCCACGTCAGGTGGTACGAAAATACCACGCTGAGCATGGCCAACGGATGATTGCTGCTCGTGCTTCACTCCAGCGATAATAATAGATACATATAAGTACTTAGAAGGGGCTTCAAGCACGTACGTATAGCGCCTGTTATACCCTTTCTATAAACGGATTTCGGGGACATAAAGAGCCTGATGGAGCGTTCACGTATATGAGCGGCGAGAGAGGCAATTTACTGGTCGAGACACTGGTAGCCCTGGCTCTCCTCGGCATTGTCGGAGTCACCTTTCTTAGCGGTGTTACTACTGCTACGAATTCTCGTCTCATTGCTGATGAGGCTGTTACTGGCAGGATTCTGGCAGAAAGCCAAATGGAGAACGTGCGGAAGCAGGATTATGCCCTTTCGTATGACCCTGTTCCGATTCCAGACGAGTATGCCGGTTACTCTGCCCAGATAGACGTAGACCCCTTCCGAAATGGCAGTATCCAGAAAGTAACGGTGACAATCAGGCATCGCAACAAAGAAGTGGCCTGGCTGGAAAGCTACAAGGTGCACAGATGAAATGTAAGCGGCTGGTACACGGCAAGAATGGGTTCACCTTAATCGAGATGATGGTGACTCTCGCTATTACCAGTATCATCGGTGTTGGCGCAGCGGCGGCTTCCTACCACGTTCTTAATCAGAGTGCCAGTAACAACGACCATACCTCGGCGAGTCAGCACGCCTTGAACGCTGTCCACTGGATAAGCCGTGATGTCCAGATGGCCCAGACCGTGTCTCCGGAGGGGGCCTCAGGTTTCCCCCTTACATTACAGTGGGTAGGCTGGGACAATACCGGCTACGAGGTTGTCTACACTATTGATGACGGTACACTCAGGCGGTCGTATTCTGCCGATGGGGAACTGGAGAGTGAAGTTGTGGTAGCGCAGTACATTGACCCGGATGTTGAAATGACCAGCTGCGAATTCTCTGACGGAGTGCTTACACTGAAGATAACCACTACTGTGGGCGAGGGCTCGCATGCCGAGAGCGTGAGCAAGGTTCGTGAGATAACGCCTAGACCCGGGCTATAACCAGATGTGGGATATTATGAGCAGAAAGATACGAAATACGCTCAGTAGAATACTACTACGCGAAGAACGGGGCCAGGCATTGATTCTGGTTCTCATCCTGTTTCTTCTGGGGTGTCTTACTCTCCCACCCCTTCTGTCCTACATGCAGACATCAGTCAAATCTAGCCGAACATACGAAAAGAAGACAGACGAACTTTATGCTGCTGACTCCGGTATTGAGGATGTTCTCTGGCAGATTAATAATGAATGCCTGGAGTCATTGCTAACCACGCCTCCCTATGACCCTTATGATTTCGGCACGACCTGGAGCTACGACCTCAGCGAGCAAATCAATGGGAAAGACACCACCGTCAGTGTTGAAAATATCTGGATTCCCAAAGATGTTCCCTTCCTGGGTGCGGCTGAAGGAAGGAGCATCATCGAGTCTGGTAAGCTGGTGGTGACGAGCAACACTCCCGATACCTCGACCTATCAGATTAAAATCACTTTTTACCCCGAAGTGGGCGAAGAGGACGCTCTGATGATAGAGAGTATCGGAGTATGGCTTCCTCTAGGCTTCACCTACGTGTCTGGCTCCAGTAATCTGGAAGAGGACCCTTCTGACCCTTACTACTCCGTACCGGATGTGAGTCTCACTGTGGCGGCCAGGCAATCATCTGGGACTTCATATCGGTCCCGTTCTCATCTTTTCCCGGCGTTGAGCCGACTGGCTCACCGATGATTACGGATATAACCTTCGAGTATACTCCTGCTGACGCAGGGACTAGCCCGGTGGCTGTGGCCTGGACAACTACAAGCGGAGTCAGCGACGTCCCTCTTTCCTGGGATGCTGATACCAAGGTTTTCCGGGTTGTTTCTGTTGCCGGAGGAACCGAGATAGAGTCCTACTTCGCTAGGTCTGAGCTTCGTAAGCTTGGCTCAGCCATAGAAGGAGACTATCGTGCCATTGGTAACTCCCTGATGATAGACACGAATGGCGACTCGAATGGCATCCGTAACCTGCTCCTTGCGGAGAGCACCACAGCGGTTAGTGACATCCCTGCCGATGGAGATGTGGTGGCTGCCTACCTTTACTGGTCTGCCTGGCTTGATTGTAGCGTTGACACAATATATCAAAATAGCTGTTATAACTTCGGCCACTGGGACAATCCGGCAAATGACTGGGTGATTTCATCAGGTAGATTCAGGGGACACCACATCAGTGAAGCTCCTTACTGACACAGGTACTTAGCCCTTAAAAGCGGCGTTGTTGATGACCTGAGCTCGTATGAGCCGGGAACAGTCCGTATCCAGTGGCAGCAAAGCGAATCGGGAGACCTGGAACCATCTGACGCCCTCCGGTTCCAGTTCTCAGGAGATGACGGTGATACCTGGGGGAGCCTGATTACCGCCTTCGCTGGCAACATCGGTAGTTCACCACAGACCTTCAGCTATATTATCCCCACCGAGTTCTTGGCCGATGAATTCAAGATGCGATTCTACCTGGACAATTTCGGTGGCGACGGCGAATATTGCTATATCGACAATTTCTCGATTACCTCTGCCGAATAGACTCCTGACACCAGTATTAATTTCGAGATAGATGGTAACCAGGTCTATTTCGATGGGAGCGGTCGGCCTGCACAGGGCTCACAGGAGTTAGAAGCCAGTGGTAGCCAGGTACTGCCAAACTTCTATTCCAGTGGTGACCCCAATGGTTTCTCCTATGCCTGCTTCAAAGATGTAACAGCACTGGTCCGGACGTTTGGTGCCAAGGCCCCCGACCCCGCTACCAACTACACCGGTAATGGCACTTACACTGTGGGAGGCGTCGACGGCGATACCGGCAACCAGTGGTCATATGCCGGGTGGTCTCTCCTGATAATTTACAGCAGTGCTGAGACCGAGGGTCATCAGCTCTATCTCTACGATACCTTTATGTATGCTCACAATGATACAAACATAGATTTCGATGGTGATGGTGAGGCTGGTGGTAACATTACCGGTTTCATCGTGCCCGAACCAATCGGGGGTGAAGAGGTAGATGGGAATGCCGCCAAGCTGACCGTTTTTGTTGGTGAAGGTGACTCGGTCTGGTGGGGTGACTCGATTTATTTCAACGGGGGCTCTCTTTACAACGGGCAAAATCCCTGGAACAATGTCTGGAATTCTCAGTCTTACGGTATGAGCGAAGACGGTGTGGATATCGACACCTTCGAAATCAAGTGGTCAGACGGACTGCTTGACCCGGGTGCCACTTCGGCGCAGCTGGACCTGCCGACCGGGGTTGACTCCTGGAACCTGGTATACATCATCCTGTTGCTTCGTAGTGAGACAGTTACTGGTGGCACGACACACTACGTTATGCAACCGGCCTCATAGTTTCGTCTTGTCTGGCGCTTCAGTTCCGCTACAGGGTATAATGTCATGGTTTGGGCAGGTCATTGACACCCTCCCTCTGACAAATTAAAATGTACGCCTGAGTGATTGGGGGAACTACAGTTGATATTAAAGAAAGTCACCACTGCTGCCGTATTTACCATACTGGTGTTTACCCTCATACTCTCCGCCTCCTGTCCGTCGACTGATTCATCGACTGATTCACCTTCGAAGTCTTTCCTCTGGGAAGTTACATCTGACAATACTACGGTCTATCTTCTAGGTTCCGTCCATATAGGGAAGGCCGATTTGTACCCCTTGAGTCCTGCTATCGAAGATGCCTACGATGACTCTCAGTATGTCGTCGTTGAGGTCGACGTTGGTAGCGCTGGCCTATTTGATTCAGTCGAGCTTCTTATGGAAAAGGGTATGTACCCGCCGGGCGATAACCTCCAGAGCAACATACCCGCCGACCTCTACTCCCGCTTAATCAATAAATTAGAGGAATTGGAAGCAGGTCTTTTCCTCTCCATGATAGACGCATTTGAGCCCTGGGTAGTCTATACGATGATTGTCGACCTGGAGTACCTGGAACTCGGCTATGGAGCAGAATACGGCATTGAGACATATTTTCTTAATAAAGCTGCAGAGGACGGCAAGGGTGTTCTCGAGTTGGAATCGATGGAGTTTCAGCTAGACGTTCTGGATAGTCTCCCGTATGATTTGCAGATACTATTGCTTGAGGATACCGTTTACAATCCGCTGGTTGAATTTGAGGAACAGATAGAGAGTATGTTTGAGGTATGGCGCGCCGGTGATGTTACCGAGATGGAACAAATGGTTTTCGGTGGTGTTGAAGGGTATCCTCAGTACCAGCTCATCAACGAGGCGCTCATTGATGAACGTAATTTCCTGATGGTGGAGAAACTAGAGGGCTATCTTGAAGATGATGAAGTCTATTTCGTTATCGTCGGGGCGGCGCATCTTATCGGCGAGAATGGATTAGTGAATCTACTAATTGAAGCGGGATATGAGGTAGAGCAGCATTAATACGTCCACATTAGCCTTTGTCGCCATTTAGCCAGATATCATCAACCCTTCCATTTCAGCACATTTTTGACTTCCCTCTGACAATTTTTCTTTGCAAATCTGTTCGATACTTTCCCAATGCGATAAAAGTCATATATTCATCTTCTGCAGTAAGCCACAATATGACTGTACGAAGCGGCTCACGTCACGCATGAGAAGAGATGAGGAGGAGGGAGTGTGAGGAAGCGAGTTTTTATTGCCGTTGCTGTTGCGGTCACCTTTTCGATTGTGCTGATATCCATAAATAGCTGTACGTCAGATACGGGTCTTGATGGTACAAATGAGCTGGAACCCCAGGAAATCCGGGAGTATCAGGGTGAGAACCTTTCTTCGGTGAACGATTTCAGGGAGAACTCCATCAAAGGTCCACAGTACATAGATGAAGAAGGCTACCAACTGGAAATCATCGGCCTGGTCGAGAATCCCAGGACTTACTCCTACGACGAGGTTATCAGCAGCTATCAGAACTATAAAAAGGTGGTTACGCTGAACTGCGTCGAGGGGTGGGACGCCACTATCCTGTGGGAAGGCCTGCTGGTCAGAGATTTACTGGAAAAGGCTGTCCCGCTGTCGGATGCCAATACGATAATCTTCCACGCCTATGATGGCTACACGACCTCTTTCCCGATTGACTACATAATGGACAACGACATCATCATGGCTTACAAGATGAACGATATCACCCTCCCCTCCGAAAGGGGATTTCCCTTTCAACTGGTGGCCGAAAGCAAGTGGGGCTATAAATGGATAAAGTGGATAACCAGGATTGAGTTGTCTGATGATGAAGACTACGAGGGTTTCTGGGAGAGCCGGGGGTTTTCCAACAGCGGTGATTTAGACAAGGGTTTCTTTGATTAACGGAAAGCTATAAACCATCCTATATTAATATCCAAGGGGAGCAGTAACGCTCCCCTTTTTGGTGGCTGCTGATTGCCTGTAATAGCTATTGCATACGACGGCGGGGCCACCCTGCCAGGCGGCTCACATTCCCGAGGAGCTTCTCGGGCTCCACAGTAAAGAGTTTGACACGGCTGATGCGTCGCCTGCCCCAGCTAAACCAGTTACTCGCCCAGAACCGCCACAGGGCGATAACAACGGCTACTCCCATTATTCCCAGCACGGCGAAATATCCCCATGACCACTTTAGCTCTGGCATATTTTCAAAATTCATACCATAGATTCCTGCCAGGAGGGTAAGTGGCATGAAGATGGTCGCCACAACAGCCAGAGTCTTCATCACTTCGTTCTGTCGGTTGGCTACCGATGACAGGTATGTATTCAGTGCATTGTCAGCCCTGTCCCGTATTGTCTGGTTCAGGTCTTCTATCCTTACCAAGTGGTCGTAGATATCGCGATAATACATCAGCGCTTCTGCTTTTATCTGTGGAAATCCACCGCGGCTGATTCTGTTCAAGACCTCACGTTGGGGAGCCATGACCCGGTGTACTCTAAGAGTCGAGCGTTTGAGTTTGAGGATTGCTTCCAGGGTCGTCTGCTGGGGATTACGAATTGTCTCTTCCTCAATCTCCTCGGCGACATCGCTCATCCTGTCGATTGTCGGCATGACGTTGTCGATTAATGCATCAATCAGGGCATAGGCAAGGAAATCAGCACCGCGCCTCATCGGGCGCCCATCTGCAGCGACCAGTTGTTGGATAGCCCCGACACTATAGAGGTGGTAGTTATGATTGCTCGCGACGAAATGGGGGCCAAGGAAGACCGCCAGTTCAGCCGTCTCTACTATCTCTGTTTCCACGGAGTGATTAATACCGTGAACCACAATGAACAGGTAGTCACCGAAGTCATCAATCTTCGGTGAGTGGATATCGGGGCTGACACAGTCTTCAACAGCGAGATGGTGCAGGCCCAGGTCCTGTTCTAGAAACTCGCCATCTTCCTGCGTGGTCTCGGAAATGTCTATCCAGAGCAGGCCCTCCTTCGACTCATAAGCGTTCTTAATCTCTTCCCGGCTGATGTCTTGATAAAGTTGTCCTTCGGGGTTTAGATAATAGGCCTTGCATGCCACAGCGCACCTCCTTAGTTAGTTCTATCAAGTAGACAT
>SMTZ1_10000639_pt1 | contig 33312 bp, 26 predicted proteins | sample DeeMarSWOR136_30_FD_25667 | JGI IMG/M metagenome (IMG submission 25667) | reverse complement strand
TTGTTTAATTTTCTAAATTTCAAAAATTCTGTAGAAACTTTAAAGATTTTCATTCAAAACTCATCACATTTAAATTAAATTCTTTTAAATGGGTGAGTTTCAATCAAAAGAGAAATATCTTGAATCATTTTTAAACATTTTATTTATAAATAATTTAAAATGAAACCATTGGTATACTATGATTTAAATTCCTAAATATGAAACCTTTATAGAATATAATTAAAATCTTTAAGTTATTTTGAGAATTTAGATGCACACAATTTTTAAAAGTTAGAATAACAATTGAAAAAGAAAAAATTATTATTTATCTGTACTCATAATTCTGCGAGAAGTCAGATGGCAGAAGGTTTAATAAATTCATTATTTTCTGATAAATTTGAAGCTGTGAGTGCAGGAACAGAGATTTCAGAAGTGAAATATCACGCTATTAAGGTAATGCAGGAACTAGGAATTGACATATCCAAACAATATTCAAAGCATTTTAAAATATTTTATGGAAATCAATTCGATTTAGTTATTACGGTTTGTGATAATGCAAAAAAAGTGTGTCCTATTTTTCCAGGTGCCAAAAGAATGATCCATAAATCCTTTCCCGATCCTTCATTAGCGACAGGTTCTGAAGAAGAAAAGTTAAATTTTTTCAGAGAAGTGAGAGATCAAATTTTTCAATGGATAAAGGAAGAATTAGTTCCTCAGTATGACTCAATTTGAGGAAAAAATTTTTAAAATATACTATGAACTTTTAGCTATTGTTAACATTATGATATAATCGGCAACATCTTCAGCATTGTCTGTAACCGCCTCCAATGAAGCAATGCAATTATGTATTTCAATAGCACTAAAAGGATTGACCTCGAAACCATTTGCTACAAGCATTCTATTTATTCCATGGCGAATATCATCACATTTATGTTCAAGAATATTAATCTCTTCTCCTAGACGTTGTATTTCTCCCTTGCTAGCAGTTAACAACTTATTTACCATTAAATTAACCTTCTTTACAGCATCAACAGAGATCCTAGTCATTTCAAGAAATTTACTATGAACTTCTTCACCCAATTTAAAAAAGTCATTATGATTCATATAGATAAAAATCCTAGCACTAGCATTAACCGCATTTGCGATATCATCAATTCTTTGAGTTAAGCTAATTAAGTTACCTCGTATTGTAGGAGTTATTTCTACTTTTGAAATCATATTCAAGATATTACGCCTGATTCCATCAGCTTGATGTTCTAATTCATCCACACGAAAAAAAACTTTTAAAGCAAGATCAATATTTTTTTCATTAAGAAGATAAGAAACAGCCTTCTCATATTCAATAACGCATTCAAGAACTTTTTGCGTATGAACTAAAGTCTTGTTTATTGCACTTTCTTCGTTACGAGATTTAAACCATTCTAATAATGAACTCATCTCATTAATTACCTCTTTATTTCTTTAATTTTTGTTATTTTTATTCTAATTTTAAAACTTCCTTTATGACATCCTTTCCAGGATACTTAAAAACTATACCTAACTCTTTAGGGAAATAGATGGTCACTTCTAAATTCTCTAAAAATGTCTTATGAACCTCACTCGTTGCAGGAACTGTAATGATAATTATTTTTTCTTGTTTATTAACTTTAATAAGAACTTCAAACCGGTAAAAAACACCCATAAATTTACGTCGTATTATTTTACCCAAGATAGCATTTTTCTTATCCTTTACTCTATTTCCAAGTCTTATCTTTATGTGATTTGCTCTAACGACTAGTAAAACCTTATCCCCATGATTAATATCATTAAAGTATTCTTTTTTCACGTAAGCTGCGAATATTTCGTCAAATCCTATATTAACTGGCATTGGTATTGATTCCTCGTGAATCTTAGCATAAAATTTATCTCCTTGTTTTGAACTCTTATAAATATCCCAAGGAGGTTTAGTACTTTTTATACATGTTCCCTCAAAATAATTGATTTCACTCATAAAATTAGCAACAAAGAGATTTCTTGGATGATAATAGATTTCATGTGGAGTTCCCACTTGTATGAGTTTTCCATTATCCATTATTGCTATTCGATCGGCAGCCATCATTGCCTCTTCTTCATCATTTGTCACATGTATTACAGTTAACTTCAATTGCTTAGATTTAGCCATTAATAATAATTCTCTTCCTAAATTCATTCTAAGACCTGCATCCAACGCTTTTAGCGGTTCATCTAATATTAGCAATTTTGTTTGCTCTAAATTCAATAAAGCTCTACATAATGCAACTCTTTGTTTCATTCCTCCGCTTAATTCTTCAGGAACGGCATCATTTCTTCCAGTAAGAAGAGTCATCATTAAGACCTGATCAACAAGAGCTTGAGTTTGGGCTCTGTCACTAGCATGTACTCGACCGCTATATGAAATATTTTCTACAATATTCATATGAGGAAAGAGAGCGTAATTTTCAAACATAAAACCTAAATTTCTCTCCTCTGAAGTTTGATCTGTTACATCTTTTCCATCAAATAGAACTTTACCTGCATTAGGTTTTAAAAGACCAGCGATAATTTTCAGGAGGGTTGTTTTACCGGCGCCAGTGGGACCAAGAATAATAAAATATTCTCTATCTTTTATTTCAAGGGATATATTATCAATTGCTCTAAAATTCCGAAAAGACTTCGATATATTTATTAATTCTATCTGCACCATATAATATTCACCAATTTTATGTTAAAGATAATTCATTAAATAGGTTTTCAGGAGTTTTAAACACATGTATGTCATCTAAATTAATCCCAGCAATAATTTCTTCCCTAATAATAAAGTTTTCTTCAAAATTCCCTGGTTTTAAAGATACAAAACTATCGCCATTATCTAGAATTAAATAAAATCTTTTAGTTGCTCCAATAAACCGAGCAGCTTCAAGAATCACTTTAAAAGTTTGTATTTTAGACCAATCAAAAGGACTATTTTCAAAATCATAATTTAAAGGAAATAAATATACATCTTCAAAACGAAAAGAAATAACAATATTATCGTCTAGATTAAATCTATTATTGAAATTATTACATATTATTTTAGGGCCCCCCAAACGGATCCAGATGTTCATTTGATCATTTTCGAGTAATTTTAAAACAAATCCTTGAAGAAAATTTGTTTCTCCCAGAAAGTTTGCAACAAAGATGCTATTTGGATTCTCATATAACTCATATGGAGTTCCCATTTGAAGAATCTTACCTGATCTCATGATTATAATCTTATCTGCTATTGACATTGCCTCTTCTTGATTATGTGTGACATGTATCGCTGTAAGGCCTAAATCTTTAATAAGATTCCTCAACTCATGTCGAAATACTGAAGAAACTTTTGGATCTAATGATCCTAAAGGTTCATCCATTATCAAAATTTTTGCCCCCGTTGCAATAGCTCGGGCTATTCCCAATTTTTGCAAACCAGGGTTACCAAAAATGTTTGGATATTCATCAGCATAATCTAATAATCCTACTGTTTTTAAAGCTTTTTCAGCTTCTCTTATGATATAATTATCACTATACCCTCGCATTTCTAAGCCGAATGTAACGTTTTCCCATACTGTTAGATGATCAAAAATCTCAAAATGCTGAAAAATAAAACCCATATCTCTATCCTCAGGAGGAATTGCCTCTATATCTTTTCCATCAATCAAAACTCTTCCTTTAGTGGGTTTTTCAAGACCTGCAATCATTCTTAAAGTTGTAGTTTTTCCGCATCCAGTTGGTCCGAGTAGAAAAACATAATCGCCCTCATCAATTTGTAAGGAAATACTATCTACAGCAATTACATTTCCTTCATTGAAAGTTTTAGTAACATCTACTAATTCAATAGACGGAATTTTACCCACCTCTTTTTTTTGTAACAATTCTTAAAGCAAAAATCAAAAAAGCACTGAATATGATCACAATTACACTTGCAAAAACTGCGCTTGGAAAAGCACTAGCTTCAACCCAATCCACAATTAATACTGGCACAGTTCGAATGTTGCCCATAACTACTATTGTAGCTCCAGTTTCTCCTAAAGAACGTGTAAATACCATAATACATCCTGCAATTATTCCCTGTTTAATATTAGGAAGAGTAATTTTCCTAAATACCGTAAGGTTGGATGCACCAAGAGTTCGGGCAGCTTCCTCAACTCCTTTATTAGAGCTTTCTAATACACCAATAATTGGGCGAACCATATAAGGAAATGTGAACGCAATATGCACAAAAAGGATCATAAAAAATCCAGATTGAAATATATTTAAACCTGCTGGCCCCCAAAAAAGAAAGGTTGCAAAACCCAAAGCTGCTGAGGGTATTGCAATAGGAATATCAAGAATTGTATCTAAAATTGTAATTACTCTTCCCCATTTACGCTTTGTAATAATAAATGCAAATGGCATACCAAAAATAATGTTAATCACAACAGCTAGCGCACCGATCTGTATGGAATTCATAAAACTCACATAAAGATAAGCCCACTTGTAATCCTGCCCTAAAAATAATTCTCCAATAAAATCTTCATTAATGATTTGAGTTGTAACATAGAATGCTGGTACTAAGATTAAAACAAATAATATAACTAAAGTCATTATATCCCGAAAATATCTGAAATACTTATGACTAAAAAATCCCTCTAGTCGAGTCCAAACAGACTTGATGGGGAGACCTGTTTTTCTAGTTAAAAATTTAATTGAGAAGAGTAAAAGTAATGATATCAGTATCAAAATTCCCGCTAGAAATGAAGCAGATGGTAATTCTAATTGCCTTCGAAATCCTACAATCATAATAGGCGCTGTTTCTATTAATCCTGATAAAATAAGAGTAGCACCTGTTTCACCAAGACTTCTCGTAAAAGCAAGTATAGCACCTGCAATGATTCCTTGTTTCATCATTGGTAGTGTGATTGTTCTAAAAATTGTGATTCCTGAAGCCCCAAGCGTTCTAGCGGCATCCTCATATAATGTATCTAATTTTTCCAATACAATTTTCATATTACGTACTATATATGGAAAAGTAAAAACAATATGTCCAAAAAGTATCAATGTAAATCCAGGTTCAATTCCAAATATCCCCCAGAATAGAAGGACTGAAAACCCTAAAGCACTTGTAGGAACCGCCATTGGTAAATCTACTAAGGCGTCAAGAATCTTTTTTCCTCTAAAGTTATATCTAGTTAATATTATTGAAATCGGAAGTGCTAAGATAATGTCGATCCCTACAGCAATAGCTGCAATTGAGAAGGAATATCCAAGTGAAGTTAAGATATTTCTCCATTGTAAATTTCCTAGTAATTCATCAGCAAAGACATCATTTCTAATAGCCGGGATGTTCAAAAATATTGTGGAAAAAATGTTGATGATGGGACCTAAAATTACTAACAGAAAGAAAATAATTGTTATTGCATCCAATCCTTTTCTATAAACGGGTTTTGAGAAAAATCTGTCAATTTTTAAACTGATAGGTAGATTAAATTCTATTTCTGTTTTGTTTTCATCTGCTTTTTGAATGATTTTTCTCATAGTTTCACCTTACTTTCTTTTATACTCAAGCAGTCGCTTTACTAAGCAACCATAAATCAGGAATTTTTAATAACACCTCTCCATCTGAAGGAGTTTGTAATTCTGGAACACTTATATTAAATGCAATACCATTACTTTCGTAATTAAAAACTGCTGGATCTAAAGGAACTGAGGGATCAATTGGTCTAAATCCATATTGTAAGGCAGATTCAACGGTTTCAGGCTTATTAAGAAAGTCCAAAAAAGCCTCTGCAACAGTTCTTTGTTTAGGACTAATCCAATCAGCATTTAAAATACAAAAAGGATGATCACTATATAGTGTACCTTCTTCTGGATAAATAGCAATAACTTTTCCACCCGTAGAAGTGCTTGATATGTCTCTGATAAGGTTTTCATATAAAAACGCTACATTTAATGCACTGGGTCCTTCGCTTTTCATATATCGAGCTAAAAAACCTGTGGATTTTCCATATAAGATTGCACTTGACTCGAATTTCTTAAGCCATTGTTGATTATTCAGATTCGTAAGATCGGTTATTGATAAATTTTCTGAAGGAACACTAGAAGCAGCAGATAAAGCCATAATTACGCTCATAAAACCGGAGTTTGATAACCTGGGATCAGTATGTGCCATTCTAATGTTTACATTTGGATCTAAAATTAAATTGTGTAAGTCTATAAAACCACTAATATTGTGAGATTGGTTGAAAGCTTCCCATGTAGCAATTACTATAGGTGAATAAATTATCTTAACAGCTGTACTAACATTTACAATTGGTTCAATATCCCTTGTTAAATCGGCCCATTTTTTATTCAAAAAAGGCATCCAGATAGAGCTTGCAGGACTCCAAATTGTTGGAAAAATTTCTCCATTGAGGATAGAGATTAAAGAATCTGAGGAGCCATAAGGATGCATATTAATAGTAATTTTCTCATCTGGATGATTGTTGCTCCAATAACTTAAAAAATTAGTATAAGCAATTGTCATCCAGCTAGCTTTTTCAGAACTATAAATAATAGTGATATGAGTTTGTTCTTCTCCACTTCTTAGTAAAAGGTCTGTTGAAAAACCACCTATGAGAAACCCTATTGCAAAAATAATTAATATAGCACTAGTATTCCGTTTTTTAATTTTGTGTGTTCGGTTCATATATTCTTAGACTCCCCGAATTTTCTTTATATAAACGAATTAATATAATTGTTTAAAAGGGAAAATATCATGCCACTTATGATTCCAATCGTTAGTGCGATTAAAAGCAGAATTCGTCGACTCATGAGATTTCTACCTTCTATATATTTTTTTTAACTTCCTAATTAGAATCCTTAACTTTATTATTGTAATTTAATTTCTTTAATTAAATAATCCTATATAACCATATATATACTATATAGACAGATATATAACAAATTTCTTTTTAATTGATTAGTAAAAACTTTATTAATAGAATGCTATTAAATAAGAAAAGATTACATCATTTTAATACAAAATAAGAATTTAAATGTTATCTATCTTATATAAATCGAATAAATTTTATTTATAATTTCAAAAATATTATAAGGATAAAGATAAAAAAAATAAAAGGAATAGAAACAGATTTTATTATAGATAAATACAATTTTAAGTTTTAAACGTTAAGATGTCACAAATAGATATAATTGATCCTAATTGGCGAGAAAAATGGAAAGAAAAAGAAATTACTGCGGAGGAAGCTATTAAGAAAATAATTCCGGGAAACCGTGTTTTTATAGATTCCGCATGTTCAGAACCACAGGCATTAACTACAGAACTTATTAAACAATCACTCAGTTTAATTGATACAGAAATAATTCATTTTCTTACCATAGGTCCTGACAAATATTTTAAAGACAAAGCAGAGGATTTATTTCGGCATAATGTGTTTTTTATTGGGAAAACTCTTAGAGAAGAGATCAATAAAGGACAAGCAGATTATACACCAATTTTAGCAAGTGAAATTCCAAACTTGTTTCTTTCAGGTCGAAAAAATTGTGATGTAGCTCTTATTCAGGTAACACCCCCAGATCGTTATGGATTTTGCTCTTTTGGGATTAATATTGATATGGCAAAACCCATTTCTCAATCTGCTTTTATTAGTATTGCAGAGATTAATCCTCAGATGCCTAGAACTTTAGGAAACAGTTTTATTCACATGAAAGAAATTGATTATTTTGTTTATAATGACGTTCCTTTATTAGAATTCCATTTTAAAGAAAAAAATGATGTCACAGAAAAAATTGGACGAAAAGTTTCTAATTTGATTGAGAATAAATCCACTCTTCATATAGGCAATGGGTATTTACCTAATGCTTGTTTAAAATATCTGATGGATAAGAAAGATCTTGGGATGCATAGCCATTATATTACAGACAATATCATTCCATTAATAGAAAACACTGTTTTAACCTGTAGGAAAAAAAGCTTTCATCCTGAAAAAATAATTACTAGTTTTGCTTTAGGCACGAAGAAATTATATGATTTTGTTAACAATAACCCCTATATTGAATTTTATCCCACTGATTATGTTTGTAATCCAAAATTTATAGGGATGAATAAAAAGATGGTATCAATTAATCAAGCCTTGCAAATAGATCTTACAGGACAGGTAAATACCTCATCTAAAGGATATAACTTTTATTCGGGGATAGGGGATACTGTGGATTTCATGCGAGGAACTGCATTTTCAAAAGGTGGGAAACCCATTATAGTATTACCGTCTACTAGAAAATCCGGTGCATTTTCTAATATTGTACCTCATTTAGATGAAGGAGCGGGAGTAATTTTATCTAGAGCGGATATTCATTATGTTGTCACTGAATGGGGTGTAGCTTATTTACACGGAAAAACTATCCGAGAGCGAGTACTGGAATTGATATGCATTTCTCACCCAGATTATCGGCAATGGTTATTGGATGAAGCTAAAAAACTTAATTATATCTATTCGGATCAAATTCTACCATGTGATGATGAAGGTCGGATTTGCATATATCCTTCTGAATATGAAACTATTCATACTATAAGAGGGGGAGAAAAGGTTCGAATTCGCCCTGTGAAAACAACTGATGAACATTTGTTAAAGGAACTGTATTATTCTTTAAATGAAAGAGATAGATACCTTCGTTTTTTCGAATTAAGAAAAGAATTTACCCATTCTAAAACCCAAACTGAAGTTAATATTGATTATATTAGTGTTTTTTCACTTGCGGCATTTATAGGTGAAATAGGAAAAGAAGAAATGGTAGGGAATGCCACTTACTATTTAAATCCAAAATTAAATATGGCAGAATATAGCTTCTTAGTTAGAGAAGATTATCGCGGGAAGGGATTAGGATCATTTTTGTATCATCATTTAATCATTATCGCAAAAGAAAAGGGTATTAAGGGTTTTTATGGGAATATTCATATTCAAAATAAAAGTACAGTACAAATTATTCGAAAGGGGGGTTATACTAAGATCACTCCTCCTGAAGCTGGGGAAAAAGAATTATTTTATGAAGTTTTTTTTGATAAAGAGAATTCTATTGATTAAGTATCATTATCTTTAATTTTCTTCTTTAATTATTTAGCTTGTTATTTTATGAAATTTAAATATACTGATTATCATCTCCATACAAAGTGGAGTGTAGATATTGTTGAGAATGGCCCAAGTTTTAGCGAATATATTGAGATTGCTGAGAGGAATAGAATCAATATCTGCTTTTTAGAGCATTTTGAATTATTATATATTGAGAGAGAGAAATCGTATCCGTTTTATGATGGAAAAATTAATGATTATTTGGAAGAAATTGATATTTTGAAAGAAACTTATGACTTTATCCTCGCTGGTCTTGAAGTGGATTATTATGAAAATAGAGAAATTGAATTAAGTGAATTTATGGATGATTTTGGCAATGAATTAGACTTTATTGCTGGTACAATTCATGAATGGGTGTTTGGATATCCAGTCACAAATAGAGAGAAAGTCTTGGAATTATCTGAGAAAATTTCGATGAAGAAGCTCATAGATGATTATTTTAAAATAAGTGAAATGATGATAAACTCTCAAATCTTTAAGAATGTGTGCCATATCGATACAATTTTTCGTTATATTAATCCGCATGATATTGTACCTACTGATGATTGTAATATTTCAGAAGATAGAGTGTTAAAATTAGGGCAGATGTGTATAAAGAATAAAATTAATATAGAATATAATTTATCAGGTTTAAAATTTCCTCTTAATCGCCCATTTCCATCGAAAGAAGTAGTATTTAAGCTAAAGAAAGAAGGAGCTAATTTCTTTGTTGGTTCAGATTCCCATTCTATCAGTTATTTCGAAAGTCAAATTCCTAAAGTTAAAAAAGCCTATAATGATTTAGCCATGGTCAAATAATTTAAGAGAAATTAATAGTTATGGAATCAAAAGTATTCATATATAAATTGGATAGATGGGATCAAAAGGTAATTTTAAAAGTAAATGGTTTTGGTGGTAAAAATTTCACAGTATTATTAAGAATATTATCTTTCTTTGGAAGAGAAACAATATGGCTTTTATTAATGGTTTTTTACTTGTTTATTTGGTATGATTCTGTCTTATTTGCTCATATTGGGGGTACATTTTTATTAGGATTAGCTTTTATCGTACCAATAAAAAAAATTTTTAAGCGATCAAGACCATTTGAAACATTAAAAAACATCAAAATTCTCGAGCGTAAACCTACTTCGAGAAGTTTTCCCTCATGGCACGCTTATAACGTTATATCACAGGGACTTATAATTGGTTATTTATTGAATTCAATCGTATTTACCATTATAATTGTGTTCTTTGCTATTATAGTTTCATTTTCAAGGATACAATTAGGAGTACATTATCCAAGCGACGTAATTGTAGGATATCTAATAGGAATTATTGGATTCTTTTTAGTAATAACGATCATTGCTCCTTTACTTCTTGAAATCGTAAGAATAATAGAACAATTTAGTTTTTATGAGATTCAATACCATATGATTAATTCTCTTTTATTTGATAATATTTGGTATTCCCTTTTATGTCTAGGGCTCATTGGATTAATCATTTTTATCGCTATATTTAAAAGAATTAAAGAGTTAGTTAAAAAGTGCTAGAAAAGTTATTTAAAAAAACTTAAAAAAGAAGAATTGAACTTTATTTAAAGATTTAATTTTCTTTTCTTATCAAATAATTGTTTTAATTCATCTAAAACTTCTAATCTAGTATCCCCCGGTCTTGATTGATTTGCCCCTTGAGAAGGGTTAGCAATACTTATAGGCATTCCAGATTGGGCGACTTGGAATGCTCCACTCTCAATTGCTCTTAATCGAGCATCTAAATCATTAAGTTGTTTAGAAAGACTTTCTGAAAGCCGAATCACTGCATTCATCGTCTCTTCTAAAGTTTTGCCAAGTCCTTCAACCTTTCGTAATGTGGGATTCGTTAATGAATCCACCGATTTCATAACATCCTTAATATATCGTGAAAATTGCGGTTCATTTGAAATCAATGAAAAAATTGAAGTTAAATATGCTTCATAATCAAATCCATATTGATTTAAAAGTTGATTTAAATTGTCCTTTAAAAGTTCAACACCTAGTAAAATTTCGGGCTCTCGTCTTAGATCTGGATCATATTTATGTATATAAATTAATACAAATGGATTTTCTTCTAACGTTTTTAATATTTCAAGTATTTTTTCAAAATATTCAAAAGTTTCTGCATATCTTTCTGAATCTTGTACGTCAATAACATAAATTAATAAATCTATTTGAAAAAAATATTTTTCTGGGTTTTCAAGATACTGATTCCGGTACTTTACTTGACCGCCCATATCCCATATAAATAGGTCTAGCTCAGAATCTTCGGTTTTAATATAATGTCGTTCCACCCCTTTCGTTGGTTTTAATTCAGCAAGATCCATGATTCCAAGACGATCTCCAAACTTAGATAAAATTGCTGTCTTTCCCGCATTATCAAGTCCAATTACTACGACTTTCTGAGCTAGCTTTACGAAATCTTGTTCCTCCCCTTTAGCGCTTGTGATAATCTTACTAATTGTTATCGCTTTTTTTACATTATTTTCTAGTTCAGGATTCTGCTCTAAGAGTAATTCCAACTTCTGGTTTAATTTTTCTTGTAATTCCGTTGCTTTAATTGGATCTTTTGTTGATTCTATTTTATTTAGATTTTCAAAAGGATTTTCTTTATCCAATTTAGAAGCCTCCTCAATATTAGAGATATCTAATATCTCTTTTAATACTTTAGCTTCACTTTTATCTAAAAATTTATAAGAATATATCGGAAGTTTTAAAATATCGTCAATTGTGCTCAAATTTTTAACTTTAGCTAATTTTGGATCAAGAAATTTCGAAAAGACCTTGATAATATTAGGAATATCTAATGACATAGTGATCTCTGCTTAAAATTTTTAATATAATAGTATTTCGATACTTATATTATTAATTATTACACTTTTAAGATCATAATTAAAAAGATTAAGATTTAAATCTTCACTACTAAAAAGATTTAATTACATCAAAATTTAAATATGTTTTTTATTTTAAATACTATACGAAGAGAAAATAATTCCAATATTAATTTTTAATTAAACCAGTTTATATGCCATCAAAATTTGAAGAAAATGGTTTCTTTGACGAGAATGAAGAAGCTTCATGTTGCGATTCACCTAAGATCTCAGAGGAAGATGGATTTTATGTTTGCCTTAATTGCGGGTCGGTTTATAGCAGAATTTTAGATGACTCACCACGCAGAGCTTTTACTCAAGAAGAAATTCAGAAGAGAAAAAGTAATGAACGAGTATATAGTCCTATAGGTCCTCGCACTATAATTCGAGGAAGTCGAGATGCTCGAGGAACATTATTAAGTCCTAAGTATAAATCTAAATTTAATAGGTTAGCTAAAATCCATCGATCTTTAACCACAAGTTATGAGAGAAATTTATGGATTGCCCTCCCAAATTTACAGAGATTGCAAAAAAGATTAGGAATTCCAGATACGGTTGCTGAAGATGCTCTTAGAATCTATACTCAAACTGTTAAAAAGAAGCTAACCATGGGTAGAAGTATAGATACCTTACTTTCAGCTTCAATTTTTTGTGCATTAAGAGTGCATGGTATACCACGAACCGTAGAAGAAATTACTAAAGTTGCTCAAATACCCAAAAAGAAAGTTATAAAAAGCTATCGACTTATTCTTATGGAAGTTTTACCAAATTTGAATCTTAAAGTGCAACATTTCAAACCAGATCGTTATGTAGATAAATTTAATGATGAACTCAAATTATCTATGCAATGTAGAAACATAGCAGTAAAATTAATTGAAACTGCAAATGAGAATGGATTTAATTCTGCAGGAAAAGATCCAAAAGGTATTGCAGCGGCGGCAATTTATATCGGATCTAAAATTTGTAATGAAAACCGCACTCAAAAGGAAATTAGTAAATTAGCAAGAGTTACTGAAGTTACTCTAAGGATGAGAGTAAAAGATTTGCAAAAATTTGCAAATATGGTTAAATTGTGATATTAATAGGTAAAAATACTCTAAAAATTAAATGGAGATGCCTATCAATTCTTTTTCTTGTTCAAATAAAGGCAATGATTCTAACATATCTCTGATTTGAGAAAGATAATTATCCATTTTATAACCAATAATCTCCAGAATAAATAAAATGCATCTTATATAGAACATGTCTTCTATTAATCTTCTATTTAAGCCCAAGCTAACTAAGTATTGATCAATATTCATTTTTATCTTTTCTAAAGATTCATTTGCTTTTAATAAAGATAAACCATGTAAGAGTATCAATAAAGAACTAGTATGCAAATCTTTTCTTTTTATCATATTATTAGCTAAATCTAAATATTTTATCCCCGCTTCTTTAAAAGATTTATTCTTTAAAAGATCCAAGATCTCTCTATAATAAATCCTCATCATAGCTTGCCGTTTTCTTAAATTATCTTCACTCTCTCTCCTGATTTCTCTTAACTTCATCTGTAAAATTGCAAAATCTTGTTCTAATCTTATAAATCTTTGCTTTAATTCTCCACGTTCTTTTCTTGACAGACTTTCTTTCTCTATTATTATTTTTTCTTCTTTAGACACAAGCGATTCTAAAAATAAAATTTCAGGTTCGAATAAAACTAGTTTTTCAATAAGATGTTTTATCCCAAATTCAGTTAATTCTTTAATATCATTTTCGATTACAAATAATAATTCTTTTAATAATTGGATCTCAGGTAAATTTTCAAATTCTGATTTATAATTCTCAAATTTGCTTAATTTGTCAAAAAGTAATGTTTTTGCAAGCGTTACATTTTTTAATTTTAATGTTAGAAATGTACTAATAATCAGGCTTATTGCTGCTTGCTTGAAGAATTTTTTATCGATTAAGCCTGATAGAGTATCTATATAACCTGTAGAAGCTATTAATAATTTATCCATTGAAAGATCTTCAAGTGGAAATCTCCAATATTGATTTTTCATTAATTTTCTCTTAGCAATATCTTGTTTTTCTTTTTGAATTTTATCTACTAAATCTTCAATATTCTTCTTAATATCTTCTATAACAATTTCTGATTCTTCTATAACTTCTTTTTTATATTCTTTACCCAGAAATTCGTGAAGAATTTTAATTTCTTCTTCAAAAAGAGGTAGATTTTCTAAAAATGATACCGATTCCTTAAATTTAACTTCATCTTGGAATTTTTTAATTTCTATTATATATTCTATGAGAGTTACAGAAAATGTTTCTGAAAATAGTCTTCCCAAAGCAGATAATTGCATTTTAACTGAATCAAGTAACTTATTTATCTCACTACTTTTATTTTCCTTCATTAATAATAGAGAAATAATTGCCAAAGAAACTCCCGCCAAATTATACCTTTTATTTTCAATTAAACGATCAAAACTTTCTTTATAATTTTCTATTGCTTTATCATATTGTTCTATAACTAGATTTTCTAATGCTGTCTGATAATAAGCTCTTTTTAAGCCTCTTCTTTGTTTTAATTCATTATCACGATCATTAAGGGCGTCTCTGGCTTTTTTCTTAATTATTGAAAGCTTTTCCTTTAATAATCCCTCTTTAAAGCTCTCTTCTGCCTTCTTTGATTCGATAGATATTTTATCTGACTCTAACTTGGCAATCTCTTTATGTAATTCTGATTTCATCCATTTATCATCAATTTTATCGTTTACAGCATAAGCAGAGGATAAATCGCCTAAAGTTATATATATTTCTACTATTTTTTTATAAATATTATTAAAATGCAATTCTTTTCTTTCAAGATAAGCAGATGAAATATTATTTGCTTTTTTGATCAAATCCAAAGCTTTATCGATCCCTTTTAAGTTTGACTCGACAGCCACTATTCGTAGAGCTTCATCTTTTATAACTTCAATATATAATTCTCCAACTTTTTTTGAATGCTCATAAAGCATTTGATCTCGATATATTGTAATTGCATTTGTGAAATCTTTTTCATTTCTGTTAAAATCTTGATCCTTCCGAACCTCGTCTAATTTCTTTATAAAAACAGGAAATTTGTGTTCTAAATAGGCTTTTTTAGATAATAATGGTAATTGGTAATAAATAGGGAAAAATTCTTCAAAGATTTTACCTACTAATAATATGTCTAAAGCCTTTTCCAATATTTGTGTGTGATCACCTTCTTTACCTATTCGCTTTAGAAAGTCAGCCTGAGTGTTAATACGAGCTGCAGCCTTTAGATAATCGTTATGTTCAATGAGAATATTAGCTTCTTTAATTATCTTAGTATTAATTTCTTCAATGATTATTTGCTCAGCATGAATGAATTCATCTAAAAGTCTTACTCCTTTTTGAATATTTTCCTCTATTTTTTTCTTTTTTAATTCTTTATTATCTTCTTCTGCTTTTAAGCTTAATTTAGTTAATTTCTTTTTTAATGATAAGGAACCTAATTTATTAGTTAGTATTGAGGCCATTCCAAAATTATAACTTTCTAAGAAAAGCTTAACTAACATTTCTAATGACTTATCTAAATCAGTTCTTTTTACTCCATACGCATCCCATAAATTTTCAATTTCATCAAAAGTCTGTTTAGCAGCATATTTTTCTTTGTTATCAATTTGAATGTCTAAGATCTTTTCTAAGACCTTTTCTAATTTTGGAGTAAATTTTTCTAATATTTCAAAGAGTCCTTCTCGTTGATAGAATGAAATTGCCCTATATAATTGATCTTTTGCCCTAAAATAATCTTTAATGTCTACTAAATAATCTGAAGCAGCAATAATTTTTCCTGCAATTTCTTTTAGGATTAATAGCATTCCTTCATGAGGTAAGCTTTTAAGAACATTGAATGCGCTTTCAACCTTACAAGCAGAAACCCAAGAGTTAACCGATAATCTAAAAGCTTCGTTTCTTATATGTTTATCTTTTAATTCAATAGCAGAAAATTGAGCTGCTGCTAAATATTGCTGAGCTGCTTCGTTATATTTTTTCCTATTGAACAACCTATGTCCTTCTGTAACCATTGCATCAGCATGTAATTTTTTAAAATTTTCTGATTTTTTTTTGTCTATATTTTTTAAAATTTTAGAGGCTTCTAGATATAGATTTACTTTTGAAAAAAGGAGTGCGGCTTGTTCACTTATTATATAATACTCTTGATTGTTAAAAACGTCTGCGATTATCGCAGCTTTCCTAATTGCTTGAGCTGCATAATAATACTGCTTTTGTTTAAAATAGATATTTGCCAGTTGGATATATATTGGAAATCTCATCCAAGCATTTTCGATATTTAAAGGAGTATCTCCAGAAATCATTGCTAAACATAAACATTGTAAGGCTTGATGAAAGTTATTTGGGGAGAGATTTACGAAGGCTTCCAAATGTGGATAATTTATCCACAATTTTTCTAATAATTCATTTACTGAGAGAGGCAAAAATCCCTGGAGATCATCATAGAGAAGTAGAGTAGGTATATTTCTTTTTACAGAATCAATTATAGGCATTATCATTTCAAAAAACTCGATTTCTTCCTTTTTCAAAGGATTTAAAAAATAAATTATTCCATCAACTGTTGGTAAGATCTCATCATAATCAGCATGAATAACATCAACAATAGCGTCTATTTCTAAATCACAAATGTCTTCGATGGCTATAACTTCTTTATACCATTCAAGGTATGAGTTTTTATCATCTCCACCTTCTTGAAATGCTGATGTACAATAAAAAGAAACCGTATCTATATCTAATCCTAATATTAGAACTTTAAAAATATAGCGCATCGGTTTACCAAAAAGCTATTATTCTATTAAAAATTTTTTAATTTAATTAAAATGATTAAAACTATAATTATTAATATAAATTATTTAAATTAATTTCTTCCTTTATTTTGGTAAAGTATTAATTAAATAAGAGATTTTTTGATTAAAATTCTTTCAATAGGAGACTGTGCATTGGAGTATTTAGATAGGAATTATAAAATTCTCCAAGAGAGAATGATTCAACAAACAGAAGCTTCCTTAGCATTAGGAAAAAGACTTATTGATACTGAGTTAGATATGGGAATATTAAATTTCCTAGTTAAACCACTGGTTAAAACATTTTATGAATACTGGGCACGAGATACAAGAGCAAACACATTGAAACAAATGAAAATAACCTTAGATTCTGGAAAACAAATCTTATTGAATGGAAGTACTGAGAATAATCTTAATCGGATAATTGAGGAGAATTTTCCTAAATATCTTAAATCAGATCAAACTTCACTTCAGTGTAGTAAAAAACATGAGAATTATGAAAGATTAAAGATGGTAGCTAAAGAAACCTTTATTAATTATCTGAAAGAATTGAAGATACTTTTAAATATTAAAGAAGATGTAAAAGATTATGGTGAATTATGCAAGGTAGCGTTTAGAGATAAACAAGAAGCTCATGATAACCTCGTTCGACAATTAGATTTTACTGAGAAAGGTATAAAAATAATAGAAGAGGACCCAACCATTCTTAATCTCTCAGTTGGAAGAAAGATAATTGTAAAAGCTTTGAGAAAAGGTTTTGAGCAAACTAAAAAAGAGTTTATCGCCGCTCTTAACGATACATATAAAGAAAAATAATTAAACTATTAATTTCATGAAATATTTTAGATTTTAACCATGTTAAATATTTTTAATTAACTTTAGAATAGAAGAAAGATTCCTTAGCAGCAAATCGGAGATATATTAATGGATTATATAGAGAAAAATTATAAAATCTTGGAGCAGAGGATGATTGAACAGATGGAGATTTCCCTTAACTTCGGAAAATCATTAATTGAATCTGAACTAGATGCGGGAGTTTTAAATTTTGTACTAAAACCTATCGTAAAATCATTTTATAAATATTGGAGTGACAAAGATGCGAAAGTTGGGACACTAGAACAAATAAGAGTTACTCTAACCACCGCAAAGAAATTACTACAAAATGGAGAGATTACAAAAGAAAGTTTTGAGAAAGCAATAAATAGTAATTTTCCGATATATCTTGAAAATGATCAAACAGACCGGCAATGTAAAAAAAATCATAAAAATTATCATAATTTGCGGGAAATTACCAAGAAATGCTTTATTACACAAGTAGAAGAGAGCATATTATTCTTATCAGTAAAAGAAGAGGTTAAGGATTATAGTGAATTGTCAAGAGCAACCTTCAAAACAAAAGAGAAAGCATTTCAAGCATTAATGCGTCAATTAGACTATAATGAAGAGGGTATAGCAATTGTTGAACAAGATGATACAATATTAAATGTTCCCACAGGAAAAAATATCATTTTAACGGTGCTAAGAAAAGGCTTTGAGAAAACAAAAAAGAAATTAATTGAAGATCTAGATGATATTTTTAATTAATTTTTTTTTAGAAAAATATTAATAGAGTTTTTTAATCAAGAGCAATAAAGATTAAATTGAAGAGTAAAACAAATAGAGAGAAGAAGAAGACTCTAAGAACTATTTTCATTAACATTTTAGTAGTTATCTTCATTATAATGTCTTACTTCTATATGTCTGAAGCAGTAGGCTCAATTTCTACTGCCTATATTGTGAATGGTGATTTTTCCATAATATTTGGAGGTACTCTATTTCTATTCACTTTTTTAGCAATATTAGCAGGTCCAATTCCAAGCTTTATTTCAGGCTTTATTGGGGAACTACTTTATCAAATTGCTTTTTATAGAGTAATTTACATAGATTGGTGTGTTGTTATTGCCCTCTATGGTTTTATAAGTGGTTATTATAAATATCGACCTTTAAAATATCATGAAGGGATGAAAGTATATTATACTTTTTTGGTATTAATTATCTCATCTTTCTTTACGATTTTCTTAATAACACTTTTTCATATTATATCTAACCCATTAATTACAGATTTTGAGAATATTATAATTAGTTTTGGATTTAAATTTTTGATTGAATCACTTATATCTTCTATTTTCATAGTTCCAATATTACTTATTATATATGATAGACTTTTAGCATCAGAAGAACGCCATTTGTACTATTTACTTTTAACTCATCATCCCGTTTCTGCAAGTGATCATACTTTTTATTTTCAGTTTGGAAGGACTAAAATTTATTTATGCTCGAGGTGCTCCGGTGTAATAATTGGAGGCTTGTTAGCAATGTTCTTTACCAATGTATATGAAATCATATTTGAAACGGTGTTGAGTGCCGAAATTGCTTTATTAGTAATAATAATATTTCCAATTCCTGGATTGATAGATTGGGGGACTCAACGATTATTATTAAGAAAAAGTACAACAAAATCTAGACTATTTACGGGATTTATAATAGGAGTTGCACTTCATTTTCTTACTTTTACAACTAAATATTATTTCATTACATTAGCTATAATGGTCTTATATTTTGGTACTCTTTTTCTATTAATTTATTTTGGTCATAAAAAAGAAGCAAAGAGGCTAAGAGAGAGAACTGATCAATTATTACCAAAAGAGGATAAGGAACTTTATGTTGATTAAGCTAATATAAGGAATTATGACGATGCAAAATATTATTTTTATCCATGGGCTCGAAAGTTCAGGGAAGGGCTTTAAAGGGCGGTTTTTGAAAGAAAAAATACCTCATATCTTGACTCCTGATTTCCAAGAATATAGTCCCCGAATATCAATCGCAATTCTTCTTAAACAAAGAATGCAACAATTAATAACAATATTAACTGAAAAAGATCATTGGATTCTAATCGGATCTAGTTTTGGAGGATTAATGGCAACCTTATTTGCTCTTCAATATCCTGCTAAAGTTGAGAAACTAATCTTATTAGCCCCTTATTTAGCGCATTCGGAACTTGATCCTAAAAAGTTTCATCCAATCGATGTTCAAGTATTAGTTTATCATGGTAGTCGAGATCAAGTTGTTCTATTAAACGCCTCTCTCAAACGTGCTAAAGAATTGTTTGTTAACTTAGAATACAATATTGTTGATGATGACCACTTTCTTCATAATACTATGTTAAACCTAAATTGGAAAAGAATTATATTAAAATGATCTAGATTGACTACTTTAAAAATTGGACTCCACTTTTTTTTTAATTGAATTTCAACTTTTTAGTATTAAGACTAAACCTTAGAAAAAACTTTTTTAAAATAATAAATATATACAAGTGAGATATAAATGGTAAAACCGATCATACATGTTTGCCGAGAATGTGGTTTCGTTTTCCCAGAAGAACTTTCTGAACTCATAGAAAGTAGAGTTCAAGTTTACTGTGAAATGTGTGGAACTCCATTTTCTTTAACTGGTGTGGAATTTAAGGAAACTGATAAATATCCTAAAAAACCAAAATCTCCATATTATAGACATGGAATGGCTCAAGCACATAAATCAAATTTAAGTAAAGCTATTAAAACCTTAGATAAGATTTCTAGCATACCATTAATAATATTCTCTGGAATTGTTTTAGGATTAATAATAATGTTTCTTTTTATACCTATTGACGGATTAAACGATATCTTTAGCCGTTTATTCATTAGTTTCAGTGGAATATTAATCATTATATATGATTTTAATTATATCTCACCAAAGATTAAACAAGAAAAATACGATGAGATTGCTTTAGATGCTTTCTGTTATGGAATATTAGGTTGTATTATATTTGGGACAGGGGTAATTCTTTTAATAAAAGGTATTTTGGTACTTATCTATGTAGCGTCAAATCCTGAAAGAAAAGAACATAAATTGTATAATTTTGGTCTTAAATTAAAAAACTCTCTAAACAACTTTTCTGCAAAAGCGGGATTTGTAATAATAACTTTAACTTTATTTGGTATTTTTAGCGGAAATATTGATCTTTATTATATTACCCAAGGAATAGCATTTATCCAAAATTTCATCTGGTCTCTTGAAGAATGGTTAAAAATCTCAATAGTTTCAGGGATAATTGTGATCTTTTGCTTATTTCCTATTATCCTTTTATTAGTAGATTTAAAAAAGAGGGCGAAATTACAGGAAAAGCAAGTATTCACATTTGGTGATTCTTTATGGGTTTTCATACTCGGAGCTGTTTGTACAGCTTTTTTTAGCATAGGAATCTTTATTCTTCTTAAAGGAATTCTTATCTTTTTTCTTTTTGCTGGAAAACCGATTGATATTATTAAAGCACCTGTAGTTAATATCGAACAAGAAGATACTTCTTTACAACCAATACCTCCGAAAAAGCCAGAATATTTACAAAAAGAAGAAATATCTTTAGAGATTAAACAGAAGGAACCGATTATTCCACCTTCAGAAGAATTAATTATCAGAGAAGAGAAAGAGATAATAGTTAAAGAAAAAGAAGAGAGCAAGCCTGAAGAGAAAACTCCATTAGTTGCTCATTCCATACAAAAACCTGAAATTGAGAGAGGGGGTGGAGATGAAAAGCTAAAACTCCATGAATCATTATTACCTGTTAAAAATGAAAAAGATAAAAAATTAGTTAGAGAATATTTTACTAAAATTTTTAATGTTCTTTCTAAAGATCTAAGAAATAAGATTTTAAAACTTAAATTACCTAAAAAAGAAAAAGAAACCTTGTTAAAGGAATTGGCATTTTTAACTGAACAAGAACAAGTTAAATATATTAATGCGATCAGTGAAATGTATAAGGAAATCCCTCGAAAGTTAATTGAAAGGATAAAAAAACTTCCGAATGTAAAACCTCAACATTATGATAAAATTGTTGAGCAATTAAAATATATGGATGTTCAAGAACGCTTAGCATTCATCCAATTTTTAGAAAAAAACGCCTAAATTTAATTAAGGGTCAGTAGAAATAAAATGTCGCTGGAAAAAAGAAGAGAGTTAGAAGAAAGAGAAAGAGAAACGGAGTTAGAGGAAAGTCATTTTAGGCGTATGGATTTTACTCCTTTAGGAGAAAAAGAGACAACCAAGCAAGAAGAAGTTGAGATTGCTCCTGATATTGATGAATTAACAGAAATTGAAAAAGATGTTTTAAGTATTGCTGAAGAAATTTTAAAATTGAAGCGTTATGATGCAGAATTTGATGTTGATATTGAGAATGAAGCAGAATTGCAAAAATTTCCTATAATAGAAAAACTATACGCAAAATGTATTGCAAAACTTGCGTATAAAAAAGGATATAGTAAAGAAGAAATATTTTTATCGATACGAAGTTTAGAAGAAAAAAATTGGATTGTAACAAATGAACGAAGAACAAAGTTAGAAATTCTAAATAATGATAAATTAGTTAATATCCTTGAATTCATAAAGGATAACCCTGGTATTCATGCTAGAGATGACAGAATTGAAAAACAATTAAATATTACTAGAACCCCCTTCTTAAAGCATATTATGACCCTTGAAAGATTTAAATTAATTAGATCAAAAAAAATAGGTAAATCATTACATTACTTTTTAGCAGATGTTGCTGATGATTATGATAGATATCGTATCATCTTTATAAATCCAATGATTCCAAAAATTATTGAAGAAATCTTTAAAGACGAGGAAATAGCTATTTCAAAAATAGGGGAAATACTAGATGTTTATTCTGGTACAATTCAATACCACATTAAGAAGTTGAAGGAATTAAATCTTGTAAAGAGTGTAAAAAATAAAAATAATCAAAAAATTCATTTAGTAAATATTGAATTGCTGAAAAAATATAATAAATTCTTTAAGGAACCAGATTTTAGTAGATTATTACAAGGGTTCTAATTTTAAAAAGAGATTTTTAGTTAAATTAAAATATGTTTTACTTGGGGTAATGCACTAATTAATACCTTTATCGCAGTATCAATTCCCTTTTCCATATTCTGGTGTATTTCATTAGAATTAAGTAGATCATATTGAGGATGACCAGGTAAATCAGAAACGGAAAGGATTGATGCAGTTTTTATGTTGTATAATGTACCTAATAAGAATACTATAGAAGATTCCATGTCAATCGCTTTAACTTCAATTGCTTTTAATGCTCTAACAAACTCAAAATTTTCACAAAATAAAGCATCGGTTGTCCAAAGATCAACTTCTTTAACTCTTGATAATTGCTGCGCTTCCTTTAATAAAATATCTTTTAGAGTTCCATTCGGTTTAGATACCAACACTTTCTGATTACCAGTTACTAAATTCTGCATATTAGATAAGGGATTATTTATTGCTTTTAATTGGTTTAAAAGAGCAGGATAAGCTCTTACATATTGAGGACTCGTTCCATCATCACAATAAACAGATTTAGGAACGATAAGATCACCTATCTCAATTTCTTCAATTTCATTTTGGATCCCTCCACAAAAATCAATCCTAATTATTAACTTGGTTTTACATCGTTTCAAAGATTCTATGATGAGTGCTGCGTTTGGACATCCAATTTGAGAACGTATTATACTAACTCTAATTCCATTAAGAATACCGTTATATACTCGTCCATATACATTTTTATTCTGGAGTTTTTGAACTAATTTCTTCATAACCATTTTAGTTGCAGGAAGAACAACTATTTCATTTACATTTGAAGAGCTTGTCTCTAATATCATTCTAACAACTTTTTCATCCACACTTATGAACTTTAATCCAAAATTGAGCAGTTCGCTTTTTATTTTATTTAACATTTTTCATTCTCTTTAAAAGTTTATCAGGTATTAATTATATTTTATAAGTTGCTTCCTAATTACTAATATACTTATATTTCTTAATAATAATTTTTAATATCTTAATAAAATACATTTACCTATAATTATAAACTACTAGGATACTTAGCACTAAAATGGGTCTCATGTTATGAAGAATCGATTTATCTTTGATAATAAAATCACAAATGAATTTGTTGAAGCATATACTAAAACAACATATAGGATTGTGGGGAATAATAAACACACAGCAATCAAACCTTGTCACTGGTTGGAACAAAGATTAATGACAGGTAGAGAGAATCGAAATTGTTATAAAGGAATATTTGGAGTGCAAAGCCATAGATGTTTACAAAATACACCATCTTTGCCTTTTTGTAATCACCAATGTGTGTTCTGTTGGAGAGATATAGAATCTGGATCGCTAGGAAGTGATTTTCTAGTTGAGCCAGATGATCCTAAAGAATTAATTGATGAGATGATGCGACATCAGCAGGATATCATTAAAAATCATTTACCTCTTAGGAGATATCTTGATAACTATGAAATTATGAATGAGATACTATATTTAATGCTTTTTCAAGGAGGCTTTCATAGTATCAATACACTTTCAAACAATTTGCATGTTAGCCGTAATAAAGTTGAGCGTGCGTTAACATTACTAAAAAATCAAAAATTTATTAATCCTACTGATGACACTTTAAAAAATTTCATAGTTGATAATGACATTTCATGTTGTATTGACTCTAGAGAAGAAATTGAAAAACTGATCCATATCGAATTAACTAATCCTGATGACATAATGCAAGCACATAGTGAAGCTATGCTTCCTAACCATGCTGCAATATCCCTTGATGGAGAACCCTTTTTGTATCCAAAAATGAGTGGACTGGTTGAAGAATTTCGAAATAGAAATATGACCTCTTTTATTGTAACTAACGGAACCTTACCTGAAAGAATTAACAGTCTAGATTCATTACCTTCTCAATTATATATCACTTTACCAGCTCCTAATGAAAAAATCTACAAAAAGGTATGCCGCCCGATGATAAAAGATGGATGGAAACGAATAATGGAAAGTTTAAATTCGATTGAATCTTTATCTTGTAGAACTGTTGTAAGGTTAACTGCGGTACATCATTTAAATTTAACTGAAGAATATGTTAAAGAGTATGGCAAATTGGTTGAAAAAGCCAACCCTAATTTTTTTGAGATTAAGGGCTTTACCTTACAAGCAAAAGCTCTACTGATTAAAGAGAGAATCAAAAGTCAACATTCTTTACAATATTATTTTCCTAGTTATGACACTTTGTACAGTCTTTCTAAAAAATTTGAAGAGATTATAAATATACCTTTGATTTATACCAACGAACCTAGTAGAGATTTCTTATTTGCTGTTAATTGGGATAAAGATAAAAGCCCTATCATTAATTCTCCTTAAAGTTCAATTTTTATATTTAATTTTGCAAATCTTTTTCATTTTTTTTGTTCAATTATATGCCTATTTACCATAAAACATACTAGTCCAATTAGATCTTTTAATTTTGTTTAATAAAATAAGATTCAAATAGAATATGATATTTTATTTAGTAATTATGTTCATTGTTTGCTTAGATCTTGAGGGTGTACTCACTCCAGAGGTATGGATTAATGTAGCTCTGAAAACAGGAATTGATGAGTTAAAATTAACTACTCGGGATGTTTCAGATTATGATGTTCTTATGAAAAAACGATTAAAAATTCTTGAGGAACATGATATTAAGTTAATAGATATCCAAAAAGTAATAAGTAAAATGGAATTAATACCAGGAGCTAAAAAATTCATGGATTGGCTTCAGTCGGTCACTCAAGGCATAATAGCGACAGATAGTTATATTGAATTTGCTATGCCTTTGATACGAAAATTAGGATACCCTACAGTTTTTTGCCATAATCTTGAAGTAAATGAAAAGGGAATAATTACGAATTATCTTTTACGAATTGATAATATGAAAAAGAAAACGGTCGAATCATTTAAAGAAATGAATTTTAAAGTTATCGCTGTGGGAGATTCTTACAATGATATTGAAATGCTAAACGCTGCTAATTATGGAATTCTTTTCAGACCACCGGATAATGTGATAAAAGAATTTCCTCTATTCCCGGTTGTTACAAATTATTCTGAATTAAAAGAGATAATTTCGAAGTATTTAAACCAGGAATGAGCAATATTCTAAATTTTATTTAATCTAAATTTTAGCAAAAAATACTCGACTTGATTTAATTTAGGAAAAATAAATATAATTTTAGAAACAAAATATACCATATGCTTCTTATTTATAATAATAGAAGAAAAAGTCTTTATAAAAAGCTAGCTATATCGTCTATTTTAATAGGTGTGATAAATGTTGGAATTATAGGACTGTTAAGTAGTATTATATGGATTGGCCCTAGATGCACTACTTGCTTTTTCCATTTTAATATTGATTACCGATTAGGTTTGGCTGATGTTGAAGATAGAATCATTAGAGAACCTTATTACAAATTATTACAAATGTATGAAAAGCATCCGAATTGGGGTTTTACAGTTGAGTGTCAGGCAGAAATGTTATTTAAAATTTTTGATAAGATAGAATATGAAGAAATTAAGAACCTTACTATCAAATTAATAGAAAGAAACCAAATGGAATTAATGTGTGCATTGCAGTTTAGCCAATTATTTTATATGTATCCTGCAGATGTTTTTGAATTAAATTTAAAGTATGCTAATATGACTTTGCAAAATCATGGAATCCTTCAAAAAAGAAGTAATTGCATATTGTTTCAAGAAGGGCAATTTGCTTATGGTTTAGCTACTTTATTAAATAGCCCCTACGCTGCAAATATTGATACGGTTCTTGTGTCTTCTCAGCAATTAAAGGATTTCCGTAGTAGTAATTATTGCGGAGGAGATTCTCCCGTATATGTTCTAGAAAATATTGAAACAGGAAAAACCATAAAAATTTTACAATATGATTACTTACCAAAATGGGAAGCGGGATATTTGCATTCATGGAACTACTTATATGATGGTGAATTAGCTTTTGAAGATGAAGATGCTGAAGAAGAATTTATTGTTTCGGAAGAAAAACTGAAAGCTTATGAACAAGAACTTAAATTACTAGAACTTGAAGGAAATGAATTTTTAACTTGCTCTGAATGGGTTATACATTGCGAGAAAAAAAATGCAATAAAACTCTTAGATTATTATATTCCAGAGAGTAACTGGGCAACTACAGAATATAATTCAAGCTACATATGGGCTGCAAATAATGGTGATTCGACAGATGATGGTGAGATGCTAGCAAATAATTACAGAGGCAGACAAATTATCTATGCAACCCACATAATTTATGAAAAATACAAGAGTTTCTTAGGGTTTACAGATCAGTCTCTAATTGAGCTTAAATTTGAATATGCTGAAAAATTGTGGTTACAAGCAACATGCTCTGATTCTACCGGAGTGGGCCCTGATCCGATAGAAAGGGTTACTGCTGAACAAAATATTTTAATTGCTGAGGAAAATTGTTCTCAAATCCTTCAAATCATAGCCAATAATGTTGAAGAAGCCAATGTTTCTCAACTCCAAGTTGATTTAAAAACTGAAATGATTTATAATAACACAGGCGAATTTATCTCACTAGTTAATGTAATAAATAGTGATTTGGCTCTCTCAGATTTGCCTCTTAACGTAATTTTAACGATAGCTGTTGATAATATGAATAGTATAGAACCAAATATCACGATTTCCTCAGTAAAATACAATTCTTCTGATGCCTTTGCTAATAGTGAAAGTTTTGATTTATATAGACTAGATATAATATTTAAAGGAACACACGACTGGGCAAATGACTCCATCCGTGAGATAGGGATACAATTTGAATTTAAAGATTTTAATAGAAATTTTAATAAAATTATTTACTCTCCTTCCCTACTTGAGAATCAAATAAAATTGATATATCGTGATAATTATATTAGAGATCCTCTCTATATTTTTTTGCCATTAAGTAATGGTATGATATTCATTCCCGATGAAACTTCAAATGATCGAGGGACCGCAATTATCAAAAATGTGACAAAAAGACATACAAGTTGGCTTTGGGAAGAGCAGTTTATTAAAGTTTTAGAGACAGATGGGATACATATGGATGCCCATCATCAAATTTTCCTCTTAGAGAATATTACTCGATTGCAAGCATTACAGTTTGCAAATCGAATAAATCTATACCCGCCTTGGGTAGTGAGTAAAAATATATCTCTAATTCAAGGTAATGAAGTCTATAAAATATATGAACAAATGCTGAATAAAATGCCTTAAAGGAAAGATGAAAGATTTAATATTGGTGATAAAAGAATGTTAAAAAAATATGAATTTTATCAAGAATATTCAAAACAGTTAATATTTATGGGAGTGGGTTCATATCAAGTGTGTATAGGAATTTTATTGAATTTATTAATTAGTATGTTTCTTGGTGCCTCCCTTATTGTATTTTATCCTATTATAAATCCTATGATTTTAATCCTCTTTAAAATAATCGGATGGATAATAGTAATATTTGGGATTATTACTGGAATATTCCCACTCCTCAAGAATAGAGTTTTAAAAAGTAAGATTATTTTTAAGATTATATTAAATATTCTCAGAATGAGCGCTATCTTATGCATTATATTAATACCCATTGGAATTCCACTAGGGATAGGCTTACGATCTGAGTTAAAATCATATAAAACTAGCGATCATAGAAACCTAAATTCAAAAGCTAAAGGTATAACTTCTCTGTACTCCTTTTTAATATTTTTTGCAGGTTTTACGCACATCCTTATAGGTGCATTATTATTATTTGGTATTATCCCACTTCTTATGAAAGAAATTGAGTTCCTATTTCCTTACATCAATTTTGCTTTACTCAATTTTTTATCCTTTTTTGGTTGGATTTGTTTCATTCCCGGAATGGTGCTTACTTTTTGCTCCATATGGTCTAAAAAATTGAGTGTTATAGAAAGAAACGTTAAAAATTACTTTGTACGAATTATTAGAATTCTTATATTATGTTCATCTATTTCGCTATTAATATTCTTTCCTATCGGTACTTTTTTTGGTTTAACTCTAATTCAAGAATTTTTTTCCATTGAAAATAGATAAGAATAAGATATTGATTAGCGCATTCTTTATCTATATTAGAAATGATTGAACGAACTTTTTTAATTTATCGAGATTAATTTTCTTTAAAGCTGAAAATTCTAAAAAAGGAATTTGATTCTTACTTTCTTTTTTTAATTCATTTAGAGGAATTAGTTCTAATTTAAATTCACTTGTAGAGTTTAAAAAAAGAGTAATAATTCTATTTTTATCATAATTAGATAATTTATCTATTTTATTAAAGATCACCAAGAGAGGAATGTTAAGCTCATTAAGAAAGTTTATTAACTCAAAGCTTAATGGGATTGTTTTTTTGTTTTGAATAAAATATTTATTAATCTCATCCTCTATTCTTAAAACATTAATAATGATTAAACAAAGAAAATAATCTTTATGATGTTTTTCTAAATGAATGACGATTTGTTTTTTTATATGTTCCTCTCTCCTATGGCTAGAATGATCCATGTATCCAAAACCTGGCAGATCAATAATTTGAAATCTCATATTAGGTTGAACTATTGGCTTAATTAAAAGCGTACTTCCGGGTTTTTTCCCACTCTTACCTTTAAACTTACGTGGATTTGATAAAAGCAGTCTTGTTATTGAAGTTTTACCTACATTAGAATTTCCGATAATCAACAAAGAAGGTTTTTCTCTCATAATTTATTCAAGAAGAATATAGGTTAAATATCAATAAAATCATCTTTGAGAAAGTCTTTATACATTTTTTGTCTTTCTTTCTCTTCAATTATTGGTCTTGTACTAATAGGTTCTCCAACTTCATCTAAAATGTCTTTTAATCCTTTTATATTTACATTTATTTTAAATTTACTTCCGCTTATAAAACGTACAATTTGTTTCTCATTTAACGTCAATCTCAGGATGTATCCTAATCCAAAATAAAATTGATGTTCTGGAATTGGATCTATCGGACTTTTACTAGTTACGTCTTTTAGCATATCATAGAGCATTTCTTTGCTTGAAATATTTTCTTCTGCTTGATAAACTAAATAATAGAGAGCGTGATACCAAATTTTATCTCGTTTATTTTTAGTATATTCCAAGAATTTTTCGGGTGTTACAATTTCTTTCTCTTTTTCTTCTTTTCTTTCTAATAATTCCTGTTTAATCCTTTCTTCTAACTCGGAAGAAATTTTTTGTTCAGGTAGCATTGAGATTTCATTTTCAGACGAGAATTGACTTTCTTCCATTCTGACGGTCTCTATCGCTTCTTGCATATCTTGAAGTTCATCTAAATCAATTTCTTCTAGATCCGAAAAATCTGTAATTAATGCTTCTTTACCCGCTAAATAATCTTGATCAGCTTTCAAAGCTTTGTCATCTGTTATTTCAAATGGACTATCCTTAATGTCTTCGATGATTAATTCTTCTTCCTTACCATTTTCATTTTCTTTTACTTTCTCAATAGCTTCTTGCATTGCTTGTATTTCTTCAAGATCTAATTCTTCCAAATCAGAAAAATCAGATTCTAAAGTTTTCATTTCTTCTAAATATATTTTTAAATCATCATCTCCATCATTGACATCAGAATCTACTCTTTCTTGTTCTTTTTCTTGATTTTCTTGGTCGTCTGACATTATTTCATCATTTTTGATGATAATTGTGAATTATTTTCTTTGCTTTATTATTAATAATAACTCTTTAATTCTTTAAATATTAAGTTAAATATTATTAAAGTAAAATTGAGAGATTTTTTGTATTAAAATGAATACAATCGATTTAGACAAATATAAAGGAGTAATTTTTGACTTAGATGGAGTAATTTTTGATATAACTGAAGCTATTAAAAAAGCGATTGATGATGGAATTGAAAAGTATAAACTAGAGATGAATCGGGATGAAGTAATGCAAGAGATCGCTCATTTAATAGAAGAAATTCAAAATTTTCCAGTTCCCGAAATCATCCTTAATTCTTATGATTTATTAAAAATTAAACCATTAGAAGGATTAAGTTATTTCAAAAAGTTACGTGTTGCTATTTATCTCTTTACTCAATTTAATAAGTATAAAGATGCGGACTCTACTATTTTTGAAGGAATTGATCAACTTATCTCAGAATTATTTAGAAAAAAAATTAAATTGGCAATTTTAACTAATAATAAAAGTACGTATGCTGAAGAAGTATTAACAAAATTTAATCTTATAAAATTCTTTGGGACGATTATAGGTTTTAATGATGTGTCGGAAGTAAAACCAAATCCGGAAGGTATTGAAAAAATTGTAAAACAATGGAAACTCAAACCTTCGGAAGTTATTTTTATTGGTGATATGACTACAGATATTGATGCAGGAAAAGCTGCTAAAGTCAAAATGGTTTGTGTTGCAAGTGGGCTTGCTCAAAAAAGTGTGCTACTTGAACACAATCCTGATATTATAGTTGATAACACAACTGAATTGAAAAATATTTTCAGATTGTAAAATTAAGAGATTCAGGTTTCTTAAGATATAAAGTTAAATAATTAGATAAAGAAAAAATTTATATTAATAACAAAATAAAAAAGACAGAAAAATTGAAACATCTAGGTTTTTTTATAAATAAAACGTTCCCAACTTCTTCCATTAGGAAGTTCATCAGGCATGTTTTTTCTTTTACGGATCTCTAAGATTAAATCCTCTTCTAAATTTGGGGGAACTTTTTCAAAACCTTTAAACTCATACCCAAAGAATGCTTTTCCTTGAGTACTACCTCTAATCTCATCAGCAATTCCTATTAATTCTGCTGCGGGTAACTGTCCCTGAACTCGAACATACTCTCCTTCGGGAATAACGTTATGAACTTGCCCTCTATGCTTATTAATGACTGAAAGTACTCCTCCTTCAGTTCCTTGCGGTGTTTTAACGTCAATTCGTTGAATAGGCTCATAAAGATGTGGCTCGGCATCCAACATTGATAATGATAATGCAGAGAATGCCATACTGGCAGTCTGTGTAAATTGAGTATGCCTTGGATCTTCATGAATTGTTAAATCAGTAAAAACTGCTTTAATTCCCATAGCGGGTTCTTTCGCTAAAACACTTTCACTAACCCAACTCCTAAAAGCACTTACTAGATCATTCTTTATCCTGTCGAACCTTTGTAATCCTGAAGCTCCATTTACAAGGATATTACCATTGAACACATCCACAATTCTTCTTGCTTCTTTTGTGTCCCAATTAGCTTCCTCTCTAAAAATTTTAGCTCTTTCTTTCTCATCCATATATGGTCCAATTTTTCCTGATTCCAAAAGTTTTTCCGTTTTCTTATCAAGAGGTTCTATATATAACAGAATCCTATTGTGCGTATTTGTAGATTTAGTATAATAATCTTTACTTTTCTTACCTACTTTTTCTCTGTAAACAATAATAGGTTCACCTATGCTAATCTCTACTAGATTGTTTATCCTCTTAACTAGAATTTCAATCTGTAGCGGATCAATTCCACTTAAGATGTATTCTCCTGATTCTTCATTACGTCGAAATTCAGCAGTTGGGTCTGCTTGTATCCATCTTGTAACAACATCTCCTAATTTGGCTAAATCATGAGGGTCTTTAGGTTTTATACTTCTTGATACCACAGCTTCACAAGCATAACTTATTCTTTCAAAAGCATGAATTCCCTTCTGAGCTTCTTTATCCTTTGGTACATCTTCCGCAGACATGAATGTTTCACCAGAGGGGCACATAAAACCATATAATGCAAATAAATTTCCTGCGGGAACTCTTGGGATATCTAAAAGATCTGTAATCTCCATAACACCTAATCTTTTTACACGTTGTTTTTCTCTGCTATTAACTAAAAATATTGTGTCGGTTTGATCGAAAGTTCCAGAAAACACCCTTCCAATTAAAGTCGCCTGATAATTTCTTTTGGGATCAAGAAAGATTTTGGTAATCATTCCATAAAGAGGACCCTTAGGGTCACTTTTCTGGAGAGCTTGTCCTAATTCTGAACTTAAATCTCCTCCCCAAATGTGAGGGATTCTATATTTTGCAGCACTTATTGGGTCGGGAAGATGATCAACAACCATTCTTAACATCGGTTCATCAAGAGGTAAATTATTTCTTAGCCATTGAATGTCTCCTTCATTGTATTTCGCAAAAACATCTTGTGGTTTTAAACCTTTTTCTAATAAAATTTCATAGGTAAAACCCCAACCATGTTTCGCTGAACCTACAGCAACACTATTTTTAGCGAAGTCAACTCCCCAATCAGATCCTTCGGGCCGTATTTTCTTAATTAAATCATTTACTTGGTTTGTGATATTATCAATTTTTTCAAAGGTAGCTTGAGGACTAAGTTTAAGTTCACTTATTAATCGATCTACTTTATTGATAAAAAGAACGGGTTTACAATACTCCTCGCCAACAGCCAAACGGATATTAGTCTCTGTCTGTGTCATAACCCCTTCTAACGCATCGACTAATATCATCGCACCATCACTTCCTCTCAATGCTCGAGAAACTTCTCCAGTGAAAGATATATGCCCAGGTGTATCATTTAATTGAAGAATAT
>SMTZ1_10001222_pt1 | contig 33328 bp, 28 predicted proteins | sample DeeMarSWOR136_30_FD_25667 | JGI IMG/M metagenome (IMG submission 25667) | reverse complement strand
GGCCCATTGGCCTATACCAATCCTTCATTGTTGATTGCCAAAAGCGGCGAACTTCTGACGAAGCCACAGGATATTCAAAAGCAGCCCGATGAACTGGTCCAAACAAGCGATTTTATGCGAATTTTGTGTCCTAAGTGTAAGTGCGAACTGAATATCCGCCTGTAAGCAGAAGTGCTATGGCCACCGATAAACAACTTTCCGAGCGGCTTAATAAACTGCGCGGCTCAAAAACGGTTATCGTTGGAATCGGGAATCTATTAAAAGGTGACGATGGAGCCGGGCCTCTTGTTTGTGAGCAGCTTAGCGGAAAAGTCTGTGCCGAGCTGATAGATTCCGGCACTGTGCCTGAAAATTATATCCACCCTATCATAAAAAAAGCCCCGAAGAATTTGCTTATTATTGATGCTATCGACTTTGGGGCTTCGCCTGGAACAATAAGTATATTCGAACCTGGGCAGTTGAACTCGTCTGCTTTCTCGACGCATACGCTCTCACCTCGCTTGTTTGCTGAGATGGTCTGCCAGAATATCAAGGAGAGCACCAATGTTGGTGTTTATTTTGTTGGGATTCAACCTGGCCAAACACAGTTAGGCCAAGCTATGTCCCCCGAGGTGAGCCGGGCGGTCCAGCGGCTTGTGTGTGTCCTTACCGGGATTTTCCCGTCCGGAGAATAAGTCGCAGTACGTATATCGTATTGCGTTCGGTGTATAACGAAAACGCATCATATATGGAGGGATATGCCCGACGGGACTCGAACCTGGCGATAAAAAATGCAGGTCTCAACGATTTTCCATTTTACACAAACGCTCCTTATCGGTATAATGAATCAGCAAAAAATATATTGAGGGAAAAAAGATTATGGACACACAAGATAAAATCACACGTCGTAAGTTCCTTGGGAACATCATTGTAGGTACAACCGCTGTCATTTCATTACCGAATCTTGCAGCCGAATCCAAAGAGAAAAGCAGCAAACCAGTTGCAGCAGACTCTGTTCGAACGTTGCCAAAACGAGTGCTTGGGCGGACGAAGGAGAAGGTTACTATTCTTGGTCTTGGCACGGCACCTGTGGGCGAGGGGCCCATCGACGTACAGCAGGGCATTCGCATCTTCGCCGAAGCCATCGACCGCGGTGTTACTTATATCGATACGGCGAGGATATACGGCAACGCCGAGGAAATACTTGGGCATATAATACCGAAACGACGTGACAAGCTCTTCATCGCAACGAAAGTCTCGACCCATGCAGCAGATGAAGCGGAGCGTTCCCTGAGTGAATCACTACGCCGGCTCAAGATCGATGATGTCGACCTCGTGCATATCCACAGTATTGGCAGCAAAGAAATCGACCGAGTTTTAGCAACTGATGGTGTCCTCAACTACTTGCTGAAGCAGAAGGAGGCCGGCAAGGTTCGTTTCATCGGGATTTCAGGACATAACCGCCCGGCAAACTTCGTCCGCATGCTGCAGACCAATCAAATCGATGTGGTCATGTGTGTGATGAATTACGCAGACAGAAACATCTATGATTTCGAGAGTAAGGTTTTGCCTGAGGCGAAAAAACGCAACGTCGGCTGCGTAGCTATGAAGGTCTACGCCGGTATCAAGGGGGGCTTCCGCAATCACAGGAGTGGCTATGTCGGCTGCGCTACTGAGCCTGCCTATCTCCCACAGGCTCTGGCCTATGCGCTCGATCTCAAAGGTGTCAGCGTAGCTGTGGTCGGCCCCTACACGGTAGAACAATGTATACAGAATGTAGAGTTCGCCCGAAAATATGCACCGCTTTCAGAAAAGCAGCATCAAGCGTTGTTAGAATATGGCAAGAAGCTGGTGCCAAGCCTGGGACCCCGCTACGGGCCGGTGACGTGAAACTCGTTTATATTCTACACGGGCCAACCTAACGCTACCTGGTCGATATATTGCAGTTGCTATTCAGTATAGAGCACCAGGGCATCAGATTTAACGGTGAATTCGGAAGCTGGTATTACATGTTTCTCCAGTTAGCTCCTTTTGTTTTTGTTTTGATACGACAAAGATAGTCGTCAACCGTCATATACAAGACTGAACCATCGTTTCCCCAGGCGCAATTAGATGTACGTTTGCCAGTATGAATTCGGCCGAGAAGTTTACCCTCAGGTGTAATAACGTATACGCCGCCGGGACCGGTGGCGAAGAGATTACCACCTTTGTCGACCTTTAAGCCATCAGGACCTCCTGGATATTTACCCGTTAGACTCCTGAAGTCGTATAAAACCTTTCCACTACCCAGGGTGCCGTCTGATTTGACAGGGAAAGCTTTTATGATTGGATTCTCGGAGTCTGATTGTGCGACGTATAAGATGTCTTCGTCTGGTGAAAATGCAATTCCATTTGGTCTTGTCATTTCTTTTGTAAGCAAAGTCAATTCACCAGAGGTTGAAAGACGAAAAACACCGCAAAAATCAAGTTCGCGTCTGGGATCGCTGTAGCCTTTTGGTAAGCCATAAGGTGGGTCTGTGAAGTAAATATCACCATTAGATTTGACAACGGCATCGTTTGGGCTATTGAGGCGCTTGCCCATGTAACTATCGACAAGGGTTTTTTTGCCACCTCCCTTTTCCAATCTCGAAATACGCCTATCACCGTGTTCACAAAAGATGATGCGGCCTTGAAAGTCAAGGGCTAATCCATTACTTCCTGGCTCACGGCCGTAATCAACGATGCCTGTATAACCCGAGGGTTTCATATATTGACCAATACCTGCTCCTTCTTGCCATTTTATGACAGAGTTGCGTGGTATGTCCGAGAATAGAAGATAACCGCTGCCGGTAGCGTGCATCCATAATGGACCTTCAGACCATTCAAATCCTGAGGCGAGAAGCTCAATCTTCGCGTCAGGGGGGATCAGGTCATTTATGCGATTTTCGTGTCGCACAATCTTGCCTATTGTGGGGAAGGCCCTTGACTGTTGTGATATGGTACGCTGAGAATAGGCCAGGACGATAATCATAATGGTTAAAAAACAAACTCGGGATTTCAGCATTCTTTGCATATTAGGGCTCCTTTTTCAAGATTATCTGTGATACTTATTTCGGTTTTCAAATCGTTATCTGCCAGCTAAAAAATGGGTAATCAGAGTCGCCCAAAAACAATTTCAGCAATACAATTCAATATGATAGCACATATCATGCACAAAGTGAACGATAAACGCGTTGAAGGCATCGGAACAAAAAATATGTGGTCTGTTTGAATTTCTGGGATTGAGACGATACACCTTGGTGGATACGGTTTGTGAAATAGTGCAGTGCATGTGTGGGATTAGTCAGGCTCGCTGGCTCGCATTACATGCAAACGCGTAATCGCTGTTCACAGTGGCCTTCTGCTTTGTGTTCTCCCAACTCGTCTGCCACTACCCCGGCCATTCGCTCACTAATAAGCGAACTGTCGCTGTTCCGTCAAACGTATGGGTTGGGGGAAAGCCGGCAAATGCAACTCCTTGATACTTCAAAACTTATCAAATACGCCCGAGAGGACTCGAACCTCTGACCTTCGGTTTAGGAAACCGATGCTCTATCCTACTGAGCTACGGGCGCCTCCAGTTTCTACGTACCTGTAATGTAACAATTTCCTCCATTCGCTGTCAAATGATTTTAAGCGTCAAAAGGCATTTGCAACAGATTTGCAACCAACAGCAGATTTGCGCCTCTGAGTCCTTCCAAAGCTGCTTTGTATATAGACAACTTGTAGAACTGCTTTTATGATATAGTGAGCTGAAATCCTTCGCGGTGAACTTACAGTCCTCAAGTTGATAGATATTAGCAACAATTCGCAAATACTTACGTTCAGGCAGCGAAGCTTTGAGTGAAAGAATTGATAACGTCAAAGATGAACTTAACCAGTTCTGTTTTGCTAAGAATTCTTCGGCAGAACAAAAAAGCAAAACCAAAGAGCGAATAAAATAATCGCAAATTCAACAGGAGAAATATCAGGGAAGGGAGCTATGTGAGAAGTGTCAACACAGCTTGTTGAGGCTGAAAAAATCGAGTCTATGGGCACTAACTGTCAACACTGGCTAAGACGTCCTGCCAGACAGACAGGAGCTAACCTTAACAGCTGAATCACCTTTCTTCAAGGAGGGTCGGGCTGTTTACCCGTAGATTAGTAATGAAGGGTGTGTGTTTAGGCGAGTAATTCGAGGTGAGGGATTTCAGGCTACACCTGATTTTTCTCAGAAGTAGGGGGGTACGCTTTTGATTTGCATTGTTAGCTTTTGTGTTTTGCTGCTTTTTATCTGGTTCCCTTGTAATCTGAGCACCAAATAAATACCAAACTGCTGAAATTGAGCGAATAGATGAAAGACCGAAGGCCTGAGCGTTTTGTACTCAACCCTATTATTAATCACCTCTTGTTGTTGCGCATTGCTGTAGAGAAGCTATACCAGGGCACTCGCGAGGATTTAGCCACGCATTAGCAGATTTGGTTCATTTTGTTGCCTGAGTGAGGTTTGTTGTTTATCAACTTGCGTATTGGTCGGAATTTTATTAAGATATTGTTTAAATAAAAGGAACACGATTTAGGTGCCTGAAACTTGTTCAAGAAGGTATGAATTTTTGGCGAATTCGGGAGTTTTTCAGAAAAATTATGAAAATCTCATTAAGAGCAAAGCTAACTATAAGTTTTCTGGCAGTTATTATCATATGCGGCCTGGTTGCTACCTTAGTAGCTATACGGTTAATCGGCACAGGTATAATCAGCCAGGCTCAGGATAAAGTGAGAATTGACCTGAATTCTGCCAGACACATATATCAGGATGAAATTCAAGAAGTTAAAGCCTTGTTGGATCTTTCCGCCCAGAGGTTCTTTATAAAGGATGCTCTTTTAGAGAACGATATAGAAACGCTAAAGCGGCGACTGGAGGAGATAAGAAAGAGGGAATCGTTGGATATATTAACCCTTACGGACGAAGTTGGTCGGGTCATCGTCAGGCCACGGAACCCCTATGTCAACGGCGACAATCAAGCGGGGGATGAGCTTATAAGCCGGGTATTGTCGAGCAGGGAAGTGATTGCTGCGACAGCGATAGTGCCAAGGGAGGAACTAGTAAAAGAAGGGCCGGACCTCGCTGAGCAGGCGCACGTAAAATTTATTCCGACTCCGAAAGCAAAACGGAGCGAGGAAACTGAGCAGACTTCAGGGATGATGATAAAAGCTGCTGCACCTGTTTTCGGGTATGATGGCAGCTTGCTTGGTGTACTCTACGGGGGCAATTTGCTTAATCGAAATTATGAAATAGTTGACAGGGTCAAAGAGATAGTATATCAGGGGGTTAAATATAGGGGAAAGGATATCGGCACAGCAACTATCTTTCAAGGGGACCTGCGTATCTCAACCAACGTTAAGAAAGAGGATGGAAACCTCGCAATCGGAACACGTGTATCTCAAGAGGTATACGAGCAAGTGCTGGTAAAAGGGCTGCCCTGGATAGATAGAGCCTATGTAGTGAATAGCTGGTATATCGCAGCCTATGAGCCCATAAAAGACATCAAAGATGAAATAATCGGTATTCTCTATGTCGGGATTCTGGAAGAAAAATTTATGGACATGCGCAAGAAGACTATTGCAGTCTTTTTGGGGATAACACTTGCCGGGATGGCCATCGCTCTGATTGTTTCCGGTTTTCTGGCTAACAGCGTATTGCAGCCGATTAAGCGTTTAGTATTTGCATCCCAGCAGTTAGCAAAAGGTAATTTGGAATACGAGGTTAAACTCAAATCAAAGGATGAGATCGGCAAACTGGGAGAAACATTCAACATTATGGCTTCTTCATTGAAAGAGAGAGACGAACGGTTAAAAGAATACACTCAACAGCAGATAATGAAATCAGAAAGGCTGGCTACTCTGGGACAGCTTGCTGCGGGAGTGGCCCACGAAATAAATAATCCACTTGGTGCTGTCCTAATGTATGCTCATCTATCCTTAGAGGAGATGGAAGCTGAGGACCCCCACCGGAAGAACCTGGAGAAAGCAGTCGGGGAAGCTACACGATGTAAGGACATTGTTAAGCGCCTTCTCGACTTTGCTCGTCAAACGGAACCCAAGGTCGAGAAGTTGGATGCGAATGAGATATTAGAACGGACATTATCCCTCGTTGAAAATCAGGCATTATTTCAAAATGTCAAAATAATTAAGGACCTTTCTGCCTCTCTGCCAAAGACAATGATGGATGGCAGCCAGATACAGCAGGTTTTCACTAACATCATTTTGAACGCGGCCGAAGCCCTTAACGGAGAAGGCGAGTTAACTGTTGCAACCAGGATGGTACCCGACGGAGAATCCATCGAAATTAAATTCACTGACACAGGCTGTGGCATACCCAAGGAAAATCTGGAAAAGATATTTGATCCGTTCTTCACTACCAAGGAAGTAGGACGCGGAACAGGGCTTGGCTTAGCTGTCAGTTATGGTATCGTTGCCAGACATAAAGGAACTATAGACGTGAAAAGCGAACAGGGGAAAGGAACCACTTTCATTGTTAAATTACCTCTAAAAACGGAGGGCTAAATGTCCAGTCAGGCTAACATATTAGTCATTGATGATGAGGAATCCATGCGGGATTCGTGCCAGCAGACGCTCTCCCGGGGTGGAAATAGGGTTGAAGTAGCTGATGCTGGTTCGAAGGGATTAGCTATGCTGGGGGCAGAGTCCTTCGATCTCGTAATCCTTGATTTAAAAATGCCGGGCTTGAGTGGCATGGAGGTGTTAAAGAAGATAAAAGAGGATGATCCTGAGACAATGGTCATTGTTATAACAGGGTATGCAACTATAGAGTCCGCCGTTGAGGCTATGAAAAGGGGAGCATACGATTTTATCCCTAAACCTTTTACACCTGACAGCCTGAGAGCAATAGTCAAGCGGGCATTAGACAGGAGAGAACTTGCCCTTGAGAATGTTCTACTACGAAGTGAGTTAAAAGCCAGCTTTGGGCCCGATGTAATCGTCGGTCGGAGCAAATCGATGAAGAAGGTTGAAGAATTGGTGCAGAAAGTAGGTCCAACCGATACTACTGTTCTTATTTCCGGGGAGAGCGGTACTGGCAAGGAACTTGTAGCAAGAGCGATACATCGCTACAGTAGTAGGAAAGATAAGCCATTTGTAGCGGTAGACTGTGGAAGTTTAGTGGAAAAACTTTTTGAAAGCGAATTGTTCGGGCACGTTAAGGGCTCTTTCACTGGCGCCACGGCAACAAAATACGGCCGTTTTGAGCTGGCAAAAGACGGGACACTCTTCTTCGATGAGATTGGAAATATTAGCGTCAATATTCAGACAAAATTACTTCGAGTACTCCAGGAAAGGGAAATCACAAAAGTTGGAAGTTCACAGGTTGTCAAAGTAGATGTGCGAATTGTCGCTGCCACCAACAAGGATTTGGGGACATCTGTAAAAGCAGGAACATTTCGTGAGGACTTATTTTATCGCTTGAGTGTTGTTCCAATTACTCTTCCTGCCTTACGTGAAAGAAGAGATGATATTCCGCTACTGGCTAATCATTTCTTGCAAAAGTATAACCAAAAGAGGCGGAAAAACATCAGAGCCATTTCTGAACGCGCTATGAAGGCTCTGGTTGAACACGACTGGCCAGGGAATGTCAGAGAACTGGAGAATGCCATTGAGCGGGCTGTCGTATTAGCCGAGAACGATGTAGTTAGACCTTCTGATCTATTATATTATGGGCTAAGTCTTGAGACACCCGCAGGATCAGAAGCTGGTACACCCCGGCGTCTTGTTGATGTAGAAAAAGAGCATATCGTCAAGACACTTAAGATTTTCAATGGACACAGAGGCAAGACGGCGGAATGGTTGGGAATCGACCGCAAAACTCTGCGTTCAAAGTTGAGGAAATATGGAATGGAATAGAATAGAACGCAATGGTGCAACCCTCCCCATCATTGGGGCGAAAAGCCCTATATTAAGCGCTACCCTGAAAGATATGTAGAGAGCCAGCAATATCTATAGAAGCATAGGTAACTTCTTTTTAATCAGCCACTTAGGAGAAATCCTGAGCGGCTTTTTTATTAACTGGCACAAGAGTTGCTACACCAGATTGTGGAGCAAAGTTAAATGCTGTTGCTGATATGCGTTATCGCAGTATCTGAAAATTACCTTTCGGTAGATGATTAGCCCGGGAGGCGGTTAAAAGACAGAAGATAATGAAACTTGTTACCAGAAAAATACACGTTTCGACACACGGAAATAGTGAAGTTAGTAACTTAACTGATGAGGTAAAGAGGTATCTTAAAGGTACCAATTTAAATTCAGGTTTAGTAGACTTATTTATTCCGGGGGCTACAGGTGGATTAACCACCATGGAATACGAACCTGGATTAATCGATGACCTCCGGCAAACCCTCCAGCGCATTGCCCCCGAAGAAACAAAATATCGCCATAACCTGACTCATAAAGACAGAAATGCGCATTCTCATATTCGCGCCTCTTTAATAGGGCCTTCCTTAAGTATTCCCTTTGAAGACGCTACTTTACAGTTAGGTAAGTGGCAACAAATCGTTTTCATCGATTTTGATAATCGTCCTCGAAAAAGAGAGATTATCTTACAAATAATAGGCGAAAAATGAAACCAATATTGCAAGTAGCTTTAGATTTTGTCGACTTGATTCGTGCTCTCAAGCTTGCTGAAGAAGCAGTTAATGGTGGGGCAGATTGGTTAGAGGCAGGCACACCTTTAATCAAAAGTGTCGGACTGGATTGTGTACGAGAATTAAGAAAAAAATTCCCTCATCATACCATTGTAGCTGATATGAAAACGATAGATGTCGGAAGGATTGAGGTAGAATCAGCTGCCAAAGCAGGAGCAGACATCGTTGCTGTATTAGGTGCGGCTTCCGACTCTACTATTAGGGAGTGTATTCAAGCTGGGGGACACTATGGCGCAAAAATAATGGTAGACCTTTTGGAAGTGCCTGAATTCCTAAAAAGAGCTAAAGAAATCGAACAGATGGGAACTGATTATTTGGGGCTGCATACTTCAATTGATGAGCAAATGCAAGGGAAAATATCTTTTGAGAAAGTTAGCCGAGTTACTCGAGAAGTAAATATCCCTGTTGCCGTAGCTGGTGGAGTAAATTCGGAAAATGCGTCCAAGGCTGTAGAAGCAGGAGCACATATAGTTATCGTTGGTGGAGCAATAACCAAGTCTGAAGATGCACAGAAAGCGACTCAGGAAATAAAGAAAGCTATTGACCAAAAAATCAGTATAAAGACCAAACTTTTCAAAAGGGTTACTGATGAAAATATTCGAGATCTCTTGGAGAAGGTTTCAACGGCAAATATCTCCGATGCTATGCACCGTCAAGAAGCATTACGGGAAATTCTTCCTATTACACCAGGGGCAAAAATGGTTGGCCAAGCGGTTACGGTGAGAACCTATCCGGGTGATTGGGCTAAACCGGTGGAAGCAATCGATCAAGCTGAGGAAGGAGATGTAATCGTGATTGATGCCGGTGGAGTAGGTCCGGCGGTATGGGGAGAATTGGCAAGCCACAGTGCAAAAGAAAAAAATTTGGCTGGCGTAGTGATAGATGGAGCGGTTCGGGATGTAATAGAAATTCGTCAGATGAAGTTTCCTGCCTTCGCTAAATTTATTACGCCTACCGCTGGTGAACCTAAAGGATTTGGAGAGATTCGTGTGCCAGTGACTATTAGTGGAATACGAGTTTTCCCCGGAGATTGGATTATTGGCGATGATGATGGAGTGGTAACCATACCCAATAAAAAAGCAGTAGAGTTTACTAACCGTGCAATGGATGTGTTGGAGAGAGAAAACCGTGTAAGAAAAGAGATTGAAGAGGGGGGGACATTGGGAAAAGTAACTGAATTATTGAAATGGGAAAAGAAATAAATTCAAGGAGAAAAAAATGGCCACAGAATTAAACGATAAGAAAAAACAAGAAGTGGGGGACATGTATACGAAATCATTGGAAGAAGGGCATAAGATGCCGGAGCAGGCTACTATTTTAGTCGTTGATGATGAGGAAGCCATACGAGACACCTGCTGTCAGGTATTGACCGAGGACGGATACCGTGCAGAGACGGCTGAGGATGGGGATAGGGGTTTGCAAAAGATAAGGGAGGTGAAGCCTGATTTAGTGTTAGTTGACCTCAAGATGCCGGGAATGAGCGGTGTAGAGCTTTTAGATAAGATCGGAGATATCGACCCAACCATCGTTCCCGTAGTTATCACTGCCTATGCAAATACAGAATGGGGTGCGGATGCAATAAAGCGCAACGCGTGTGACTTTCTACCCAAGCCATTCACTCCGGACCAATTAAGGAGTATTGTTGGAAAAGGATTGTCACAATCAATTGGTGAGAAAAAGGCGGCGGCACAGCTAATTGATGGCAAAGCAGTGGCAAAAAGGGTGAAAGAAGAACTGAAAAAAGAAATAGACGAGATGAAAGAGAAACACAAATCTTCCCCTTTTCTTTTGGCTGTTCAGGTGGGAGAAAATCCTGCTTCGGCAGCTTATTTAAAAAGTCAAAGGAAAGGTTGCCAAGAAGTTGGTATCGACTACGAGGTTCAGCAACTACCTCAGGATATTAGTGAGGAAGAACTTATTCAGTTCATCAAAGAAAAGAATCGAGATAGCAAGATAACTGGGATTATCCTTCAGATGCCTTTACCTGAAAAGATAGATGCCGAAAAAGTACAAGAAGCAGTTGATCCATCAAAAGATGTGGAGGGGGTGAATCCACAAAATATGGGATTGCTAATGTACGGCTGGCCAGGACTTGTTCCGTGTACCGCCTTAGCAGTGATGGAATTAATTAAAAGCACGCGTACTTCCATCAAAGGAAAACAGGTAACGCTTGTAGGTCATAGTTCACTGGTAGGCAAGCCTTTAGCGATGCTTCTTCTATCTTCGCCGTTTGACTCAGCTACTACGACTGTTTGTCACATTGCTACACGAGATTTGGCTGCGAATACAAAAAGAGCCGAGATACTGATTGTGGCTGTAGGCAAACCTGGTTTAATCAAAGGAGATATGATTAAAGAAGGAGCAATAGTTATTGACGTAGGCATAAATCGAGTTGAAGGCAAAATTGTTGGCGATGTCGTCTTTGAAGAAGCGAAAGAAAAAGCTTCTCTAATTACACCTGTCCCCGGAGGTGTAGGGCCTGTAACTACTGCCATGCTTTTAAAAAATACAGTGCAGGCTTGGAAAATCCAGTTGGGATATGACCTTATGAGGAACATCAAATGGACAATGCATTGAAAAAATTAGAGGAAAAAATCTTAGACGAATACTTGAATTTAGTTCAAAGAGTACAACCCGAATTAGAAAGACGCTTTTTCTATGATGTGATGCCATCCTGGGAAGATTTCAGAGAATATAGGTTAGAAGAATTAGCAAATAAGAACAAATAAAAAAAGGTTACCTGAGAGTGCATGAGATAGGGAGCGGTAATTCCGAATGAAAGTTGGAAATAGGAGAATTTTGATCATAGACCCTGATAACGAAGCAGCTCGGGAACTTTCGTCTCTTTTTATTGATGAAGGTTGTGACGTAGAAACAAGTGGAAGCATTACGAAGGCGGCAGAAAGGGTCAACGATGTAAAGTTTGATTGCATCATTATGGATGTTGATTTGCCTGAGATGAAGGGTTACAAGGCGGTCCCGATTCTAAAAGCGGTTGACCCAAAAGTCCAGATAATTATGACTGCAGTTGAGAATACTGCGGAATTGGAAGCGGAGGTGCGGAAGCAGGATATCTTCTATTACTATATAAAGTCCTTCGAACGGGAAGAGCTAAAGGAAGCAGTTCGAGATGTCTTCAAAAAACTGGGAAAGCTTAAGGAGGTGAAGGAAATGAATAAACCGCAAAAGGTTTTGGTTATCGACGATGACCCAGGCTTTATCACAGCAATGATACCCATACTGGAGAGCAAGGGCTACAAGGTAGAGGCTGCCTATGACAGCGGAGAGGCGATGGAGAAGATCGATAAACTTAAGCCTGATTTGATTCTCTTAGATATTATGATGGAAAGATTAACCTCCGGCTTTGACCTCTGTTATAAGCTCAAGCATGATTCTGTAATGAAAAAGATCCCAGTATTAGCCGTATCCGCTATTACTGAAAAAACCGGATTCAAATTCTCACCGGCCACAGACGAAGAATATTTCGAAGCAGATGATTATATAGAGAAGCCAGTCAAACCGGCTGACCTTCTGAATCGGATTGAGAAGCTCCTGAAAGGATAGAATAAGCAGATGAGAGATGTCTTTACAACATCGGAAGAACGACATAGGATTTCGGAGAAAGCCACTATTTTAGTCATTGACGATGAGCAAGCAATGCGGGATTCCTGCTGTCAGGTATTGACCAAAGATGGATACTGTACAGAAACAGCCGCAGATGGGAATAGTGGTTTGCAAAAAATAAGGGAGATAAAACCCGATTTAGCTCTGATTGACCTCAAAATGCCGGGGATGAGTGGAATGGAGCTTCTGGAGAAGATAGGGGATATCGATCCAAATATCGTTTCTGTAGTCATCACTGGCTATGCAACTATAGAATCAGCGGTGGAGGCGATGAAACGAGACGCTTACGATTTCCTCCCCAAGCCCTTCACGCCGGACCAATTACGGATTGTCACCAGAAGAGGTTTGGAAAGGAGGGCACTTGCTGCTGAGGCAGCGAAACTACAGCAGGAAAAGCGGAAGATGAGGGAGAACTTCATCACCCTTGTCTCCCACCAACTGAGGTCACCGCTTGTTTCTATTCAGCAATATTTTGAAGTGATCCTTGAAGGCTTTGCAGGTAATGTGGCCAGTAAACAGAAGGAGATGATAGAAGATGCGAGTAAGCGGATTGACGAGCTTTTGAAGCTTGTTAACGACTGGCTGAATATGTCCCGTATCGAAGCTGGTAAGCTCGTAGGGAGATTTGAAACGGTGGATTTAGTTTCTATTCTTTCCGAAACCATAGGACTTTTGAAACCGCTGGCAGAGGATAGGAAGGTAGCTTTAGAGATGGATTTACGTGGCAGCCCTCCCGTAGTTCAAGGCAACACAGAAAGTTTAAAACTGGCGTTCACGAACTTGGTCAGTAACGGGATAAACTACAATCGGGCAGGAGGAAGGGTGAACATAAGCACGAGAGAGCAAGGCAATCATTTTACGGTGGATGTCTCTGATACGGGAATGGGGATTTCTCAAGAGAACTTACACTTTATCTTCGATGAGTTTTTCAGAGTGAAGACCAACAAGACTCGGGCCATAACCGGAAGTGGACTGGGACTGCCGATAGCGAAGAGGATAATCGAAGCGCATAATGGTTCTATTAAGGTAGTCAGCAAGCCTGGCAAAGGGACTACCTTTAGCATTCTTTTACCAAAGGCAGAAGAAGGACAAAAGAATGAATAACAAAGCGACAATTTTAATTATAGATGACGATCTCGGTTACGTCAAATCGATACAAACCATACTCGAGAGCAAAGAATATACAGTCGATACCGCTCTTAACAGAGAATCTGCAATGCAGAAGATTGAAAAGATGAAACCCGATTTGATTCTTCTGGATATTATGATGGATAGGCTCGATGATGGTTTTACTATCTGTTACAAACTCAAACATGATCCGGAACTAAGAAAGATTCCAATTCTTACTATTTCAGCCATCACGGAAAAAACAGGATTTAAGTTTTCTCCCGCGACAGATGGGGAATATTTCGAGGCAGACGACTACATCGAAAAACCCGTAAAATCTTCCGACTTACTTGAAAGGATTGAAAAATTACTGAAAGCGTAAGTACGGCAAACCAAGAGTAACTATGAAAGATGTACTGACAACATGTGCCTTCTGTGGATGTGGTTGCGGGCTTTACCTGCAGGTTGAGAAAGGGTCTGTCACCGGTGTAACCCCATCCCAGCGGCATCCTGTAAGTCGTGGCAGGCTGTGTGCCAGGGGGTGGCACGTCTACGAATTTGTACATCACCCCGACAGATTAAAAAAACCACTTATCCGGGAAGATGGAGCTTTGCGTGAGGCAGGCTGGAGGGAAGCGCTTAGCATTGTAGCAAAAAAATTAATCGGTATTAGAGATAAGTACGGAAGTGATTCGATAGGTTTGATAGCTTCGGCTAAATGTACAAATGAAGACAACTTTGTACTGATGAAACTTTGTCGGGCATCACTGGGAACAAACAACATCGACAATGGTGCTTCATTCTACGATTCCGCAACACTCCCGGGGCTTATGGAATCATGCGGCTTCGCAGCATCGACAAATTCCCTGAACGAACTTGAAGATACCGAAGTTATATTGGTTGCAGGTACCGACACCACCCAGACCCACCCACAGGTGGCATCCCGGATAACAAGGGCCATATCACATGGAACAAAGCTGATAGTGATAGATCCCCAGAAAACCCAGATATCCAGTTTTGCAAATGTACATCTGCGCTTGAAACCGGGAACTTATGTTGGTCTCATAAACGGTCTCATTCACGTTATCCTGAAGGAGGGATTGATAAATGAGGAAGATATCTTTCGTACCACTTCCAATTTAGATTCATTGAAGAAAATGGTTGAAAAATACACCCCTGACTATGTGGCGGAGGTTTGTGGGCTCTCACGGGCGGACTTGGAGAAAGCAGCGCATCTGTTTGCCGGAACCAGCAACGCCATGACGGTTTACTCCACAGGGGCCACGGCTCAGGCGGCAGGAAAGGATAATGTATGCGCACTGGCAAATCTTGCCCTGCTGTGCGGTCATCTGGGTAGACCCCACAATGGGATAGTTGCCCTTCAGGAACAGAACAATGCTCTGGGAGCGGCCGATATGGGGGCATTACCGCGATTTTATTCAGGTTATCAACGGGTAGATAACGAAACCGAAAAAGCCAGATTTGAAGCTGAATGGAATACGAAACTACCTGCAGGCCCGGGCCTTTCAATTCTGGAAATGCTTTCGCCGGGAAGATTGAAAGCCCTGTATATTATGGGTGAAAATCCGCTTATAACCGCTCCGGATGTTAGACTCACGGCAGAAACGCTTAAAGGATTAGAGTTTCTGGTTGTACAGGATATCTTTCTGACAGAAACCGCTGAGTTGGCCGATATAATCCTGCCGGCAGCATCATTTGCCGAGAAGGACGGAACATTTACAAATGTAGAAAGAAGAGTCCAGAGAATAAGGGCTGCAGTCAGTCCTCCTGGAGAAGCCTTGCCTGACTGGAAGATTATCACTGAGCTCTCAAACCGTATCGGATACACAATGGATTATGATTCACCGGCACAAATTATGCAGGAAATATCACGCCTTACTCCGATTTATGCAGGCATTAGTCACGGACGGCTGGATGAAGAATGGGGACTACAATGGCCATGCCCGGATAAAGCACATCCCGGGACGGCTATTTTACGACGCGATTTTTCTGAAAGGGGTAAGATAGTCTTTCCACTTACCGAACAGAACGGGAAGGGAAAAGAACATTTCACCCCGGTCGAAGACATTCCGCTCTTAGAGCCAACTGACGATGAATATCCTTTTACACTCACCACAGGAAGCCTGTACTGGCATTGGCACAGCGGGACAATGACCAGACGTTCGGCCACACTCAGCCGGGAGTATCCAGAGGTGTTTGCAGCTATAAATCCAGAGGATGCTGAACAATTAGGTATCAGAAAAAATCAACGCATAAGAATAATATCCAAACGCGGGGAGATGGAAACGGCCGCAATGATCACCGACAGAGTCCAGGTAAAAACAATCTTTATCCCCCAGCATTATAAAAATACGGCAAGTAAAATGCTATTGAACCCGAGCAACTTTACGAATGGAAAGGCACCTGAAATGTTCTGTGCCGCAAGAATAGAGCCGGTAGTGAACCTATGAATACAGTTAAATGTGTCAAGACCTTCAAGAGAGATTGAAGATGAGCAGATACGAAGAGAACTTGTGGATAATCACCAGAGACAACCTCTTTGCCCTGATGGGGGTGTTTATAAAGACCCGAGAGGTTATCGCACCGGTCCGTGGTCATGGTGGCGAGGTGATATTTTACCCGATTGAAAGCATAGATGATGTGGCGTGGGACTGGCAATATGTCAATGCGGTACTTCCGCCGAAGCGTTTTTTCCTGCCACAAACTGAGGTAATGTTCGAATACAGATATGATAACGATTATAAGATTACACCATGCTATGATGACCAGGTCAGGATGATATTTGGCATTCGTCCCTGTGATGTAAATGCGTTAGTTTTCCTTGATAGATTTTTTGGAGGCGGTTCACTGAGCAAGAAATCACCCGACGCAGAGCCGCTTTTTCCGGACAGCTATTATATCAGGAGACGGTCCAATACTTTCATCATTGCCTTTGGATGTCATCAACCCGGAGAAAACTGCTTCTGTGTGTGCTGTGATTCCGGACCTTTCCTGGAGGAAGATTATGACCTGCAGCTAACCTCTATGAACGGAGAGTATGCCGTGGAGGTAGGTTCGGCGCGAGGCCTCAAGATTATTTACGGCAATGAACATTTCTTCCGTATGGCCTCATCTGATGAAGTCAAGGAGCTTGCGAGGATAAAGGAAGATGCGTTGAATAAGTTCGGGGATACCTGTGCTTATGTAAGTAAAGCCATTCGAAGGGTCACGCAAGCTAAAGTGGATGATTCCTTGTGGGAAAAACTGGGAGAGCGTTGCCTTGATTGTGGAGGTTGCTCATATGTCTGCCCGACCTGTTGTTGTTACAACGTTGTCGATATCCCTTTGAGTGATAAATCTGGAATCAGGACCAGGACATGGGACAGTTGTGCCTTTGCTGGATTTACCCGTATAGCCGGCGGTGAGATTTTAAGAAGCGATAAAAAGGATAGATTGAAACGAAGATTTTTTCACAAGTTATCCTATCAGTATATAGAAAAAAATAAGAGACACGGGTGTGTTGGCTGTGGTCGATGTATTACTACTTGTTTCGCAGATATTAGTATGCCCTCCGTTGTCGAAGCGATCAGGAGACAACAATGAAAGACGTATATTTTCCTGATATCGCCCTAATTGACAACATCCGGGATGAAACCGGTGATGTAAAGACGTTCACGATGCGGTTCAAGGACCCTGATATCCAGCAGAACCTCACTTACCGTTCAGGTCAGTTTTTCGAGGTTTCAATATTCGGTGTCGGTGAGATGCCCATCTCCATCACTTCTACACCCAGCCGCAAGGATTTCTTTGAGTTAAGCGTTAAAAATGCTGGACTTGTCTCAGGGGCCCTTCACAGCATGACGCCAGGCTCACAAGTCGGCATCAGGGGCCCATTCGGTAATGGCTTCCCATACGAGGAAGTTTTTGGAAAAGAGCTGCTTTTTGTCGGTGGCGGAATAGGTCTGGCCCCTTTACGGTCGCTTATAAATAATGTCCTGGATAACCGTGATAATTTTGGCAGGATTACCATTCTCTATGGGTCACGTACGCCCGGCGACCTTGTATTTAAGGATGAATTTGGAGTGTGGCAGGAGCAGCCTAATGTGACAATGCTCGTAACCGTTGACCGCGGTGATGAAAAATGGACCGGCAATGTCGGAGTGGTCACCACGCTTCTACCGAAAGTGGAAATTGAAAGCAAGAAAACCGTTGCCTTTGTCTGCGGACCGCCTGTAATGATTCCATTTGTTATTAAGGACCTTTTAAACTTTGGATTTACGGGTGATACGATTATCTCCACGCTGGAACGGCATATGAAATGCGGCGTGGGTAAGTGCGGACACTGCTGTATCGGGGATAAATATGTCTGTGTGGATGGACCGGTATTCTCGTACCGTGAAATGAAGGCAATGATGGAATAACCCAATGTAAACGAATAATAAAAAACAGGAATATTGTCATGCCCGCTCCGATAAAGGAAGTGGCGGATACATGGTACTCGATAATGGCAGGTGAAGATGCAAAATGTTTTTCAGTAAATTAAAGCAGGTTCTGATATGTTTAAAGGCGGGCAGGGTTACACTTCCCTACCCATATAAACCTTCCCCGCCTCCCGAGGGCTTCAGGGGAAAACTCAAGGTGGATATTGATAAGTGTATAGGCTGTGCGGGTTGTGCCAATGTTTGCCCGCCAGGCGCCATTGAAGTTATTGATTTCGATGAGGGTTGGCGCAGGATACAGTTTCATCTTACCCGCTGTATCTCTTGTGGAAGGTGTGAGGAAGTATGCCCGGAGCAGGCGGTTAAACTTACAGATGAGTTTGAACTCTCCACCAGCACCAAGGAAGACCTTACTGTAACAATAGAAATTTATATGGATACCTGCCAGCGGTGTACAAGGTGTTTCAAACCGAAACATCCCCTGGACAAAATGATGATAACGGGATTCAGGGAGTAGGATGTAATTATGCTAACAGGCAGAGAGATAGTTAAGACGTTGAAAACAAAGTTCGATAAACACATTCTCGAAGCCGAGGAAAAGGTATCAAACCAGGTATTTGTCAGGATTGTTCCTGATGCCCTTATCCCGGTAATTTGTTTTCTTAACCAGACTCTTTCACCCAGGTTCCTCATCAATGCAGCTACGGATATGGTTCGGGAGGATGGAAAATACGTAGTCTCTTATATATTTTCATTAGACACTGAAAAGATATTTCTCTGTATCCAGATGGCAGTAAATGCGGCAGACCCCGCCATAGACTCCATTACACCGATCATAGCGGGAGCCAACTGGTCGGAACGGGAAACCCGCGACCTGGTCGGAATAAATCTTAGAAATCATCCCGACCCCAGGCGTCTCGTTTTAGCGGATGACTGGCCGGATGGCGTTTATCCATTACGGAAGGATTTTCCGTATGACTATAAACCACCCTCAGAACTCCAGAACAAAGTAGCGCTAAAGAAACCACCGCAAGGTACCAAGGTCATACCTATAGGGCCCTTTTACCCTGTCTTAGAGGAGCCGGCCTATTTTAAGCTCTTTGTAGATGGAGAGACGATTGTAGATTGCGACTACCGGGGATTCTACAGCCATCGCGGGATTGAGAAGATTGCCGAAAGCAAACTTACGTACAATCAGATATGTTTCATCGCTGAAAGAATTTGTGGTATCTGCGGATTTATCCACAGCACTTGCTACTGTGAGGCGGTCGAGCGCGCAGCAGTTATAGAGGTGCCGCTTCGTGCCCATTATATCCGCACCATAATGCTTGAACTTGAAAGAATCCACAGTCATCTGCTCTGGCTCGGAATCGCCGTTCACATTATTGGATTCGACACCCTGCTGATGCAGTCCTGGCGAATCAGGGAACCTGTGATGTGGCTTTGCGAGAAGATAAGCGGCAACCGCAAGACGTATGGGATGAACCTTATAGGTGGTGTTCGCCGGGATATACCATCCGATATACATGATGAGGTAATAAGGGTAGTTGAAAGAATCGAACGGGAAACATTAGAAGTCATAGATGCTGTTGTGGAGGACACTTCCCTTCACCTCAGGTTGAAAGATGTCGGTATCCTGACCGAAGAAGTCGCCCGCAGTATATGTACAGTAGGGCCAACAGTAAGAGGTTCCGACATCCCTATTGATTCTCGTGTTGATCACCCTTACGCGGCCTATGACCTAATAGATTTTGAAGTTGCTGTAGAAACCGGTTGTGATATATGGGCGCGGACACTTGTGAGACTGAAAGAGACAATAGAAGCAGTAAAGATTATCAAACAGTGTCTGCTTGAAATGCCTGATGGCCCCATAATGGGCCAGGTAATGGAAGAGATACCTCCCGGCCGGGAGGCTATATGCTGCGTGGAGGCGCCGAGGGGCGAGGCAATACATTATGTGCTGACGGGTGAGGACAACAGGCCGCACCGATGGAGAGTGCGTGCCCCCACTTATGCGAATCTTCAGTGTGTCCCCTATATAATCAAGGGAGAACACATAGCCGATGTCCCGATTATTGTCGGCAGCCTTGACCCCTGTTACTCCTGTACAGAACGAATGGCGGTAGTAAATGTAAAAACAGGGGCAGAAAAGATTTACACAAAAGAGGAAATCATAAAGAGGTAGCTATGTTTTCGATACTGGAGAAATGCTTCAAGAAATCTATCTGGGTTTATCATACCAATGCGAGCGCCTGCAACGGGTGTGATATAGAAATCATAAACGCACTGACGCCGTTCTATGATGCGGAACGGTTTGGAATAAAATTGGTCGGCACACCCCGGCACGCCGATGCCCTGTTGGTGACTGGAGCCGTCAGCCGCCAGGTCTGTCCCCGCTTGAAGACGCTTTATGAATCCGTGCCGGAACCTAAACTCGTCTTTGCCATCGGGTCCTGCGCCACCGGGGGCGGGATATGGTTTGATTCCTACAATATAGTTGGCGGAGTGGATAAGGTTATTCCGGTGAATTTCTATATCCCGGGCTGTCCCCCAAGGCCTGAAGCGATATTATTCGGTGTGGCTGTCGCGCTGGGGCTGTTGGATAAAAAGGTTGCGGCAGAATATCTGAAGGAGAAAGGTTTTCCTGAGTTGATAAAGCAGGAGCAGCAGACGACAATTAATGAGTGAAATGATGGAGATACTGAAACCTGTATTTTATTTATTGATATTTCCCGGCTTTCTTTTTACGGGAGTACTGGGGTTATTTTTTACATGGGTGGATCGTAAGGTAACAGCTCGCATCCAGTCCCGTATAGGACCGCCCTGGTACCAGTGTTACGCCGACATTGGCAAGCTCCTCTATAAACAAGTTATAATACCCTCCGGTTCAAACCGTCTGAGTTTCATAACAGCACCACTCATCGGTCTGGCAGGGATTTCGGTCGCAGGTGGCGTTATATGGATGGTGAATATTGGTAAAAGCACATCCTTTGTTGGGGATCTAATCGTCGTTATGTATCTGCTCGTACTGCCTTCTTTGGCCCTTATAATTGGGGGCGCCGCATCCAGAAATCCTTTCAGTAGTGTGGGGGCAAGCCGGGAAATGACTATGTTATTTGCGTATGAACTGCCCTTTATACTGGTTATCTTCACTGCTGTGATAAAAACCAAGTCTATAATGTTCGAAGATATCATAACATACCAGCTGCAGAACGGTGTGATGGTTGCAAGTGCATCCGGAATAATTGCTTCAATCGTTTTTTTTATCTGTATGCTGGCAAAACTATGCTATTTGCCATTTGATATTCCTGAAGCGGAAAGCGAGATTATTGGAGGTACTCTGGCGGAATATTCGGGCGCTTTGTTAGCGATCTTCAAACTGACAAATGCTATGATGTTGCTTGTTCTTCCGCTATTTTTGATAACATTATTCTTAGGGGGGATTGATGTTAGCTCAGTTAAAGGCGTTCTTTTTCTAACATTTAAATACTTAGTAATCCTGACCTTGATAATTTTAGTAAAAAGTACTCATCCCCGTCTTAGAATTGACCAGGCGTTTAAGTTCTTTCTGGGTCCTGTTACGGGCCTTGCAATTATCAGTGTGATATTAACTATGCTTGGAGTCTAAGAAATGAATATTTCACCTCTATTACTGGTAATTATACCGCTGGTTTCAGCGCCGTTGGCCTGGATACTCAAAAGAGGCCTGCGGGAATGGTTTTCTGTGGCGGTTACATTGTGTGTACTCATACTATCGGCCTTTTTGCTCCCTGGGATCACCAGGGAACCCTTGCATTATGACCTGTTCAATATCACGGATAACATAATTATTACAGTAAACCTTGATTTGTTAGCGATGGTAATTATTACGCTGATATCATTTTCAGGTTTTCTTGCCACACTATACTCAACAAGGTATATGACACAATCACGCAGCCTGGGCAGATATTATTTTTTGCTTCTGTTATTCATTGGTGCGATGAATGGAACGGTACTATCGGGAGACCTGTTTAGTATGTTTGTTTTGTGGGAAGTGATGACGGTGGCTGCGTTTTTCCTGGTGATATTTGATAATGCCGTTGATTCAATAAAAGCAGGAATAAAATATTTCGTGATGAGCGAAATGGGTGCTCTATTTATGCTGATTGCGATAATTGCTATTTACTTCCAAGAAGGTACGGCTGATATGGCTACACTGGCCTCTCGTGGAATAACCGTTAGTTCGACTTTTGGTCATATCCTGCTTCTGTTTTTCTTGCTGGGGACAGGGGTAAAAGCAGGGATTATACCAATCCATACCTGGCTGCCTGACGCACACCCAGCGGCGCCATCACCGGTATCTGCCCTGCTTTCCGGAGTGATGATAAAAGTGGGCATCTATCTGATGATAAGAATATTCTGCCACATCTTTTTTCCTGCCTTAAGCTGGCAGTTTATTCTTTGCGCTGTCGGTTCGGCCAGCATAATTATAGGCGTGATGATGGCAATAAAACAGATTGACGCAAAAAGGCTTCTGGCCTATCACAGTGTAAGCCAGATCGGATATATCGTTCTTGGTATCGGTACCGGAGTCAGTGTTGGTCTTGCAGGCGGTTTATTTCATCTTATAAACCATGCTCTGTTCAAAGGACTGCTATTTCTTTCAATCGGGGCCGTGATTCATCGCATTCGGAGCAGGAGTCTTTCTGATTATGGCGGCCTTGCCCGAACAATGCCAATTACATTTATAACCTGTTCAATCGCTGCTCTGTCCATATCGGGTGTCCCGCCGTTTAATGGTTTTGTCTCCAAGTGGATGATTTACCAGGGACTGGTACAACGTTTTACGATGGATGGCTCCCCATTTACAGTTGTATGGTTAGCAGCCGCGATGTTTGGCAGTGCACTCACCCTTGCCAGTTTTGTAAAACTCATCTACGCTACATTTTTAACGGTCCCTGAAAAAGCCCACGATGTGAAAGAGGTTTCCGCTGCGATGTGGATACCAATGGTAATTATGGCGGGATTATGCATTACCTTTGGTGTGCTGGCATGGCAGGTCCCGCTAAAATTCTTCGTATTGCCTGCGGTACCGGGAGTGTCATTTTCCGGCTACTGGCAGCCAGGTCTTGCTACGTTGCTGTTAATTATCGCCTTCGTTGCTGGGGGCATTATTTTTGTTGCCGGGCGACTGAAAAAGGTCGTTGTGAGTACGCCCTTTGTTGGCGGAGAGGAATTTGAAACAGAAATGGGAATATCTCCCGAAGGATTTTATAACACGGTCAAAAATATAGAAATTTTTAAAGCGATTTATCATCAGGCGGAGAAGAAGAGGTTTGACATTTATCACACCAGTAAGAATATCGGTGTTAACATTTGTAATGCGCTAAGCGATATCCACACGGGAGTACTTCCAAGATATATCGTTTGGGTTCTTGCAGGCCTGGCTATTCTGCTGCTATGGATTAGTTTCGTCGGATTTTAAGCAGTTGAAAAAAAATGTGCCTCGATAGCAGGTCGGTGCAGAATTCCCTATCGATCTGGAGTTTTGCTCCATCTTCAAAAGAAGAGGCACAGTTTATCCGCGGAACCGAGGGCGTCTGCGAATTCAGCAAAGTTGTCAAAGCCAAAAACACTACGGAACCATTTCAACTCAAAAATTCCCCCATAATCGTTGGGACGATTATTACCACCGCAAATCTTGACAGACCTTCAGAAATGCAAGTATAATGGTCGAATAAAGAGCATCAAGAAGAAATCCTTGATTTATAGTTTTTCTTAACGTGTTAGGATACTTATGGCAGGTGACCAATTACCATACTCCGCAAAAGCGGCTTTGACCGAGCGAGTCAAGGAGCTAACGTGTCTTTACGGGATTGCTCAGATAGCCGGGCAGCCAGGTATATCGCTGGAAGAGATCATCCAAGGCGTTGTTGAGCTTCTTCCTCCTGCCTGGCAATACGCTGATATCGCTTTCGCGAGAATTATTTTGGATGGAATCTCCTACAAGACCCAAGCTTTCCGTGAATGCCGCCAGAAGCAGACGGCTGAGATTATTGTGGGTGGTGTGCCAAGAGGTGTTGTTGAACTGATTTATGTAGAGGAAAGGCCCGACCTTGATGAAGGTCCGTTTCTTAATGAAGAGCGAAATCTGATCAACGAAGTGGCCAGACAGGTGGCACTGATTATCGAGCGGAGACAGGCAGAGGAAGACAAACTGAAACTACATAATCAGCTTCTGCATGCTGATCGGTTAGCAACTATTGGGATGCTTGCCGCGGGGGTAGCTCATGAACTAAACGAGCCGCTGGGAAATATTCTCGGATTTGCGCAGTTGGCAAAGAAGTGCCCGGGGATTCCGGCTTCAGCCAAGCAGGATATTGGAAAAATCGAAGGCGCTTCTTTACATGCGCGGGAGATTATCCAGAAGCTCTTGGTTTTTGCTCGACAAGCACCACCTGAGAAGATACAGGTCAACCTTAATCAGGTGGTGAAAAATGGGCTTTATTTTTTCGAAGCTCGGTGTGCCAAGGAAGGTATAGAACTTGTTCGTTTGCTTTCGGAGAATCTGCCTGAAATCACAGCTGATCCGGCGCAGATGAACCAGCTTCTGGTCAATTTGGTTGTCAATGCCTTGCAGTCAATGCCGGGAGCAGGCAAGATCACGGTTCAGACACGATTTTGCGACCATAAGGTTTATCTGGTTGTTGAAGATACGGGCACCGGTATGAGCAAGGAAGTTCTTGATAAAATATTTGTTCCATTCTTCACGACAAAGGATGTTGGTCATGGAACGGGTTTAGGTTTGCCTGTTGTGTATGGAATAGTAACTTCCCACGGCGGTTCGATTAATGTTCACAGCAAACCCGGCAGTGGTACTCGTTTCGAAATTCAATTGCCGGTAACGACGCCGGAACATACGGAGGAAAGTATTTAATATGTCGTCTTCTCCCGGGAAAGAAAGCATTTTGATAGTGGATGACTCCACCACGACATTGGAAGTGCTGCAACGAAATCTCACGGCGGCGGGCTATCAAGTTTTCACGGCAACCTGCGTGGCTGAAGCGATTGAAACTCTTGGATCAACGCAGTTGGATCTGGTTATCACCGACCTCAAGATGCCGAAGGTCAGCGGTCTCGACCTCGTGAGGCATATCAGGGAGAACTTTAAGAACACCGAAGTAATGATGATTACCGGCTATCCGTCAATTGAAGGAGCGGTCGAGGCGGTCAAGACTGGTGCCGAAGAGTTTTTACCCAAACCCTTCACCGACGAAGAACTACTGTCCGCGGTTCAGCGGGTGCTTGATAAACTAAAGGTTCGCAGGTTTGCGCAGGCCGGTCCGGACCAAGTGGTTCCCGTGTACCGGGATTTTCTCGGGGACTCAAAAGTAATGCACGCACCGTGCCATCCACTACGGCAGTGTCCGGTCTTCTGCGCCTTTCGTACCTGTGAACTGCGGGGGGATCCCGGAAGGGCTGCTTGAAAACGAATTGTTCGGGCACGTAAAAGGAGCGTTTACCGGCGCATCTGAATCACGTGCGGGCTTCTTTCATGCCGCGGAAGGCGGCACAATATTTCTGGACGAAGTTAGCGATATGAGCTTGGCCATGCAGGTTAAACTGCTGCGGGTACTGCAGGACAAGCAAGTCTTTATGGTCGGGTCTAACAAGGCACGAAAAGTGGATGTAAGGATTTTGGCCGCGACCAACAAAGACCTGCGCAGTTTGGTCAAAAAGGGACTTTTCCGCGAAGATTTGTTCTACCGTCTCCATGTCATAACCCTATTGATCCCACCTCTCAGGGACAGGGGAGAGGACATTCTGCTACTGGCCCGTCATTTTGTAACTAAGTTTTCAGCCGAATTGGGCAGGGAACCGCTGCGTTTTTCCAATAAGGCACTGCGGAGCCTTCACAACTACAATTGGCCGGGAAATGTAAGAGAATTAGAGAATGTAATCCAGCGCCTTGTAGTAATGACTGATGGGGACCTCATAGAAGTTCCCGATTTACCTTCTCTTATGCGTTTCTCGGCCCTGCGAAAAACGGGATTCACAAGAACTCTTGTTGAAGTGGAGGCCGAATACATTAGCAATGTTCTTGCAAGCGTGGACGGCAATAAGACTCGAGCCGCAGAACTCTTAGGTATTGATCGCAAAACTCTACGGGAGAAGCTCAGGAAAGTTGAAAGACCATCTTCCTGAAGCATTGAGTGCTGGCCAAATCCTCCTCGCTGGTTCAAAATGCTCCGCCGCTTCCTTCCATCATACTCAGATGCAGCATCATTACAAGCTCAACCTAACTAAAAGAGGGATTTTGTAAAAGTCCTGCAATTTTTACCGATTAGGCCTGCAATTCTCTTTTTGCCTCGAACAACCGCCTGCCTGTAAACCTCTGTTTGTTTGTATTGCGTGATGAATGGCACAGTTTTTGCTTTTATCTGGAGGGTAGGAAAATATATTAAGGAGTAAATCATGTCAGACAATATTATATATCGCGGTTTATGCTCAACTTGCAAGCATGCTCCGACTTGCACGTTTCCAAGGGATCTTCAAAGGCCTGCGTTTTATTGTGAAGAATTTGAAATTGAGATTGCCCCTAGCGGGAAAACTGCCGGAGACGGTACATTACAGTCGACGACATCTTTCAGCGCCTCCGCTGAAGAGTCAGCAGAATTAATTGGGCTGTGCAGCGACTGTGAAAGCCGACAAACCTGTGTCTTCCCAAAACCCGAAGGGGGTGTCTGGCATTGCGAGGAGTACCGATAGAATGGAACAGGAAACTACTTTCTCAAACAAAGAAATTATCCCCGCGCAGGAAGAAGTAAATTCGAAAGATATTTTAAGAATCCTGGAAAAACATAATGAGGAAAGAGGCGGGCTTATTGCCATTCTCGAAGAAATCCAGGCGGAATACGGCTATCTTCCCGAAAAGGCGCTTAGAATAGCAAGCGCCAAAACAGGCCGCTCACTTGTCGATGTATATAGTGTTGCCACATTCTATCGTTCGTTCAGTCTGAAACCGAAGGGTAAGCATCTTGTCTGTACGTGTCTTGGGACGGCGTGTCATGTCCGAGGTGCCCCGAGAATTGTCCAAGAGCTGGAGAAACAGCTCGGTATCAAGGCTGGAGAAACAACACCCGACAAGGAATTTACCCTGGAGACGGTAAATTGCTTAGGGGCCTGTGCGCTTGGGCCTGTGGTTGTTATCGATGGCCATTACTTCTCGAATGTAAGAAAACCAAGGGTCAGTCAACTATTAGATGATGCTTTGAATGGATTTGGCAGACTCGAGATAGGAAAGGATAAACGAATCTTCCCCATCAATGTGGCCTGTCCTCATTGCAATCGTAGTTTGATGGATGAGACTTTTACTATTGACGGCTACCCATCAATCCGGGTAACCATATCCTATGACCACAAGCAAGGTTGGCTCAGGCTTTCCTGTCTATATGGTAGTTACAATTTTGCTTCCGAGTTTGACGTCTCCACAGGCTTGGTGGTAAGCTTTCTTTGCCCGCATTGTATCGTGGAATTTCCCAGCACGTTGGATTGTTCCGTTTGCACTGCGCCGATGGTGCCCATGCTCGTTGATGGCGGAGGCATAGTACAAATTTGTTCGCGCCGTGGATGTAAAAACCACATGTTGGATTTGGTTTAATCAAGCTCGAAGGAGAATAAGTTGTTTGACGTAAGGATTTCTGCAAGGTGACATAATGTTGAGATTATCTTCGATAGATGAGCTAAAGAAATTACGGAAGGCGCTTCTTGATGCCACTGATGAAAGCATTCCTTGCATAGTTATTCCCACAGGGACCTGCGGTCAGGCCAATGGAGCCGGCGACCTTATCCGCGTGGCCAAGCGGGAGATTCTGGCAAAGGGTCTGACCAAAAAGGTCCGCCTCCGCATCACCGGATGCCACGGCTTCTGCCAGATGGAGCCCTCTATACTTGTCGAACCCCGGCGGGTGTTTTACCCCAAAGTTGGTCTCAAAGAAATGGAACGGATTGTCGAGGCTGCTGCAAGGGACGAAGTGCTTACGGATATTCTTTTCGTCGACCCGGAGACCGGCAACCCGGTGGAAAGCCAGGATGATGTACCTTTTTTTAATAAGCAGCTTCGTAGACTTCTTGACTGGAATGAGAAGGTGGATCCTATCCGGATTTATGATTACATCAAAGCTGGTGGGTATTCGGTCTTGGTGAAGGTATTTGCCAAAGGCAACGCCGAGTGGGTAGTCCATCAGGTCAAACGTTCTGGATTACGCGGCCGCGGCGGGGGCGGTTTCCCCACAGGGTTTAAATGGGAACTGCTGGCAAAACAACCAAACAACCGGGGCAAGTGCCTTGTGTGCAATGCTGATGAGGGGGACCCCGGTGCTTATATGGACCGCAGCGTGCTTGAAGGAAATCCACATAGCATAATCGAAGGGATGATAATCGGTGCCTACGGGACCGGGGCTACAGAAGGTATAGTCTATGTTCGTAATGAGTATCCGGTGGCTGTCAAGCATTTGAATATCGCGATAAAACAAGCATGGCAACTCGGCCTTTTGGGAGAGAATATTCTCGGAACCGGTTTTTCATTTGGTGTCAAGCTGGTCAAGGGAGCTGGCGCATTTGTATGCGGTGAGGAGACGGCGCTAATTCGCTCTGTCGAAGGAAAGATGGGTGAGCCGCGCCAGCGGCCGCCGTTCCCCGTAAAGAAAGGTATTGACGGCAAACCTACAGCAATTAACAACGTTGAGACCTGGGCGAACATTCCGCTTATCTTCAGACTTGGAGCTAAGAAGTTTACGAATATAGGTACTGATGGGAACAGCGGCACGAAGATATTCAGTCTGGTTGGCAAAATCAAGAATACTGGACTTGTCGAAGTCCCAATGGGTATCAGTATCAAGGAGATTGTCTACGACATTGGCGGCGGGCCGGTGGGCAAGGCCAAAATAAAGGCGGTTCAAACAGGCGGCCCCTCCGGAGGATGTATTCCTGCCGATAAGTTTGATTTGCCGGTTGATTACGAAAGCTTGGCCGATGCCGGCTCGATTATGGGTTCAGGCGGAATGATTGTTATGGATGAAAATACCTGTATGGTAGATATCGCCAAATACTTCATGAATTTCTTGAAAGATGAATCCTGCGGCAAATGTTTCACCTGCCGAAAGGGCACACAACGGATGTACGAGATTCTCGACGATATCTCAAGAGGTAAGGGAACACCTGGACACTTAGACCTCCTGAAAGAATTAGCAGAGGTGGTGAAGGATACGACGATGTGCGGCCTCGGGCAGACGGCGTCGAATCCTGTTCTGAGCACGCTGCGTTACTTTCGCGATGAATACCGCCGGCACGTGGTTGATAAAAAGTGCGATTCTTTCGTGTGCAAAGATTTGGTGGGTGCACCGTGCCAAGCGGCTTGCCCACTGGATACTGAGGTTTGGCGTTATGTTGCACTAATCGAAAAGGGCAGATACGAAGAAGCCTACAAAATTATCAGGGATGCCAACCCGTTCCCGTCAGTCTGCGCCCGGGTTTGTGGTCGCAAATGCGAAAACAGATGCAACCTTGTTACCAGTGGCGGCGAAGCCATTGCTATCCGAGCATTGAAAAGATTTATCACGGATCGTGTTGACCCCTCGGTTTACAGACCTGTCCGTACTGATCGCTGCGGCAAATATCTTCGCAGGATAGCAGTCGTTGGTGCAGGTCCTGCTGGCCTCTCAGCCGCTCATTATCTTTCTCTGCTTGGCTACAAAGTGACGCTCGTTGAAGCAGGGGATCGGCCGGGTGGAATGCTTATTAGTTGTATACCAGCTTATCGCCTCCCACGGGATGTGACGTGCAGGGAAATAGAATCACTGCTTGATGAAAACATTACCCTCAGGTGCGGGACTGCTTTGGGCCGGGACATAACCATCGACGAACTATTTAAGGATGGCTTCGACGCGGTTTTTTTGGCAACAGGGGCAGACAAAAGCTGGCGTTTAGGTCTCGAAGGAGAAGACACCAAAGGAGTTTTATCATCAATGGAATTTCTTAAATCCTTTAATCTGAGAGGAGAGGAAATGGCAAGAGGGCACGTGGGTGTCGTTGGTGGCGGTAATTCCGCTGTGGATGCCGCAAGAGTGGCTATTCGTCAGAAAGAAGTCAGAAGTGTAATGCTGCTCTACCGCCGTACCGCCCAGGATATGCCTGCTTACGCAGAAGAGGTCGAAGCAGCTCTGGAGGAAGGTATAAGGCTTGAAACACTTGTCTCGCCAACAAGTATACGTTACATCAAAGCTGCTGAGGCGGAGGGAGTGAAAGTTGAAACATTTGTCGAGCCGGTAAAAATAGATGCGAGGAATGGACGCCTGGCCGATATCAAGTGCATCAGAAACAGACTTGGTGATGTTGACTCAAGTGGCCGACGCAGACCTGTTCCCATACCTGGTACTGAGTTCACTATTGCTCTGGATACCTTGATAGTAGCTATCGGAGAACGTCCGGATAGCGATTGCCTTGCTTCTATGGGTTTGGAACTTGATAAGGGCGGCAGATTGCGTGTTGATGGGAAAACTCTTTGCACCAATCGTAAAGGGGTGTTCGCCGGAGGGGACCTTGTGACGGGCCCGAATACTGTTGTTGATGCCATTGCGGCAGGGAGAAAGGCGGCTGAGGTTATAGATCGCTATTTTCGTGGCAAAGAACTTGTTGAGCCACCGAAAGTAAAACTACCGGCGGTTTTCATAGAACCTACTGTGGTCAGCGATGAAGAGCTTGAAGATGCGGCAAGAGTAGAACCAGCTATGCTCGATGCCAAATCAAGGGTGAAGAGCTTTGCGGAAGTGGAGAGACCATTTTCTGTTGAACAAGCGACCCGCGAAGCCCGAAGATGCCTGCGGTGCGACCTCGAATTTACACAGCGTACCGAAAATGAAGATGCCAAATGTGTAGCAGTGGAGGAAAAGTCGGTATGATTACGTTGAAAATAAATGGCTTAGATGTTGTCGTCGAAGAAGGTACTACTCTGCTGGAAGCCGCAAGATTCATAGGGTTTCCTATCCCGACACTATGCCACATGGAGGGGCTGTCACCTTATGGGGCCTGCCGGCTGTGTGTGGTTGAGATTGGAAAAGGACCAAAAGCCAAGCTGGTCTCCTCGTGCACCTACCCAGCTGAGGAAGGTCTCAAGGTACGCACAGCTTCGTCGCGAGTGCTAAGGGCGCGTGGGATGATTTTGGAACTGCTGCTGGCTTCTTGTCCTCAGTCCAAGGTAATCCAGGACCTTGCTTCTGCACACGGCATACGCCGGCAGCGTTTCAGGCAGGAGTACGAGGATTGTATCATGTGCGGACTGTGTGTACGTATGTGTGAAGAACAGATGATGGCCAAGGCTCTCGGTTTTAGAGGGCGCGGTGAGAATAGAAGTATCGGCACGCCGTTTGATATCAAGTCGGATGTTTGCCGGTTGTGTGGCGGCTGTATGTATGTTTGCCCGGCCTGTCAGCTTCGCTGCACCTATAACGAGCCGGAAAAGGCAATCTGTGGAGGCTGTGCAAATCTAAGCCCGCCCTGCGTGGAGAAAGAACAGTTTAACGATATGATGTGCTACATGAGCCCATGCGTAGCCTGCGAGATAAAGAAAGACTAATAAATGTAAAGGAGCCAGATAAAATGTCACTTACGCTTTCAAAGATAAATGCATCGGCTGCAACCCTAACGAAGAACAGGACGGAAGGTTCGGTTGTACCGGCCTCGGGTATGTGTGTTACATGTGTGGACGGCTGTATTGGTATGTGCGAGATAGGCAAGAGTGCTTACCGGGGTCACGAAGTGATTTACCCCCAACCTTTTGGTATGATAACAACAGCCGCTGAGAAAACCTATCCGGTGGATTATTCGCACTTCAACATCATGGGAACCGCCGTTGGGGCTTATGGGATTGAAGCCGATAGTGACAAGGCTATCTTCCCCGCCGTCAATCTGGAGGTTTCTTTTGGTCATGATAAAGGTATAAAGTACCGTTATCCATGGCACATTGCGGGAATTGGTTCAACAACCATCTCCAGGAACAACTGGGAAGGTCTGGCTATTGGTTCCGCTCTTGCGGGGACCGGCCTGACAATTGGTGAGAATGTTGTTGGAATGGACCCGGAATCTGTTATCAAGAACGGCAGGGTAGTCGATACGNCCGACCTCAAACGCCGGGTCAAGCTCTATCAGGATCATCAGAGAGATGGTTACGGTGCTATCATCGTACAGGCAAACGTTGAGGATACCCGTCTGGGTACACAGGAATATGCTATCGAGAAGCTCGGAGTTGAATGTGTCGAGCTGAAGTGGGGCCAGGGCGCCAAGGATATCGGCGGGGAAGTGAAAATAACGGACCTGAAAAAGGCCCAACTATTGTACAAGCGAGGTTATGTGGTCCTGCCGAACCCCACCGACCCGACTGTTATCAAGGCCTTTGAAAAGGGTGCCTTTAAAGAGTTTGAGAGACACTCGAGGGTGGGGATGGTAACCGAGGAATCATTTGCCAAAAGGGTGGAGGAGCTGCGCACTGCAGGTGCCAAATACGTCTTTCTAAAAACCGGGGCCTATCGACCGGCAGACTTGGCCAGGGCGGTTTTGTTTGCTTCGCGGTACAAAATCGACCTTCTGACTGTCGATGGTGCCGGCGGCGGCACTGGTATGAGTCCCTGGCGGATGATGAATGAGTGGGGCATTCCTCCTGTGCACTTGCACTCGCTTTTGTATCAGTATGCCAAATGTATTGCCGACAAGGGCCAGTATCTACCTGCACTTGCTTTAGCTGGTGGCTTTGCTTTTGAGGACCAAATCTTCAAAGGACTTGCCCTTGGCGCACCGTTTGTAAAGTTGATTGGCATGGCTCGGGCCCCAATAGCCGCAGCGATGGTAGGTAAAACAATCGGACGCACGATTGATGAACTCCAGATTCCGGTGTACGTTGAACGTTTCGGCAGTTCTAAAGACGAAATATTTGTGACCGCGAGTACCCTCCGCCAGGAACTGGGGGACAAGGAATTTGAAAAACTCACGACCGGTGCCCTTGGGCTTTACACTTACTACGAACGCCTTGCCCAAGGCTTACGCCAACTAATGGCTGGTAGTCGCAAGTTCACTCTGGAACATATAGCCAGGGACGATATAGCAACTTTGACGCATGAGGCAAAAGAGGTCAGTGGAATTCAGTATGTGATGGATGTGGATCAAGGAAAGGTTGAAAGAATTCTTGACAGTTAAAGTTGCGTGGATTCGTGCCTTGCCACTCCAATTGCTGTTACTACAGCGAATATCTTGGAGTAACTTGGACTGGCCGTTTACAACAAATAAACTACCACAGAACCACAATCAATTAATGCGATGTCTGTATAAATATTTTGGATCGGTCCTGCTAAGCTACCTTGAGTAAATTTTTAGACAATGGGTCGCGGAAGCGAAGTGTCAAATCGCTTTCCGGATTACTATTAAGTTCGTCAAAAACTT
>SMTZ1_10000632_pt1 | contig 33358 bp, 39 predicted proteins | sample DeeMarSWOR136_30_FD_25667 | JGI IMG/M metagenome (IMG submission 25667) | reverse complement strand
AGCCGTCTCGAGCACAGCAATTCATTTAGGGTATGAATCATTATCTAAGCAGTTCACGGGGAAGATGCCATAAAAAATATGAAAGTGAAAACCGTTGGAAACGCCAAATAAAAAAACGCCGCGGCTTGTAGTTTTCGACGTTGAAGGAGTGCTTATTCCAAAAAACCGTTTCATCTTTGACGTGGGCAGAATCTTAGGCGCTTCTAAGTTGCTGAAGATGCTTATAATAGGTTTTCTTTACGAGATAGGCGTTTTCCCGTTGAAGAAGGCTTTAAAACAGATATTCAAAATTATGCGGGGAGTAGAAATTGAGACGCTCAGGTGCGTTTTCGACGAAATTCCTTCAAAGCCTCAATTGGTGAATCTCTTTTCTCAACTTAAGATTCGGAACTGCAAAACCGCATTAATAAGCTCAGGACTGCCCACTATTATTGTTGAGAAATTAGCCAGCATAGTTGGCGCTAATTACGCCTTTGGCATCGAAGTCGGCGTGAACGATGCCGCTTTGACAGGCGAAATTTGGGGAGACACCATAGAACCTAACGGAAAATTCAAAGTCTTGTCGCAGATCTTAGCGGCTGAAGGGTTGAAACTGGAGGATTGCGTTGTTGTGGCGGACGATAGAAACAACAGTTGCATATTTCTCTCTGGGATTCAGAAGATAGGATACAACCCTGACTTTATGCTGCGCGTCAAGGCTGACAAAGTCGTAAACGGAAAGCTGTCGGAAATTCTGCCCATTATCTACGGCAAACCGAAAAAGCGGTCTATGCCATCAAAGAATAGCGTAATAAGGGAAACCATCCACGCTTCCGGCTTTTTTATCCCAGTTATTGCCGCCTTAATAGGCATCCCCTTAGTAGCATTGATGATATGCATTGTAAGCGCGATTTACATCATATCTGAACTATCAAGGATGAACAAAAGAAATCTGCCCGTAATCTCGACAATAACTAGGAACGCCGCGTCTACAGCAGAACGGTACGAGTTCGCCTCAGCTCCCCTTTATTTCGCCTTAGGTATACTGCTAACCTTGATTATTTTTCCTGCGCCAGTGAAAGGCGCCGCCGTGGCTATTTTCACTTTGGGCGACAGCACCGCCTCACTTTTCGGCGGACTAGTCTCGAAGAAGCCGTTGCCGTTCAATAAGGGCAAAACCGTGGAAGGTTCGCTCACTGGGTTCTTTTTTGCTTTTTTGGCAGGAGCTTTTTTCGTGTCGCCCGTGCTGGCGTTGATTGGTGCCGCGGTCGCTATGGCAATTGAGAGCTTGCCCTTGCCAGTGAACGATAACATTCTGATACCGTTAGGCACGGGCTTGGTGTTGTTGCTTCTGGTTTAGATTTGAAGTAAAGCTTTTTCGAAGTTGAGAACGGCGTATTTTTTGCTCTTTTTGATTACTGTGTGTCCTTCTCGTTCTAAACGCAGCTTTTGCGCTTCGGTTCCGCCAGGATATTTTTCGTTCAAAAATCCACCAGTTTTCAGGGTGCGCCAGTAGGGCGTGATGTCTGTCTCTCCGCTTTGTTCCCGTTCTTCTGCGGCGTGGGCTGCGACCCAAGCGAAGATGCCTGTAGTCATGGGGCAGCCGATTGTGGCTTTGTGTTTTTTGGCAAGTGCGACGCGTATGTCGTTGATTGTGATGAGTTTTCCCGCTGGAACTTTTCTCATTAGCTCATCAACTTCGATTGGTGCGGGGATAACCACGGTGCCTGTGCCCCAGCGTTTGCTCATTTTATCGGTGATTTTCTCAACTTTGGGCAGTCCCTTGCTATCGTTCAGCTTTTCAACCCATGTTGGTTTCTTCTTTGGCAACAAGTTCACCTGTCGCGTAGTTGTAAAAAGTTTTTAATCAATTTTTCTCTGAGAGAAACAGAAGCATCCTTCGTGTACACATTGTGAATTAATTAGATTCAGCTTTTCTTGATGTGACATCCTTTTTATCTCTCTTTCACGTTGCATGGCTTTCGCCCGAGAGTCGAAAAGTTCAACATAAGCAACCCGCTTAGGCTTGTGTGACCTTGTGTATCGGGCGCCTTTGCCGTTTGCATGCAGCCTTGTTCGCTCGTCCAAGTTCTTGGTGAACCCAGTGTAGAAGCTTCCATCGTTACAGAGGAGGATGTAAACGTAAACGGGCATCTACCGCATGCTCCCAAAAGGTCAAGAGACCGTGTAATCGCAAATGAGTCCCTTGTTGAAGGTGCGTTTCATGTAGGCTTCTGGGTCTATCTCTTGAACTTTTGTTTGGTCAACGTCAATCATATAGATCTCTTGTATGCGAGCGTTGCAGACCTCTTCCTTCGTCACTGGAGGGTTGTGGTAGTATCTGTCGCAGAGGTTTTTAATTGCCTCTGTCTCCTCAGCGGTTCTCCTCCGAGGTGGTTTGGCTAGTGCGTGTGGAAAAGGCAAAACGTAGTGAGGGGGCATGCCTAGCGCAAATTTTCCGGCGAAACTGCTGTACCTGATTATTTTGCTGGCTAGCCGTGCTGAAGTGTAGGTTAACGGGTCTAACGCGTGCTCTGGAGGAATGTAGCCTGTTTCTATTTCCACTATGAGGTTTCCGTAGCCCTTTATGGAGTACAAGTCACAGGTTAAGAGTTCATCAAGCTGGTATTCAAGCTGCACCTCGTAGCCCTTCAGAATGAGGTGTTTCGCGCAAACAAGCTCCATTACGGAGTGGTTAATCTTTACAACGTTTTCCTTCTGGAGGTTCAAAAGCCAGTCCTTAAGCATGTTTAGCTTGTTCTCAACGTCTTTCTCCACGCCACTCGTAAGCTGCGACATTAAAGTGGTTAGGTCCTGCTCAAACTTATCCCTGTTGTTCATCACTCATTTCCTTACAGTGGATATAGACGAACCATTATTTAAAATTCAAATACTACGTATAAATTGCCATCTATAAAAGCCCAGAAAAAACTCAAGCAACATCAATCATTGAAAACCAACACGTTTAGAAGTTTAAATATCGCCATCGTTCTCAACGCCAAACCTGCAGCATCATGCACTTTTTTCGATGTTTTTGTCAAAAAATAACTCCTGATAAATGTCCAATTAATTGAGTATTGTACAAACAAGTTTATATTAAACGGAGGGCTCATTATAAAGTTACCAAGTTGAGGAGCAGGCTGGAACAACCAGCGAAGAACAGTTGGCGTATTGGCTAACTATCCCAGTTCCTCCCAAGCGATCACATCAAAAGGGAAGAATTACGACGGTTGGTCAAAAGCTAGCTGAACGATGTTGACTGTTCGGGCTTAGACTCAACTTGGTAAACAATTTCTACACAGCCTAAAACCCATGGTGTTTTCTTTTACCCTTTTTAAGATCACAGTGCTTTCAGGTAGACTTAAGCTATTCGAAAGCAAGCAAAAGTAACCCGCATATGATGTTCGCTACCCCAATGAAGCCCATGGCTGCCAAAGCGATGACGTTTAGTGAAGATGAAAACATGTCAACACCTACAAGAAACTGCACTGTAAAAAACGTTGACAAGACACCTGAAGCTAGAAGCAGAACAATCAGGTACTTGTGCATTGAAGCTAGCACTTCAAAAACTTGAAAGCGCTCTTTGCGCGTGGTGTCAACAACCAAGTTATCTACGTCAATCGTTGGAGGCTCCACGTCAATATAGCTTTTTTTGCGTTTGCGTCGCATATAAAACAAGAATAGCAAACGCGGTGATTTTAAGCTTGCTATTGACAGTGCTTCATCGGTCGCACACAATCATGTTTAATGCGCCAGCCAAAATCTGAATAACGCTGACTAAAAGCAACACGTAAAACACGAACGTTGTCCATTCTGGGGTAACTCCTTTCAGCACGATGGAACCGGTGCCTAGTAAATACGCTACGAACGCCACAAACGCGCCCAAGCCGAAGCTTATTCCTCCGAAGGCGATGCGAAGACGGTGGTGCCCCACCATTCTAATGTAGTAAACCAGTAGCGCCACGATAATGAGCTCTACACCCAAAATCAGCACCGAAGGCTCGATGAATAACGCTAGAAAAATCGAAGCCCCTATTCCCGCGATAGGAGTTAACGGGTACAGAGGTGCTTTAAACGGTCTTTTCAAGTGTGGCGCGATTTTTCTAAGTTTAATCACTGACAGATTCACGATGGAAAACCCTATTATGAAGCCGAGGTTAACGGCGTAAACAACAAAGTTCACAAATCCAGTTGCCGCGAAAATCACAGTGAAAACAGCGCCGACAACTATGGCAACGTGGGGCGTGCAGAACCGCTTATGGACTTTGCACAAAGCTTTTGGCAGGTATCCGTCTCTGCTCATGGCATAGAGCACCCGCGACTGCGCCAGAACTGCCTCGTTAGTTGCTGCTAAACCCGCAATCGCCAAGCCTACGGTGATCAGAACGGCTCCGAAGGGGCCTAACGCTTGTTCCGCGACATACGCGATAGGTGACGCTTGTTCACTGAGAACCTGTGGGGAAGCTATACCGACGGCGACGACCACAACACTCGTGTACAGCGCGATCAGAACCACCGCAGACAGGATTATGGCTAGAGGTATGTTTCTTCCAGGGTTTTTCACTTCAGCTTGGGCTGCTGCAACCGCCTCGGCGCCTAGATATAGTTCGAACAGGTAGGCGGTGGCTGCGAAGATGCCGAGTATGCCTATGGGGGACGATGATTGAGGAGTTGCTGGTGTTCCAGAAGCGAAAGACCATGCTCCTATGATGAATATGGCTAGTATGGCGAGGACTATGATGGTTATGATGGTTTCTGCCGTGGCTGTTTCTTTGGTGCCTCTCAGGTTTACGATGGAAAATATTATCACCACTATAACAGCGGTTAACTCTATGCTGACTGGAAAGAGGTAAGAAACCACGTACGCAAAGCCTATGGCTGACAAGGCAGCGTAAAACATGTTGCTGAGCCATTCAAACAATCCTGTTAGGAAGCTGGTGAACCCGCCATAAGCCACTTTTGCGAACGTGTACTCGCCTCCAGCCAGCGGAATTGCAGTGCCCAGTTCGGCGTAGCTGAACATGGTTAGAAGGCTGAGTAAGCCACATATGACGACTATGGGAACGATGGCGTAGCCTGCCATGCCTGCCGCTTCGCCGATTATCACAAAGTTGGCTGCGCTGAGGGTACCTCCAATACCTAGCATGGTGGTGCGGACAAGCCCGAGATTTCGTTTCAGATGAGGTTCATCCATGGCGATCAACTCGTGTGTTTATCGCTCGTAAACGAGAAAAAGTCCGCTTATGGTTGACAATAACCCGAAAATTATGAAGATCCATAGGTAAAGTCCAATGGACTCGGAAGAAACGCCCAGCATCGCTTGTATGCTAAAAGCGTCGTACAAGGAGAGAAAAGCGAAGACCATTGTTGCCACGCCTATAGCAGTTTGTATCACGCCAACTGCTTTTGAGAGGATTGTTTTTATCTCCATTTTTTCATCTCTTCATGAGGAGGATTATTCCAGCTACGAAATCCAGGACGCCGATGGCTAGGAACATCAGAGTCAATAGTGAAGTGTGTGTTTGATTTGCGAAAATGCCTACGTCAATTATGTTTAGTAAGATTAGAAAAACGGTTCCTGTTAAAATTAGACTGGTCACTATCAGGAAACCGCCTATGGCGATGCTTAATCTTACGAGCTTCCGCATACACTTACCTCAGCTGATTGCAAGAGACGCAAGCGTGAATTGTTATAAATTGTGGAAGCAATTTAAGATATTTGCTAATTTCCCGAAGTGGTACTCTTGAAGCCGACTGAGGAAAAGGAGAAAAATGGAAGACGCTTATGTTAAGAGAATTCTCAAGTTTTTAACTCCACCAAAACCAGCCTTGTCGTGTTCACGTCAACTTCGGTGATGTTGCAGTTTTTGAATTCCTTTGCTTCGCCCAACACGTTTTTCACGATGACGTTATTGCCGTCGGTTTTCGCGTACACCACATCTTTAAGCACAGTTTTTTCGTTTAATATAACATTAAATTCGCACATCTGCATCCACAAGTTTGAAAGGGCTCTCTCGGTTATAAGGACTTTGTTCCACGGTTTGGTTCTGAAAGGGGTTTCAAGCAATTGCGTTCAAGATAATTGGAATAACGAAGGTCACCACTATTAGGAACACAATTAACAAGGCTATGGTTATCAGCAGATTTTTGAGCCAGTTCTTACTCCATGCCAATCCAAAGGGGATTCCAATGGCGAATCCTATTACGTGGGCGATGTATGCCACGTTTCCTCCCTCCCCGTAGTAAACTGCAATCAAGTTGTACACGAAATACAGAATTGCCACTAGCCCTTGAGGCATGAAGAAAAGAATCGAGAATTTCAAAGGTTTAATTAACATGACGACTGCGGACAGCGTGAATATGGCGGCTGAGGCGCCGATTAACGGCGTTGCCGGGTTATAGAAGAGCAGACTGAGAAGAAACGAAGCGATGCCGCCGAAGAAGAATGTGCCTAAAGTCTTGGTTGATCCTAAATCTTCTTCTATGGTGTTGCCGAACACGTAGAGAAAAAGCATGTTGCCCGCTAAATGCAGGATGTCGGCATGGAGAAACAACGATGTAACCAAAGTCCAAACTCTGCCCCTGAGAAGGTTATCGCCACTGAACGCCAGATAATCCAGAACTACGTCCGTGTTTGAATACACTGAAACAAGCCATAAAACAAACGAAACCAGAATGCACACGATTATTACAAGGTTGATTTTTCTCAGATGAAGCACCCATCCTGGAGAATCAAGGGTGTTCTAGGTAATGAAAATTACTGATAACGTTTTCTTTGTTTTCCATGAAAATTTTCTTGGTTTGGCTAGATACCTAATTATAGGTTAATTAAGGAAAAATAGAAACTGGAGTGGATTAACTGTGAAGGTTCTGTTTGTATGTTCTGGAAATGCTTATCGTAGTCCATTAGCGGAAGCCCTTCTTAAGAAGTTGAGACCAGACATAGAGGTCGATTCTGCAGGGCTAAGTGCCGTTATTCCTATTTCGGGACAAGTGCAGGAGTACTTGGCAAAACAAAATGCTGCCCAATACCTCAAGAAAACACCTCAACGTATAACTGAAAAGAAACTTGGGGAATACGATCTGATTGTGGCTATGGAACATATTCACACTAATGCGGTTTTGAACATTTGCCCAGAATGTGAGACCAGAATTGTTGAGTGGAACATTGAAGACCCCTACTTCCTAGAGAATAAAGACGCCAAAAACATCTACGTGTATATCGAAAACAAAGTTGAAGAATTGGCCAAATCATTATGATTCTTAATTTAACCGCGTTCTTAACTACCAAAGAGTTATGTTTGGTTTTTAAAGACTAAAAATTAGTTATGAAAACTGCAAAACGCATTTCTTACTGCTTTCAGTGATATTTCATTTCATGTTTATTTTCATGATTTCACTGAGATAAGTAATTATAATTCATGGTTCTTATACGTTTTAAGTTACAATTGATTTACTGATGATTTGTTATGCCTGAGGAAAGCTCTTCGAACCTTGACATATTCGGTCTCTTATCAGTTGACAAGGACAAGGAGAAAAAGAAGCGGAGAAAAGAGCTTTTGGCATCCACAGGCGTGAAAGATTTCTTTGAGGAGGGTAAAATCTGCATTGACAAGCGGACGTGTTGGGGTGTGGAGTGCAAGCTATGCATTGAAAAATGTCCAACTAACGCGTTGTACTGGAAGGCTGGTGAGGTTGGAATTGTTGATGACCTGTGCGTTTACTGCGGTGCCTGCGTATTTTGCTGCATGGTGGACGACTGTATAACAGTTGAGAGAAAACGGGAAGAAGGCACGACTGAGCGCTTCAGCAAGCCAAAGGATGTTGTGAAGGTTCAGGACAAAATCAACGCGAAAAAACGCTTTCAACGGGTGAAAGAAATATTTCCCACCTGCGAAGCGTACTGTGAACGATATGAACATGAGACGTGATTTCTACGCTGATGGTTAGGTCTGTTTGGCTACTCTCTTATATATCGGTTGAGCTATGCATGAAGACATTAGGCTGCTTGCGGTTAAGGCTATGCTATCAACAGGGTAGTGCGGTGTAAAGTGATTTCGCCAACGAGGAAGTTTGACTTCGGAAGAGAGTTGCTCAAGATAATCGCAATCGCGACTATGGTGCTAGACCATGTCGCCGCCATCCTTTATCCAGACCTGTTAATTCTCCACATCATCGGCAGACTTTCCTTTCCCTTGTTCGCTTACCTTGTAGTGTTAGGCGTTAAAAGCACCAAGAAACCACGGAAGTACATGGTTACGCTCCTCTTGTTTGCTGCAATCTCTCAAGTTCCCTACTACCTCGCCTTTGGCATAAGGCCTTTTGAGCGATTAAACATACTATTCTCGCTGTTTCTAAGCGCCGTAACCATATACTATTACAACAAGAGGAGCATATTGGCTTTTGTTCCACTGCTGCTTTCAATTATTATGCCGACAGAAGGAAGCTACTATGTAGTGGTAACCGCGGTAGGCATGAAACTTCTAATGGATGCTCCAAAACTCGGCGCCCTAGTCCTATTTGCCCTTAACATCCAATTCCCGTTCATCTCCTACGACATCGAAAACCAAATCCAAATACTAGCGCTCTTTGCGCTGCCGCTGATTTATCTTCACATAAACGGGTGGCTAAAAAAGGAAATCCTCATTCCCGAAAACTCTCTGGCCTACACAATCAGAAAATACGCATTTTACATTCTTTACCCCTTGCATCTGGCATTGCTGTTTTTGATAAAACTGCTTTTCTTCTAAGCACACTTCATCAGCGCTTTGCGACAAGTGTTATTACCCTTATTCCATGATTTACTGGTGAGGTTCGTATCACCTGTGCAAACGAAGAATAAACCTTGGTTCAGCTCATGGCCCAAAGGTGTACCGAAAAACATCAAATATCCAAAGGTGCCGCTACATGCAATTCTTAAAAAGACGGCGAAAGCGCATCATGAAAAAACTGCTATAACCTACTTCGAAAGAAACATCAGCTACCGAGAATTAGATTCTCTATCTGACCAGTTCGCTGGAGCGCTAGCTGCTTTGGACGTTAAAAAAGGCGACAAGGTTGCGCTGTTTCTACCAAACGTTCCTCAGTTCGTAATCACATATTTCGCTGTTCTTAAGGCAGGCGCAGTTTTAACCGCCATAAGTCCCCTCCACAAGGAACGCGAAGTAACTTACCAACTGAACGACTCAGAAGCCGAAACCATAGTCGCTTTAGACTCACTTTACCCCATTGTAAAAGCAGTTTGGCGGAAAACCAAGCTCAAGAACGCCGTAGTCACAAGCCTAACGAAATATGTCTCCAGCAAAACCCCGCAGGCTCCAAACGTCCATACCTTCCAAGAACTTATGAACGAACCCGTAAAGCCTCCCAATGTACATCTCAACGCCCAAGAAGATTTGGCGGCGCTACAGTACACGGGCGGAACCACAGGCACAGCCAAAGGCGCTATGCTAACCCACCTGAATCTGGTCTCAAACGCCGTCGCCTTCGCGTCTTGGATAAAAGGTGCTGCGGAAGACACGTTTCTGACTGCTTTGCCGCTCTTTCACATTTACGGCATGACCACCAGTATGAACGTGCCCATAAGCCTCGCCGCCAAGATGGTGCTGCTCCCCAAATTCCAACCCGCAGCAGCCTTAGAAACAATTCAACAACATAGGGTCACGGTTTTCTGTGGTGTTCCCACCATGTACTCAGTGTTGCTGGCTGAACCAGACTTGGGCAAGTTCGATCTGACAAGCATTCGCGTGTGTATTTCTGGAGCTTCGCCACTTCCGCCACAAGTCCAGAAGCGGTTTGCAGAAGTCACGGGCGGTTTTCTAGCGGAAGGTTACGGCTTGACTGAAGCATCGCCCGTAACGCACTGCAATCCCGTGGACAAGACCAAGCGCAAGATACGCGTAGGCTCCATTGGTTTGCCGCTACCAGATACTGACGCCCGAATCGTTGACGTGGAAACAGGCATGAAAACGCTTGAAGCTGGTGAAACTGGCGAGCTTGCCATTAAAGGACCACAGGTGATGCGGGGCTACTGGCGGAAGCCAGAGGAAACCACGTTTGTGTTAAGCGAAGGGTGGCTGCTTACGGGTGACATCGCACGAATGGACGTTGATGGCTTCTTTTACATTACTGATCGCAAGAAAAACCTTATCAAATACAAGGATTACAGTGTGTACCCGCGCGAACTGGAAGACGTGCTTTACGAGCACCCAGCCGTGAAGCTCTGCGCTGTAGTCGGCAAGCCAACCCCAGTGGTAGGCGAGGTTCCGAAAGCCTTCATAGTGCTCAAAGACGGTGCAAAAGCCACGGACGCGGAGATAACGGCGTTCGTCAAAGACAAAGTTGCCCTGTACAAGATTGTGCGCGAAGTGGAGTTCAGGAGGAAACTACCGATAAGCGCCGCAGGCAAGGTGCTCAGGAGAATGTTGCAGGAAGAAGAGAAAAGAAAAACCTCTAAACAGGGTCGAAACGTATAAGAGAACTTCGCTTCTCTCTCTTTTAGAGATGGCACTAACCCTTGCGAGTTAAAATCAACGTTACAGGCATTGTCCAAGGCGTAGGCTTCCGCCCCTTCGTGTATCGCGTAGCGGTGCGAAACGGTTTGGCAGGCTACGTGCGCAACCGCGGCGACGCAGGAGTAGAAATTCTACTCGAAGGCGAAGAAAAGAGCATTGAGAGTTTTTTACGCGACCTAAAGGAGAAGAAGCCGCCCCTAGCCAAAATCCACGACATAATCACAAAAAGGTTCATGGGCGATAACCAGTACAGCAAATTCGCCATCATCAAAAGCTCCGAAGAGGCTGAGCTTTCAGGCTCGGTCATACCGCCCGCCATCGCCATCTGCGACGACTGCCTGCGAGAACTGTACGACCCTAAAGACCCGCGCCACGAGTACTTCTTCATCACGTGCACCAACTGCGGACCCCGTTTCACCATCATTGAGCGCTTGCCGTACGACCGCGAAAACACCACCATGCGTGACTTTCCCATGTGCAACTTATGTCAACAAGAATACCATGATCCGCAAAACAGACGTTTCCACGCCCAAACCGTGGCATGTCCAACATGCGGACCAAAAGCGTACTTAACCGCGCGAGATGGCACGTTGATTCAACATGAGGATCCAGTGCGCGAAGCGGGGAAACTGCTCAGCGAAGGCGCAATTCTCGCCGTAAAAGGCTACGGCGGCTTTCACGTTGCTGCTTCAACAACCTTGGACGAGCCGTTACAGTCGCTTCGAAAAGCGAAGCACAGAAGAGCCAAGCCCTTCGCTATCATGGCTCGAAGCTTGAAAGCCGCAAAATCCTTTGCCGAAGTAACTTCGAAGGAGGAGGCGCTGCTTACATCTTACGCACGTCCGATAGTGTTGCTCAACAAGAAACGCGATTACTGCCTTTCGACCATAGTGGCGCCTGACCTACACAACGTCGGTGTGATGTTGCCCTACACCGGGTTGCATTTCATGCTCTTCGACCTAGTGGACGATGCTGCGTTCGTGATGACCAGCGCCAACCCGCCTAACCAACCCATCGTCAAAGACAACAACGAAGCACTGAAAACGCTGGGCGCTACTGTTGACTATTTTCTGTTTCACAACCGCAAAATCGCCTATCGTTGTGATGACTCCGTGCTGCGAGTTCACGGCACTCTCCCGTCTTTTATTAGGCGAAGCAGAGGCTTTGCGCCCGCACCCCTAATGCTGAAGGAAAAAGCGGGGCGCTGCGTTATGGGCTTAGGTGGCGAACTTAACAACACCGCGTGCGTTCTATCAGCGAACAAAGCGTTCATCAGCCAGCACTTGGGCGACGTGGAAAACGTGGAAACACGTGCGTTCCTCCAAGAAACCATAAATCATCTGATTCGCCTAACTAACAGTCATGTGGACACTGTAGCCTGCGACCTGCACCCGAAATTCACCACCACACGCCTTGCGCAGGAACTGTCAGAACAAAACGGGTGGCAACTAATCCAGGTGCAGCATCATCACGCACACGTTGCAGCACTAATGATGGAACATGCGGTAGACGAGGTGATGGGCGTAGTATGCGACGGCTACGGCTATGGCGTTGACGGCGCCGCCTGGGGTGGCGAAATCCTGCTTTGCACGCGCGAATCCCCGGAGTTCAAGCGGCTAGCGCATCTGGAGAAGCAGCCCTTGATCGGCGGCGACGTGGCAACCCACTATCCACTGCGTATAGCGGCTGGAATTCTCAGCAAGAAAATGGCTGTTGAGGAATGGCTCTTAAAGCACAGCAGTCATCTGCTGCACGGCGAAACCGAGGCGAAACTGATACTTCAGCAGCTTCAAAAAGGCGTGGGCACCGTTGAAACGACGAGTTGCGGTAGAGTCCTAGATGCTGTGGCTGCCCTCTTACAAGTGTGTCATGAACGTACTTATGAAGGTGAACCCGCCATAAAGCTGGAATCGGTTGCAATTAAAGGCAAAGATGCGCTGAGCCTAAAGCCCTTAATAAATGGAAATGTGCTGGATACGACAGAAATGCTTCGCACGATTTTTGAAAACATGAACAAGATCTCAACCGCTGATTTGGCTTACTCCGCTCATGCCTACTTAGCTCAAGGCTTGGCTTCCTTAGCGGTGGGGAAGGCGCTGGAGCATGGTGTCAAGGCTGTGGGTTTTTCGGGTGGCGCCGCCAGCAACCAGATACTGACGGGGGTCATTAGGAGTACGATTGAGGCTGCGGGCTTGAGGTTTCTGGTTCATGAAGCTGTTCCACCGGGTGACGGCGGGGTTTCTTTCGGTCAGGCGGTTGTTGGTGGGTTTTTCAAGTTTTAGACCATACCATTTTTATCGCTGTTCTTGCCCGTGTTTATGCTGATACAACATGTGTTTGGCGATTCCAGCGCGTGTCATGCACGTAGACGGCGGCAAAGCCCAAGTGGACTTCGGAGAAGGTGTCCTAAGAGACGTTAATGTGACGCTTGTCGACGCCAAGGTGGGCGAGTATGTTTTGGTGCACGCCGGCTACGCCATCCAAACCGTGGATGAAAAAGATGCCCTTGAAACGCTAGCCTTGTGGAAAGAAATCCTCGCGTTTGAACAAGAACAGGTCAGCTGACCGAAATGGCGGAAAAACTTAGGTTCAGAGACCCAGAACTCGCAAAGCGCATAACCCAGAAAATCCGGAAAGTAGCGCCGAAAAATGAATCCGTCAAGTTTTGCCATGTGTGCGGCACGCACGAGTGGACAATTACGCACTACGGATTGCGTAGTCTTCTGCCCAGGAACGTTGAGGTCATCGCGGGTCCAGGCTGCCCCGTCTGCATCGTGCCCGCCGCCGAGATTGATGAAGCAGTACAGCTGGCGCAGAAAGGCGTGGTCATAACGTGCTTCGGCGACGTTTTACGTGTGCCGGGGAGTCAGATGAGCCTGTTGGAGGCTAAAGCGGAAGGCGCGGATGTGCGCATTGTTTATGGTGTTTCTGACGCGGTTGAAATGGCAAAGCGGGAGCCAGACAAGGAGTTCGTGTTTTCTGCGGTGGGTTTCGAAACTACTGCGCCCACCACAGCTGTTGAAGCATTGGGAAATCCCCCTGAAAACTTCAGTTTCTTGGTTTCGCATCGTTTGATTCCGCCTGCCATGGAACTTCTGCTGGGCGTGGGTGACTTGAATATCAGCGGTTTTATCGCGCCGGGACACGTGAGTGCCATCATTGGCCTGAAGCCTTACGAGCTTTTTCCGCGAGTTTACCGCATGCCTACGGTGGTGGCGGGCTTCGAACCCATAGACGTTCTGATGGGCATCTACATGCTTCTGAAGCAGTATGCTGAAGGCACAGCGCGGCTGGAAAACGAGTACTCACGCGTGGTGAAGTGGGAAGGCAACCAGAAAGCTTTGGAAGCTATGGCCAAGGCGTTCGCGGTTACGGGCGGGAACTGGCGTGGCATTGGTAGGCTACCTGATTCGGCTTTGAAGCTGCGTGAAGAGTTGGTGACGTATGATGCGCGTGAAAAGTTCGGTGTGCATGTAGAGCAGGGTAAGGATATTCTGCTTGGGTGTGAGTGCCACTTAGTGATAATTGGTAAGATTAAGCCTAACGAGTGCCCCATGTTTATGAAAACATGTACGCCTGCGAATCCTGTTGGTGCCTGCATGGTAAGCAGCGAAGGCACTTGTAGGGTGTGGGCGAAGACTACTGCTGCTCAAGCGCTTAGCTGATGATTTCTGCGTCTATTAATAGAACGTCAGTAAATGGCTTGTCGTTCGTATCTGTGGGTACATTTGAGATTGCGTCCACAACGTTCATCCCTGAGATTACGGTGCCGAAGACTGTATAGGTGCCATCGAAGGTGCTGCCATCTGGGTACACGATTTCGCTATTGTTTTCCACGTTGATAAAAAATTGGCTGCTTGCCGTGTTCGGTGCGTCCGTGTTTGCCATAGCTACGGTGCCTCGGTAGTTATGATTATTGTCATCGATTTCATCCTTTATGGTAGGAATTGACGGGTCGCCATATCCAGTTCCTGTCGGGTCGCCACCTTGAATCATGAAGTCTAATATGACTCGGTGGAAGATTGTGCCGTCGTAAACGCCTTGTTTGACTAAGTTCTTGAAGTTTTCTGTGGTTATAGGTCGGTCATCTCGAAGTTGGATGGTGATGTCGCCCCTGCTGGTTTTCAACAGAACCTTGTTTCCCGTTGGTGTACTGTTCATGCCTGACACGTAGAACGCCGCGGCAACTAACACCGCTATAATTATCACTATACCTATCGCCAGAGGTAGCTTGCTGCGAGACTTCTTCTTCATGGAAAGTCTACGTCTGGGTTTGGTTGGACTCATATCCAAAACATCTGGAACTGTTTAATTTAAAGATATTTCAAAAATCAGAGAAAAAAGTAGTAGGCGTTAACAGATTCTCGGAACTGGATCACCAACTGGACGAGCGATTATCCGCTTGCCGCCCACTGCTGTCTGCATGGCTACGCCCTTGAACTCGTTTGTGACTTCGCCGATTATTTGGGCGTCTTTGCCTTCTGGCGTCTGCCTCAACCAGTTTAGCACTTGCTCAGCTTTGGCTTGTACTGTGCCTATAATGATCTTGCCTTCGTTGCCTACTTCAAGTGGGTCTAACCCCAGCATTTCAGAGGCGGTGCGTACGTCTTCTCTAATTGGGATTTTGTCTTCGTGGATAAGTATGCCCACCTCGGATTTTTCGCTGAACTCGTTCAAGGCGTCAGCCAACCCGCCTCTTGTGGGGTCTTTCAAGGCCACTATACCTCCGACTTCGCTGAGCATTCGTTGAATCAGCTTATTCAGGGGTTTAACATCGCTTTTTATTTCGCTTCCGAAGGTTAGTCCTTGCTGCGCTGAGAGCACCGCTAAGCCGTGGTCGCCCAAAGTGCCAGACACGAGTATTCTCTCGCCCACGCTGAGGTTAGAGTCCAGAAGCCAACGCGCAGCGAAACCGCTTCGGTGCTGCCTGACCGCTTGCAAGTTGTTTTCCAGCGCGGGGTTTCTTCTTCCGATACCTGACACGTTCATGACGCAGCCGCCCAAGCTGCCCTTCTCCACGACTTTGGTGTCGCCAGTTATTATGCCCACACCAGCTTCTATGCAGGTTTGCCGCATGCTCGTCAATATCCGCTCAAGATCAGAAAGTGCCAAGCCCTCCTCTAAAACCAAGCCGCACGCCAAAGCGTATGGTTCCGCGCCTAAACATGCAATGTCGTTGACGGTTCCGGAGATGGCTATGCGCCCGATGTCTCCGCCTGGAAAGAATATGGGCTTCACCGCGTGCGAGTCGCTTTTCAACACGATGTCACCTACGACAGCCGCGTCGTCCATTGCTTCCAACGGCACCTCGGCTTTGCCCAAGCCGCCAAAATACTTTACAACGTAATTTTTAACCAAGTAATGCATGATAGTGCCGCCAGCGCCATGTAGCATAGTGATTGCATCTTTTTTCTCGGTCATTTTTTATCCCTTTTCAGTTAGGATAAGTAACTTTGAAGGTGAAAAATAAACACATCGCACCCCCTCGACTAAACGTTTCTTATTGTGGGAGGAAGACGAACAGAAGAATCTGAAACAAGCTGCTTCGCTTTTGCCACACACATACTTTAAAAAGGAACAATCCTGCAATACTTCAGTTGGTGTTTCAATTGGAAAAGAAGGAGTGGGGAAACCTCATCGACAGCTTAGTCAAACAGGGCATTTTACGTTCGCCCAAGGTGATTAAAGCGATGCGTGCGGTGCCTCGCGCCAGGTTTCTACCATCAGATCTACGGTCGCATAGTGCTGTGGACACGCCACTTCCAATAGGTTTCGGCCAAACAATCTCAGCGCCACATAGTTTCAGCTGCGTACTGGGCTAGGCGACACATGGTTTCAATAATGAATGAAGCCCTTCAGCTGGAGATTGGCCAGAAAGTTTTGGAGGTTGGTGCGGGTTCAGGTTGGCACTCCGCCACGATAGCGGAGACAGTTGCACCTGGAGATGCACCAAGAAGCGAGTGGGGATGTGTTTTTACACTAGAGATTGTTAAGGCTCTGGCTAATAACGCAAGAAAAAACATTATGAACGCGGGTTACAGTGACCGCGTGAAAATAATTAACTCTGACGGCTCTAAAGGTTACGCGGATAAGGCTCCGTATGACCGTGTAGTGGTGACAGCCGCAGCGCCAAGTGTACCTGAGCCTCTGATAGACCAGTTGAAAACGGGCGGTATTATGCTTATCCCTGTTGGCAGTGTTTCCCTGTTCCAGAACCTTATTAAAATCATAAAAGAACCTGATGGGAAAATTGATCGGAAAAACCTCGGCGGAGTGGCTTTTGTTCCTCTAGTTGGCGAGCACGGGCACAGGTTCTAAAGGGTTATCCGAACCATTTTTCCAGAGTGGTTTTGCTCTTTAACTCTTTGGCGCCTGCCTGCATTTTTTCAACCGCTTTTCGCACGCGGTTTTCGGAGAAGTCTTTTTCCCTGACCAGAAAATCCACGATTCCCTCGCCGTCAGGCTCTTTCCATTCCAGCGTGTAGTCTTCACCTACCTCTGGTTTGAGGAATATCTGGCGTATTTGCTCTGGCGGATGTGGAAACTCGGCGTTCTTTATATGTGGCAACGATTTCTCCAAGGTTCCGTGCTTTTTTACGAGTTTCAGAGCGGTTTTTGGTCCTAAGCCTTTGATGCCGTTGGGGTTGAAGTCGGTGCCGATGAGGATGCCCACGTCGATGAGTTGCTTATAAGTGATTCCGCACTCTTTGAGAACACGATCCAGCACGAACAGTTCGGGAACCACGTCGATGTAGACGTTTTTACTTGGCAGCTTTCGCCTGCCTGATACGGTTACGTTCCTAAGCAGCGTGGGCGCTCCGAACAGAAGGCTGTCGTAGTCTTGGCTGGCGCAGTAATCCGCGTCCCCGCGCTTTGTCATGTGGGCCGCTTGGGCTTCGCCTTCGCTGGGAGCCTGAACCCATGGCAACCCCATGAGGTCAAGAAGACGGTGCGCGTCCTGTTTCATGTAGTCTTTCAATCTTGTAGTAGCCTGCGCGAACATTCGGGCTTTCGCGGTGTCACCTCTAGCTATGGCTTTCTCATAATGAACTGCTGCTTCCACCTTCACCTGGTTGCGTCGCCGAATCTCTTCTCTCTTCAGAATAGGAGGCTTGCCGTCGAAAACGTAGATGGGCTTGATACCCAACTCCAGTAGGTTGCTTGTTCTGTAAAGCAAGCCGCTCAGGTGGCTGGTTACTTTACCCGTGTTGTCCTTCAGCGGGGTGCCGTCTGGCTGCCGTATTATGGCGAGAAACTGGTAAAGCGTGTTGAAAGCGTCTATGGCAATGGTTTTGCCGCCTAAGTCTTCTAGCTTGACCCCCGTTTTTGGAATAATGCCGCGAAGGTTTACTCCCAAAACATACCCCAGTGAAGTATAGGCGAAAAACCGAAATAATAAACTTGCGAAAGGTAAACACATAAGATATAAGGAAGTCTTGCGTTAGTGAACCGTCACGGAGAAAAACGTTATGTCAGAAGAAACCAACCTGTCCCTAGTTACGTGCACTAGCTGCGGCAAACCCATCCAGCCGGGAACCGAAGCCACAAAGTTTCTATGCCCCAACTGCGGAGAAATCCAGATAAAACGCTGCGGAAAATGCAGAAAATTCGGCCGTACCTACAAGTGCCCAAAATGCGGCTTCATAGGACCATAAGAAGGACTAGGCAAATGGGAAGCATAAAAGTTCTTTACAAGATCTTTCCGGAAGACATAGTTGAGAGTTTTGACGACCTCAAAAAGAAGGTTTCGACATGTCTTCCCGAGTCTTCTGCTGTGGAAGGCTACGACGAAGAACCCATAGCATTCGGTTTGAAAGCCTTACTCGTTCAAGTGAGGTTCCCAGAGGATGAAACTGGCGTTGTTGACGAATTCGAAACCGAACTTGGAAAAATAAAAGGCGTAAGCCAAGTCCAAACAGTCATGGTGCGCAGAACCAGCAGATAAACCCACTTAGCCACACAATGTTTTCGGCAATCCACGATTCGTTGTCACGATTTTTTAACAAACAACATCTTAGGATCCCACGAGGTTTATTGCAGTGACTTATAGCGAACTGCCCGACATTACTTTTGCAGAATCGTATGTCGTTCAATAATTATAGGGGGTTTTAGATTTTTTCGAGCGGTAGAGTGAGCAAAGTAGCGAAAAGGTGAAAAGAGACGATGTTTACGTATGATTTTAATGGTGAATGTTGAATGAGTGAAGTAAATTTGGCGACTATACAGTTGAATGGAGAAAAGCAGAGTTTCATATTAGCTAAGAAGAACTTTAAGACTGGAAGCAGAGGCTACCACGCGCAGGGAAAAATGCAGATTGGCGAGAAAAGCTACCAGATTAACATTTTGTGCGTGGAGATAGGTTCAAAACCGAAAGAAAAACAGAAGTGACAGCTGTCTCGTGCAGGCGTTTAGCCCCATTTCTTCAGGAACTGCGCTGCTTTCGCTCTCAGCGTTTTTCTTGGGCTGCCTATCTGCCTTTTAACGAATGAAAGCACTTTCTTCTTTTCATTTTCCTCGATTTTGTCGAAAAACAAGCCAAACGTGACCACCGCTTTTTCAGCGATAACCAGTTTGCACTCTTCAGTCAGGTGCGGGGTCACCGAAACGTTTTCAACGTTCAGAAGCTCAGCTGTTATTCTTGGAATGAGTTTCGGTTTCGCCAAGGCGATTTTTGCGGAATTGCCAACCACGTTAGCTACGCTAACCATGTAATCGTTGTTAAGAAAACTGTAGTACTTGTCAAATACGGTGTCCAGCTTGTCTTGCTTGTCAATCTTGGCTAAATTGGCTATTATAGCCATGGCATTCCACGTTAGAATCCTGTACTTGCTGTCCAGAAGGATTGTGAACTCATTCCAGTAAGGGTACAGTTTCTCTGGGTAAGCCTCGCTTAAATCCATCAACACCTTTGCGCAGCCATAACGAACTACAGCTTTCGGCGAGCCTGTGCCCTTGAGCAGCACGACAAGCAAATTAAAGTTTTGCTCCACCTTTTGCCGCAGCTCCTCTTTCGTCAACGTTTTATCTGCAACCCTCGCAAGCAAGCTGTTCTCCATAGACAAACATCCTCCTATGAAGTCTTTAAGCAGTCAGCCGTTAAAACCATTTCGAGCCGGCAATTCGCCAGCGAGGTTACCGTTTTGGCGCGTGGAATTTACAGTTTCTCTTTTGGTAATTTATAATCTTTTTTAGCGTGCGCATTACTGCCGTCACTGAGGATGGTACATGAAGGAACTGGGCAAAGCAGCCACCGCAGAGAATCTCATGAGAGATCAAAGACTTCACATCACTTATGCGTTTGCCGCGCCGAAGACGCGAAGCATATCCAGACGGAAAAAGCCAAAGTAACGCGTGTATCTCCATTCTATTCTTGGGATGCAACATCCATTTTTTATTACGTAATTTTGTTTGCAGCTAGCTCTCGGATTCTCTGAGCAAGCGTGGTATCCAACAGCTTTGTTACATCTCCAATGGCCTCTTCCACTTCTGGGTCAAAAGGAATTCCCGCCAGAAATCTGACGCCTAATCTTTCCGTCTCCTGCTTAATGTCCTTTGTCTGATCCCTTTTCATGTTTTCCACAAGGCCAATAATTGGAATCTTCAATTCCTGTAGCAAGCGCACCTGCTTTTTCACGGTCTCAAAAGCCAACAGCGAAGGCGTGGTCACAATCAAGAACTCGATCCGCTTCACCAACCTCACAAGGTCAAGCACAGCATCACCTATTCCTGGTGGCATGTCGATGACCAGAAAATCCAGTTTACCCCACTGCGTTACCGCAAGAAGCTCGATTAAAGCGTTTGAAACGTCTGCTCCCCGCAACGGCGTAGCTTGGTCACCGGAAAAGTGAACAAGCGACATGTACGCCAAATTTTTAACCACTGGTGGAACTATGCCCTTGTCCTCTTCTGGCTGGACGTTTTTGACGCCCATAATCAAGTGGGTTGAGGGACTTGTGAAGTCTAAGTCGAAGAGTCCAACTTTGCAGTCTCGGCGTGAAAGCGTTAATGCGAGTGAGGTCGCCACAAGGCTTTTGCCTACCCCACCTTTGCCGCTTGAAACCGCGATGATCCTGCCTATTCGGCTTAACCGCTCGTTTATCACGGTGGTTCGCGGGTCCAATGTCTATCTCACTCCTTTTATGTTGTCTAGCCAGATCCCTCGTCCTTCGGCGATTTCAAAGTCTGGACTACCACATTTCGGGCATTTTATGTAGGCGTGTGCCACTTCAGGAATAAAGTGTATGGCTTCTGCGGTGTTTTCGTCCAGCTTGTTTTTGCTGAAAAGCCACGCGTTTTCGCAAACACGGCACTTAAGTGTTGTCTTCGACCTTTCGATGCTAAACGCTGCGTTTTTGAAGCTGGCTGGCTTTAGCTGCAAAAGCGCGAAACGAAGTATGTCCTCTTCAACCTGCTGCAACTCGCCGATTTTCACTGTTACCTCTCGGACTTCACGCAGTTTTTCCTTTTCGGCAATCTGCTGTGCGGCTGTGATTACTGCTTCAGCCAAAGCCCATTCGTGCATAAGACTGCCTTACGAATTAGCAGTTTAAAAGAATATTGCAACGGCTTAACCGGTTTGAACACTGTCCGCAAATGCACTTCAAATGTTACGACAGGTTTTTACCATGCTGTTGAGTGTTTGTAGCGCCGATACGGACCTACCCCCTCGTTTTTTGGCAGCGCTTGCCTATGGACCCCCCATAATTTCTGCAAGGAATCACTATTAGGATCCAAGGGTTAAGCTGTAACTTATAAAAATAATAATAGATTTCGTGATGTACATAGTAAAAAACGCTGGAAATAGTGAGTTATTTTTTCAACTATTCATGCTGCCTAAGCAAACTGCAATCATAAGCGCGTGTCATTACATACAACACAATTGAACCCGGAATGATGCCAATTCCAATCAACTCTGCTACAAACAGAACTTTTTCTTTCGTTCCCTGCAGATTTTTCATGTCTATTTGATCACTCCTTGGAACGAAACAATGTTCAAAACTGCATTTGACTTTTTGTTTTAAACTAGTTTAGAACTTTTTGGATACTAATTTGAAAACTCAATAACATAGACGACCGGTAAGAGTTATTAGTTGAAATGGTGCATTGCTTAGTTATGCCAGATAAAGTTCATTGTGCTCATATTCTTGTTAAGTCCGAGGGTGAAGCCAAAACTGTGTTGGAACGGTTGAAGAAGGGTGAGAAGTTCGGGAATGTTGCTCGCCAGGTTTCGCGTTGTCCTTCTGGGAAGCGCGGTGGTGACCTCGGCACGTTCACGCGTGGCAAGATGGTAAAGGAGTTTGAGAATGCTGCTTTTGCGCTTAACAAGGGCGAGGTTTCGGGTGTTGTGAAGACGCAGTTTGGATGTCACATTATTAGACGGTTAGAGTAAGCTTCCAGTTCTGAAACATAAGAAAAATGTGTCTTCTACAGACATATTTATATCCGACGCACAACACAGACTAAAAGCAGAGAAACTTTTTATGCCAACAAAATCTGAATGCGACAAAGCCACACCGAGGCAAGACGACATGACCAAACAGAATACTAAGATTAAAATAAGTGGAATGCACTGCGCCGCCTGCTCACAAACCATACAAAAAGCGCTCTCGAAAGCGGAAGGCGTGAAAAAAGCACGGGTAAATTTCGCCACAGAAACCGCCTATGTCGAGTACGACGACAAACACACTGATGAAGAGAAGCTGAAAGGCATCATCAGAAACACAGGTTACGACGTTGCAGAAGAGCTCAAGACGATTACGCTTCGGATCGGAGGAATGACCTGCGCTTCTTGTGCCCAAATCATCGCCAGAACACTTAGGAAAACCGAAGGCATCAAAGATGCCAACGTTAATTTAGCGACGGAAAAGGCAACCGTAATCTTCTACCCATCAAAAACAAGTTACGCTAAAATTAAAAAAGCCATAGAGGACACAGGCTATCAAGTTCTCGGAAGAGAAGATAAAAAAGCAAGGTTCGAGGAAGAAGCAACCAAAGAAAAGCAAACCTTGTCAGCCGCCAAGATAAAAACGCTTCTAGCTTGGGCACTAACCATCCCTATTATGAGTTGGATGCTTCCCGATATGCTCTTAGGCATTGCTTGGCCCAACTCCACGATTTTCAACATTGGCATGATCGCGCTTGCGGCTCCAGTTCTCTTCTATCCAGGATGGGAAACTTATAGGTCAGCGGCCAAAGCCATTTGGCACCACAACGCCAACATGGACGTGCTTATCATGCTGGGCACGCTGGCGTCTTTTCTGACTGGACCACCCTCCTTCTTTGCGCCGTTAGCTAACTACGCTGGCGTAGGCGCCATGATCATGTCGTTCCACCTTACCGGAAGATACATTGAAGCTAAAGCCAAAGGACGAGCATCACAAGCCATACGCAGACTCTTAGAGCTTGAGGCGAAGATGGCGAGAATCATCAGAGACGAAAAGGAAGTCGAAGTTTCTATTGACGAAGTTGAAGAGGGTGATCTGATGGTGGTTCGCCCCGGCGAAAAAATCCCAACCGACGGCGTGGTGGTAGAAGGCGAAAGCGGGGTTGACGAGTCCATGGCTACAGGCGAATCAATGCCCGTGAAGAAAAAGCACGGTGATGAAGTTATTGGCGCCACAATTAACCAGCGAGGGCTACTAAAAGTTAAGGCAACAAAGGTCGGAGAAGACACGTTCCTTTCGCAGGTCATAAAGATGGTGGAGGAAGCCCAAGGCTCGAAGGTGCCGATACAAGAGTTTGCAGACCGAGTAACTAGCTATTTTGTCCCAGCCGTCCTGTCCTTAGCTTTGTTAACGCTTGTTCTCTGGCTTGCGTTTCCAACAGTCATAGGCAGCGTGGGCGTCTGGGCAAGTCAGTTCCTGCCGTGGGCGGACCCCACTCTGGGTGTAGTCTCTTTGGCTATCTTCGCAACGGTCGCAACGCTCGTTATAGCATGTCCTTGCGCTCTCGGACTGGCAACACCCACTGTTTTGATGGTTGGAAGCGGCATGGGTGCTGAAAACGGTGTCCTAATTAGACGAGGAGAAGCCATCCAAGCGCTCAAAGACGTCAAAGTTATGGTTTTCGACAAAACGGGCACAATCACCAAGGGGCAACCCAAAGTGACGGACACGATCCCAGCGGAAGGATTCAGCGAAAAAGAAGTTTTGAGACTTGCAGCCAGCATTGAGAAAGGATCCGAACATCCGCTAGCCGAAGCCATCATCAAGAAAGCTAAACAAGAAGAGCTAGAATTAGTAGAACCAAAACGGTTTGAGGCGGTAACGGGCAGAGGAATAAAAGCCGAACTCGAAGGACAAAGCACCATTCTGATCGGCAACAGGAAACTCATGGATGAAGCAGAAATCGACTACAGCGGCTTGGAGCCGGCGCTTAAGCGGCTGGAGGACGAAGCCAAAACCGCCATGCTCATCGCCGAAAACGGCAAGTGCGTAGGCATAGTTGCGGAAGCCGACACCCTCAAAGAAGATTCCGTGCAGGCTATTGCTGAACTGGAAAAGCTGGGATTGCAGACCGCCATGCTAACGGGCGACAACAGGCGAACTGGCGAAGCCATCGCACGCAAGGTTGGCATATCCAAGGTGTTGGCTGAGGTACTTCCAGACAAGAAGGTAGCTGAGATTAGAAGGCTTCAAGAAGAAGTCGGGCTAGTCGCTATGGTCGGCGACGGCATAAACGACGCGCCTGCACTGACCCAAGCTAACGTGGGCATAGCAATAGGCACAGGAACTGATATAGCCATCGAAGCCGGAGATGTCGTGCTCGTGAGAGGCAACCTGTCCGATGTTGTGAAAGCCGTGAAGCTGTCGCGAGGAACTTTTCGCAAGATAAAGCAGAACTTGTTCTGGGCTTTCTTCTACAACTTGGTCATGATTCCGTTCGCCATGTTAGGTCTCGCCCACCCGGTAATCGCCGAGGCGGCTATGGCTATTAGTTCGGTAACCGTTGTTACAAACGCAAATCTTCTGAGACGCACGAATGTGCTACCAGACTATCAAAAGGAGGTGAAATGATGGCGAAAGATCTTGTCTGTGGAATGAACGTGGACGAAAAAACAGCGAAGTATACGACGACATACAAGGGAAAAACCTACTACTTCTGCGCGCCAGGATGCAAAAAAGTTTTCGAAGAAGATCCGGAAAAGTACGTTGGCGGCTCGTCTGGACATTCAGGTCACCACTGCTGTTGCAGCTAATATCTAAATGGCTGCGCCCAATACTTAAGCAGAATTTTTCTCCTTTAATTTCCTTGCTCTATCTTTTTCCAGAGCTTTTTTAACTTCTTCGCGTATGGTGAAGCCGCCGATGTGCAAGATTGGCTCTTTCGTTTCTGGGTCGGTAACCATCGAGGCGGTGCACGGGTAGCTGTGGTGAGCTTTGGCGATGGCATCGTACAAAACGTCTTTTTCGGTGGAAACACCAGCGAGCTTCCGAGCCACGTACCATGTGCTGCCGCATGGTGCACTTCGACGGACAGCCGCGTACTCGATGACTTCGTCTTTTCCGATTTTCATGGTTGAAATCTCCAGCACCGGACGCCCCACCTTAGTCTCTTCAACAAACCTTGCGATTGTGAGCTTCTCCCTTTCAGGCTCAAGCGTGCAGAAAGGCTTTGGAAGCGCGCACTCCAATCCAAGTTCCCTGCATCTGTCTTCTAGTTGCTTCCGTATGCCCATTGGCACCTCCTGCCAGTCCTCTATGGGCGCGATTAAAGCTTTGATTCCCGCTGTCTTTAGATGCTGAGGCAACTCCAGCAGAAGGTCTTTGTGCAGCCCCGACGCCAAGCAGATGTCGGCTTTGGGCAGTTTCCGGGGCATGTACTCTTCGGGATTGTCAATGAACGCAGGCAGCTCAGAGGGAGGAGGCAGCTGAATGGCGGCTCGGACGTTGCGCACGAAACTGTACAAGTCATATTTGCAGGATTCGCAGTAAAGTCCACACGACTGGCAGAAACATGGGTCATTGATGAGGTTACGGATTACGCGTTCCATGAAATCTTGACTGTAGACAAAAACTAGCGAGAGGCTTGTTTGGCTCATGTTTTGCTGCTCATCCCTAAAACGCGCCGAGTACCACGTGCTCCGCGAACAAATCCTCATTGAACGCGCCTACAAACTCGATTTTCTCGTTAATAATTACTTTCGGAACGCCCATGACCGCATACTTCTGGACAAGCTGTGGGAACTCAGTGCCATCAATGACATCTGCCCGTATGAAGTCGTTTTCCACAGCCAACTTATGGGCTACAGTGGCAGCCACAGGACAGTGATGACAAGTTAAGCTGACGAAAACTTGAATGTGCACAGGTGCTTTGACATCTGTCAGAATCTTTTTTGTTTCATCTGAGAGATTTGTTCTGCCTGTTGAGACGTTTATGACTCCCTCTATCAAGGTCTGCAGCTCGTATCCGTAGGGTATGCCATAGATTCTCACGCCATAATCTTTTTCGCCGATGATTGCCAAAGCGGGAATCTTGTCTATTCCGTATTCCTTGGCTTTGTCCGCATCAGTCACGAAATCGTAGATTTCAGCCGTGATTTTGTCACTCAGCGCCGCAAGCTCCTGGGCGAGTTTTCGCGTGTCAGCGCAAAACCGGCACTCGACTTCTTGGGTGAACATCAAAATTTTCACTGGTTTCTCCAGTTTCTCCTTAAACTCTTTAATGAGAAGTTCCTTTTTGTCGTCAGGCATCAAACTCATCCCAATGGCCTCCAAAACACCAACTGTTAACTTTCAGGTCAAGATGATCTTGGCTTCATCACTACTGAGTTTTCCTCACATATTATCTTTGCGAGTGCTTACCCGGGTTTTACCTGTTCCCGCTGAGAAGTGGACGAAACCCATATAAGAGTTTGTGAGCATCAAGTTTTCTGCTGGTTTTGACCAAAAATAGGAGTTGTCAAAGCATGGAAGGAAGTTTGAGCCAAATGGAGTTGGAAAGTTGGTAAAAATTAACGCGAAAGCGAAATTGATAGAAGGTTTCCAAATAGTCCTTGACGACGGATATTCCCACGCTATAGTAGTTGATTTGCCTCCAGACTTAGGAAGCGGCATGGGACCTACCTCGCTTGAAATTTGCGTGATGAGCCACGCAGGTTGCTACGTGACTATATTCGCGTTGACTGCCAAAAAAATGCGGATTCCCCTGAAAGGATTAACGGTTAAAGTAGAAGCCATAGAAACCGATGAAGTAGGCACCATAACTGAAGAAACTTTTAACATCGAAATTGAAGCTGATGCGCCTCCGGATAGAATTCAGAGACTTCATGAGTTGACGGTGAAAAACTGTCCTGTTGACATACTGTTGAAAAAAGCCGGCGTTAAAACAAAGTATAACGTGAAAACCGTGAAGGAGTGAAAAGCATGAACAAAGTATCTTTAGCAGAAGGCATAAACTGGGTTGGCGTGGTTGATTGGAACCTACGCGACTTCCACGGCTACACCACCCGCAGAGGAGCCACCTACAACGCTTACCTTATTCAAGACGAGAAAACAGCGCTTGTAGACACCGTGAAACACACGTTCTCTGACGAGCTTCTCAGCAGAATTTGTGAACTCGTAAACCCCGAGAAACTAGACTACATAATAATCAACCACTTGGAGATGGACCACTCAAGCAGCCTGCCCATAATCGCCAAGTACGCGAAAAATGCGACCGTAATCGCCTCTCCACGGGGAAAAGACGCTATAATCGAGCATTACGGCGCAAACTTCAATATAGAAACCGTGAAAACAGGCGACGAGCTAAAACTTGGAAAGAGAACGCTGCGGTTCGTTGAAGCGCCAATGGTGCACTGGCCTGACAGCATGTTCACTTATGTCGTCGAAGATAAAATTCTTATGCCGAATGACGCTTTCGGCCAGCACTTTGCCACATCTGAGCGGTTCGACGACGAGGTTGATGTGCATGTGCTGATGGAGGAAGCCAAAACATACTACGCCAATATTCTGATGCCTCTCGCGGCGCTGATAACACGCAAAATTGAAGAGGTGACCAAAATTGGCATCCCGATTAAGATGATTGCGCCGAGCCATGGCTTAATCTGGCGTTCCGACCCATCGAAGATAATCAAGGCTTACTTGGAATGGAGTTCAGGTGCATCTGTGAACAAGGTGGTTGTCGTTTATGACACCATGTGGGGTAGCACTAAAAAGATGGCATGCGCAATAGTTGAAGGTGTCGCCAGTCATGGGGTGGACGTGAAACTTATGAAACTGCGCGCGGCAGACACTACAGACATCATAACTGAGATTCTAGACACCAAAGCTGTGATTGTGGGTTCACCAACAATTCATAACGGCATATTTCCCACGCTGGGAGGGTTCCTCACGCACATAACAGGTTTGAAGCCCAAAGGCAAGCTGTGGAGCTTCTTCGGCTCTTACGGCTGGGGCGGCGGCGCAGTGAGAGGCATGAAGGAGATGGCACAGAAAGCAGGATTCAAAGTTTACGACCCAAGTATGGAAGTGAGGTTCGTTCCAGACCAAGAAGACCTGAAGAAGTGCTTCGATTTCGGGCGGCAAATCGCTGCGAAAATCAAAGCCTAACTTTCCCTATTTTGGGGATCGAAGAGCGTTGAATTGTCAGCATAGCTTATTACTGACTGTTAATATTACTTTGTTAGGGAGATTTCTGTTATGGCAAAAACAGACGAGAATTTGAAAGCTGCGTTTGCTGGTGAATCGCAGGCTAACAGGCGATATTTGGCTTTCGCCAAGAAAGCTGAACAAGAAGGTTTCACGCAGGTTGCAAAACTCTTCAAAGCGGCAGCCGAAGCTGAAACTGTACACGCCCTGAACCATCTGAGAATAACTGGACAAATAGAATCAACCTTAGAGAACTTGGGTAGCGCTGTTTCCGGGGAGACTCTTGAGTTTAAAGAAATGTATCCTGGATACATAGAAACCGCGAAACAAGAGGAAAACAAGCAAGCAACATGGAGCTTTGACGTAGCAAACAAGGTAGAACAAGTACACGCTCGGCTATTCAGCAAAGCGATAGATGCGTTGAAAAACAAGAAACCGCTGGAGCAAGTGGACTATTACGTGTGTGGAGTCTGCGGAAACACCGTTGAAGGCACACCACCCGACAAATGTCCCATCTGTGGCTCTCCGAAGGAAAAATTCTTCAAACCAGCATAAACATCAAAAAACCACTCGTTTTTCACTCCCTTCTTTTCCCTTTCCAAAAAAAGTTATATCGCACCCCCTCCTAGACTTCAAAGGGGTGAAATTTTTGGGTTGCTGGAAATGGTTTAACGGTGTCTTAAAAGAGGCAGAAGTGCAGGTCACAGACGAGAACAAAGGCAAAATCGACGAAGTCATCCACAAATACATAAGCGAACAATCCAGCTACGGCAGATGCAGCGCAGACTGGAAAAAAGCCCGCAAAGAAATCAAAGAAAGCCCCGAAATGAAACAAGAACTCATCACACAACTCCGTGCGTCAGTCTAACCAGCAAACTTCAGCCTCAAATCCTCTTCCCCTTGTTTTCGAAGAGACTTAAACATCGAAATCATTATTCCCAAAGCAGAAGTTTATAAGATTCAATGCTATTCCTATCTGAAAACAAGAGGATTTGAAATGGATAAATGGGAATGCAGCGTCTGTGGCTATATATACGACCCAGAAATCGGAGACCCAGAGCACAACGTGCCAGCGGGAACACCCTTCGAGCAGCTGCCTGAAGACTGGGTTTGCCCAGTGTGTGGCGCACCAAAAAGCCTGTTTGTAAAAAAGCAATGAACAGCGCCACCGCAGTACATCAAAACAAGGCAGCCGCACAGCAGTTTTGAAAACTTTATATTATTCCTGACGCCACCATTATTTTGGATACGCGATGTTTTTGAGGAAAATCAAAAAAAGAGATGGTAGAATCGCTGATTTTGACTCGCAAAGAATCAAAAATGCCGTTCACAAAGCTTTTCTCGCTGTTGAACTGGGAAACGGCGAAAAAGCCGAGAACATAACAAGCGAAGTCGTTAAGAGTTTACAGGAGAGGTTCAAGGAAAAAACGCCGTTGGTTGAAGATGTACAAGACTTGGTTGTTGAAGTTCTAACTCAGAAGGGCTACGGCAAAGTGGCACAGGCGTATCAGGACTTCAGAAACAAAAAGGAAGAACTCAGAGCGCTCAGAGAAAAGCTGGGAATAGAACCTAAACTGACCGTGAACGCGCTCGAAGTTCTGAGGGCAAGATACCTGCTGCGAGACGAAAACGAAAACATCACAGAGACCCCCGCACTCCTCTTCAAACGCGTTGCCAAAGCCATAGCCAAAGTCGATAAAACCTTCGGAGAAAACCCTGCAGAAACCGATAAAACCTTCTACCAGATGATGGCTAAACTCGAATTCCTTCCCAACACCCCCACCCTCTTCAATGCTGGAACGGACATAGGTCAACTATCAGCCTGCTTCGTCCTGCCAGTCCACGATTCGCTAGATGGCATATTCACTGCCGTCAAAAATATGGCGTTGATAGAGCAGACTGGTGGTGGCGTCGGTTTCAACTTCTCCGAGCTGAGACCTAAAGGCGACCTTGTCAGGTCAACTAAAGGGGTGGCGTCTGGTCCAGTGAGTTTCATGCGCATCTTCGACACGTCTACAGAGGTGATTAAGGCTGGTGGAAAACGCAGAGGAGCTATGATGGGAATACTGAGCGTGGATCATCCTGACGTGCTGGAGTTTATAGTTGCCAAGCAGAATCCGAAGTTGCTGTCAAACTTTAACGTTTCAGTGGCGGTTACTGATAAGTTCATGCAGGCAGTTGAAATGGATGAGATGTATTGGCTGATTAACCCGCGGAACAGTGGAAAGGTGAAGCAGCTTAAAGCCAAAGAAGTTTGGCGCTTGATGGCAAGGTCTGCTTGGGCAAGCGGCGACCCAGGCGTCGTGTTTATTGATGAGATTAACAGGCATAATCCAACTCCAGAAGTTGGACGCATAGCGTCTACGAATCCTTGTGGCGAGCAACCGTTGCTTCCCTATGAATCATGCAATTTGGGTTCGATTAACCTGTCGCGGATGGTTGAGGATGCCAAGATTAACTGGGGGAAGCTGGGCGAGACTGTGCAGAACGCGGTGCATTTCTTGGATAACGTTGTGAACGCGAACGTTTACCCGTTTGAGGCGATTGCTGCGATTACAAGGGCGAACAGGAAAATCGGGTTGGGCGTTATGGGCTTCGCAGATATGTTAATCCTACTGGGTGTACCGTATGATTCTGAGGAAGCGTTGAAGCTGGGTGAGCAGGTTATGCGTTTCATTGAGGAGGAAGCGCATAAGAAGTCCAGGGAGATAGCTGAAACGCGTGGTTCTTTCCCGAATTTCGAGCGGAGTATTTGGAAGGACCGTTACGGCGCTTTCCGTAATGCGACGGTGACGACTGTTGCGCCTACCGGAACGATAAGCATCATCGCTGGTTGCTCTTCAGGGATTGAGCCTTTGTTTGCGATTTCGTTTATGCGGAACGTGTTGGGTGGCGCTCGTTTGTTTGAGACTAATGCCTTGTTTGAGGAAACCGCCAAGACAAGAGGCTTTTACAGCGCTAAGCTTCTGGAGGAAATAGCCAGAACAGGTTCGGTTCAGCAGATTAAGGGTGTGCCAGACGACGTTAAGCGGTTGTTTGTGACGGCATTGGATATTGACCCTGTTTGGCACGTTAAGATGCAAGCAGCTTTCCAGAAGTTCACGGATAACGCGGTTTCAAAGACGGTTAACTTACCGAATGACGCGAAAGTAGAGGATGTTCAGGAGATTTACGATCTGGCTTGGCAACTCAAGTGCAAGGGGGTAACGGTTTTCAGGTACGGCAGCAAGCCCGAACAGGTTCTGTACATCGGCGAGGTCAAAGGTAAAGAGGGAAAGTTTGTTTCGGCTCAGTCTGAGTATGCGGGTGGTTGCCCAACACAGAACTGCCCGTTTCCAGCTTAAGGAGTTGACGGGGAGAATGGGTTACGTGTATTTGTATTATGGAACTGGCGGTGGCAAAACAGCCAATGCGCTCGGATTAGCTCTGCGGTCGGTGGGTCACGGCAAAAGCGTGGTGATAATTCAGTTTTTCAAGTGGCGAAGCGACATCGGAGAATATCTCATCAAGGACAGGCTTGTACCTTACTACGAGATTTACCAGTTCGGGAGGGAAGCTTGGCTTGGCAAAGAAGACAAAACAGCGGAGTTCGCCGGCGAAAAATTCACGGTTGAATGCGTTAAAAAACATGACAAAAAGCTTGCCAAGAAGGCACTTGACTTCGCAACAAAAATCATGCAAGACAAAAAGCCGCATCTGCTGGTGCTAGACGAGATTACCTTGGCAGCCTATTGGAAACTGCTCAGCATTAAAGACGTGCTTAAGCTGCTGGATAACGTGCCTGAAGAAACAACTGTGGTCATGACTGGACGGTTGTCTCCGAAAGAACTCGTGGACAAGGCAGACTTCGTGAACGTGGTTCAGCTAATTAAAATGCCTAAATACTTCAAGCTGACCAAAGGAATTCAATACTGAACCAAGCTAACCTCTGGTACTCGGAAAAGGCCATAGCCCTTCATCAATACTAAACGGGCATAGATTCCGAAGAGTGCTGCTTTCTACATGCTACTAATTGTGAAAAACGCCAATACGGATAGCCTCCTAGTTTTCTGCAATGAATCGCTATTAGGATTCCTGCAGAAGGAAATAGGCTGTTTCTCTCATGGTCTGCTTTATGCGTGTTACTCCTTTTGTGTGTGAAGGTTAAGGTGTAGAGGGATCTTAATTCTATCATTGGAAAACAGAAAGAGTAACTCTAAATCAAGATACAGTTGAATCATTTTTTGGAGAGTCGGTGATTTTTGCATTAATGATGTTACAATGTCCCTTGTAGGACATTTTTAAGGATTAAATTTATTAACACATCCAAACGTAATAGTGAAAAGGGATAAAAATTGACTGAACCAGAAAAATTCAAACTCGCTGACATCCTCTACGGCTTGGTCGTACCAATGCTCATCGGGATAGTAATAGTCGCTTTTCCAGCAATACTTCGCCCTGCACTAGACAGTTGGTTCCCACCTGCGAATATGATGACGGGAGACCCTGGTTCTCCATACTCATTTCTAACTGTAATATTTACACACGGCTTCGCTATGATGGTCTGTTTAGGAATTCCGCTTATCACAGGATTACTCTGGAATAAATGGGCTGGTGGTGCTGCAGGCTTCGTAACAGGCACACTATACTACCTTGCTAATGCTGGATACAACATAATGTGGTCAATCCAGAACTTCGGAATTGATTACGCTTATAATCTGTATGCCGACCCAAGCTTCATCGGAGACTACATCGTAGGCGGAATCCTCATCGGCTACATCGCAGGAGCATTAGCCAACAAGTCACTGAGTTTCAAGCGAATGCTAGGCGCTAGTCTGACAACTACAATAGTTATAGGAGTATTTACGTTCATCCTCAACTACACAGTTTCATTCGCAGCATGGATGACACAGGGAGACCCCTATTACGCGTTTTTCTACACAATGCTGCCTCTGATAATCCTCGGTGTAATAGCGCCAATCCTCGCGAAAGTGATGTCTTGGTATGGTCTCATAGCTGGAGACCATTACTAAAATCCCCTTTTTAATTTTTTTAATTCACTCTGAAAATACATTGACGCCAATTAACTCTTTAACCTCGACAGTGGTAAAGCAAAAATTCTAAAACGTTTAATGGCTTAGTTAGAAATGATTCAAGTGAAATTAGAAGTACTATAAGTAATGAAATTCGTGGTCGTTTATTTTTGGGCGAGGTTTTCTGGCGCGAATTCCCATGCGATGTTTCCTTTCCATATGTCGCCGAGTTTCGTTATCCTAATCTCTTGGTCGTCAATTTCGA